>ENA-OPWR01002923-OPWR01002923.1-human-gut-metagenome-genome-assembly--contig:-NODE-2923-length-11090-cov-5.813231_pt1 | contig 11090 bp, 10 predicted proteins | sample MGYA00241507_ERZ502006 | MGnify/ENA primary metagenome ERZ502006 (study PRJEB25962, sample SAMEA2043041) | human gut metagenome | biome: human gut; feature: human-associated habitat; material: faeces... | reverse complement strand
CAGCCGTCCCTGCTCTTCGATCGTGGAGAGGATCGTCCGCTTGCGGGCCTCGAGTTCGGTGAGCCGTTCCAGCAGGTCGCGGACGGAGCCGACGGCCACCTCGTCGAGCGAGCCGGTGACCTCCTTGCGGTAGCGGCTGATGAAGGGGATTGTGGCCCCCTCGCGCAGCAGGCGGACGGTGCCTTCGACCTGTGGCAGGGGAATCTGGAGTCGTTGTGAGATGATCTGTTCGAGCATGATGTGTCGGTTCGGAGCCTTTTTCCCCGGTGCTGCCGGCAGGTCCGAGGCTGCAAATATACCAATTAATTCGACCGCCCGAAAGACGGCGGTGCGGGAGAGGGGTGCCGATTCGGCCGGAGAGGCCGGAAGGGGCTTGCCGTCAGACGGCAAACAGGCGGCAAAACATTTTGCCGCCTGTTTGCTGCCTGGAACCATCCCGGTCTGAAGCCGGAAGATGATCCTATTTGAGCCCCTTCAGGCACTCGGAGACGTTCTTCTCGATCCGCTGCAGGATGGCCTGCGTGTCCGTCGCCCCCTCGGCCTTGACGAACTTCTCGCCGGTGATCTGCTCGTAGAGCTCGACGTAGCGGTCGGTGATGCCGCCGACGATCTCGGGGGTCATCTCGGGAACCTGCTGTCCGGCCTGTCCCTGGAAACCGTTGGCCATGAGCCACTCCCGCACGAACTCCTTCGAAAGCTGCTTCTGGCGCTCGCCCCTGGCCAACCGCTCCTCGTAGCCTTCGGCATAGAAGTAGCGCGACGAATCGGGGGTGTGGATCTCGTCCATGAGGTAGATGACGCCGTCCTTCTTGCCGAATTCGTATTTCGTGTCCACGAGGATCAGACCCATCCGGGCGGCGATTTCGCAGCCCCGCCGGTAGATCGCCCGCGTATATTTCTCGAGCTGCTCGTACTCCTCGCGGCTTACGAGCCCCGATGCGATGATCTCCTCCTTCGAGATATCCTCGTCGTGGCCCTCGGCGGCCTTCGAGGTCGGGGTGATGATCGGTTCGGGGAACCGCTGGTTCTCGACCATCCCTTCGGGCATCTCCACGCCGCAGATGGTCCGCTTGCCGGCCTTGTACTCCCGCCAGGCGTGGCCCGAGAGGTATCCGCGGATGACCATCTCCACCTTGAAGGGCTCGCACTTGCGGCCCACGGTGACCATCGGGTCGGGAACGGCGATCTTCCAGTTGGGAAGGATGTCTGCGGTGGCATCGAGGAACTTGGCGGCGATCTGGTTGAGTACCTGTCCCTTGTAGGGAATGCCCTCGGGCAGGACGACGTCGAAGGCCGAGATCCGGTCGGTTACGACCATGACGAGGTATCGGTCGTCGATGTCGTATACGTCGCGGACTTTGCCCACATATTTGCTTTTCTGACCTTCGAAGGTGAAATCGGTGCGTGTGATAGCGTTCATTGTGTTTGCAGGTTTATCGCCTGCAAAGATACTGTTTTTGTGCGAATATGGAACCCTCTGCGGCAAAAACGGAGCCTCTGCGGCCAAATAACCGCCGATGGCGGGGAATGCGGCCCTCGGAAGGAGCGCGGCAGCGGGGCGGCGCCGGAATGGAAGGTGCAAAATCCGGCGAAAAGAGGGGGAGATTGCCGATTTCTTGTTATTTTTGTCGGTCCTGTCGCGCATGGGGGCAACTCCGGACGGACGCAGTCCTGCGCGCAGGCCGGATCGACCGAACCAAACTTCAGAGAAATGCACCATCTTCCGAAACTTCGCCTGCTCCTGGGAGCCCTCGTTTTTTTTCAGGCCGCGGAGGCTGCACCCCGCACCGACGGGACGAATGAACCGTCGGGCAGCCTGCTCGAATATGTCGATACCCGGATCGGTACCGACGTATGGCGGAAACAGTCCACGCTGAGTAATGCCGAACGCCCCCACGGATTCGTCTATCCGGGCGTGGGACTGCCGTTTGCAATGACCCAGTGGTCGCCCCAGACCGCCGAGAACGACATCGCCTATGCCTGGCAGCACGACAGGCTGCAGGGGTTCCGTGCCACGCACTATCCCAACGGCGCGGCCATGTCGGAGTACGGAGCCTTTACGATCATGCCGTCGGTGGGGACGTTGAAGGTCGATGCCGCCGAGCGCGCCTCGAGCTATTCGCACGACAGCGAGACGGCCAAACCCCATTACTATGCCGTGAACCTCGACGACTACGGCATCCGGGCCGAGCTGACCGCCGCCTCGAAGTCCGGCTTTTTCCGTTTCACCTATCCCGAGTCGGAGCAGTCGCACATCCTGATCGACAACCCGCGGAGCGACAAGGGCAGTTATTTCCGGGTCATTCCCGAGCGCAACGAGATCGAGGGTTTCACCACGGTGGCGGGGCGCGTGGGCAACCAGGGTTACGTGGGGCGGGAGTTCGCCTGCTATTTCGTGGCGCGGTTCAGCAAACCGTTTGCGAGCTGGTCGATCGTCCCCTCCTGGGACGAGACCCCCATGGAACAGCTTTTCAGCCGGGGGTTCGAAGGCGAGTACTTCGACAACATGACCCTTTCGGGTACTCCTCGGGCGACGAGAACGGATGAAAAGATCGATTTCGAATGGGAGGGGGCTCCGATCTCGGGGATCGGTCCGGACAACTTCTCGGTCCGGTACCGGGGCGTGCTCCGGGCGAGAACGTCGGGAACGCACCGCTTTTACCTGACGAGTGACGATGGCTCCCGCATGTTCATCGACGGGAAGCTGGTCGTCGATGCGTGGTACGACCACGGGCCCACGACCGAGATTTGTTCGTGCGAAATGGAGGCGGGCCGCGAGTACGAGGTGGTTGTGGAGTATTACGAGCATACGAACTCCGCCACGTTGAGGCTGGGGTGTATCGAACCGAAAGACTTCGATGCGGAGCGTCTTGTGCAGATGGCCCGCAAGGGCTCCTCGGCCGCTGCCGTCTGCGTGTCGTTCCCGACCGAGAGCGGGGAGGAGGTCGAGGTGAAGATCGGTACGTCGTTCATTAACTTCGAGCAGGCCCGCCGCAACCTTTGCAGCGAGATCGGCGACAAGAGTTTCGAACAGCTTCTCTCCGATACGGGAGAGGCATGGGAGGAGGCGCTCGGAAAGATCCGGATCGAGACCTCCGAGACGAATCGGGAGATATTCTACACGGCCTTGCAGCGCTGCATGCTGCTGCCGAGAGACATCACCGAGCAGGGTTACCACTACAGTGCGTTCAACGGGAAAATCATGCCGGGAGTCATGTATACCGATTTCTCGCTGTGGGACACCTTCCGCTCGCTGCATCCGCTGCTTGTCCTCCTGGAGCCGGACCGCGTCAATGCGATGATCGAGGCCCTGCTCAACTCCTATGACGAGGGCGGCTGGATCCCCAAATGGCCCAGCCCGGGTTATTCGAACATCATGCACGGCACCCACGGCGATGCGGTGATCGCGGATGCCTACGTCAAGGGCCTCCGCAACTACGACGAGCGGAAGGCGCTCGAGGCCATGATGAAGAATGCCACTACGAAGGGAACGGGACATTACGTCGCCCGGGTGGGGATTCTCGATTTCATCCGGCTCGGGTACGTCCCGACGGACAAATACGGCGAGTCGGCCATCCGGACCCTCGAGTTCTCCTACGACGACTTCTGCATCGCGCAGATGGCCCGGGCCATGGGCGACGGGGAACTCTACGGGCGGATGATGGCCCGTGCGATGAACTACATCAATATCCTCGATCCCGAGACCCGGATGGTCCGCGGACGCAACAGCGACGGACAGTGGCGCGATGCGAAGGATCCCTCGATCAGCGGGTGGGCGCAGGGCTCCGACCGCGACCGGGAGACCTATTTCCGGAACATCACCCTCTTCGTTCCGCACGACGTGCAGGGCCTGGCCAACTTCATGGGCGGCAACAAGGCGCTGGAGGAGTATCTGGACTATTTCTTTGACAACGATTTCTATTATGTGGGCGACGAGTATTCCATGCATTCGCCCTACCTCTACAACTTCATCGGCAAGGCGTGGAAGACGCAGCGGACCATCCGCCGGCTGCTCGACTACAACTTCACGAACGACTCCTGGGGCCTGCCCGGAAACGACGACTGCGGGCAGATGTCCTCGTGGTATGTGATGGGGGCGATGGGTTTCTACCCCGTCTGCCCGGGAATTCCGGCCTATCAGATCGGCAGCCCCGTCGTGGACCGTCTGGAACTTTCGCTCGCCAACGGAAAGACGTTCACCCTCATAGCCGAGAACAATAGCCCGGAGAACGTCTATATCCAGTCGGCCGAGCTGAATGGGAAACCCTATACGAAATGTTGGATCAGCCACGACGACATCATGGACGGGGGCACCCTGGTGCTCAGGATGGGCAACCGTCCCAACCGGAAGTGGGGCGCTTCGGCGGAGGATATCCTTCCTTCGGTCAGCGCCCCGGCCGGCGAATAGCCCCGTTCTTCTTCAGCCCCTCGGGAAGCGGCCGTTGATTGTTTCGACGGCCACTTCCCGCGTTTCGTCCCGCCCTGACACCACCGATCGTCGGCTCCACTTCGAGGTCAAGCCGGACTCCTTGTCTCTGCACGCACCAGCCGCCGGGATAATGCCAGTCCAGGCCGGAAAAACAGCTGCGGATTCCGCCGGGCAGGACGAACTCCGAAACATTGCCGTTCGTCCCGGCCGATTGCGTTCCGATTACGGTAACACCCGGATTGGCCTGCATGCATTGGACGCAATATTCCGCATGGCTTTGCGTGGTGGCAGCAATAATTATGACAACCGGTTTGCCATACTTTTCCGACCGGTCCCCCGATACCTCGGGGCAGAAAAGGAGAAATACCCCGGAAACTGCACGTTCGGGCGCACGACCTTGTGGAAGCGCGGATGGTTGTCCGGTATGATCCGGCTATAGATAAACTCCATGAATTTCCGATGCGAAAAGCATCGTAACTGACTGATTTTTATCAGTCGCGATCTTGGCTAATGCCGCAAAGGTGCGTTGTAAATAAAGTACGGGTCCGGTGTCCGATTCTGGGAGGCTCTTTCCCCGCTCCGAACCGGGGAATCATCCGGGAAGAACAGGATCTTTTTTATGCCTTGTTTTGGCGCTTTTTCAGGACCTCCTCCCTGGATTTGAAGTGCTGTTTGCCCGACAGCGCCCGCTCTTCGGCTTTGCGCTGTCGGATGCGTCCGATCCAATCCGGTGCAATTTCAATCGAGCCGATCCAGACAACCTGCATGGAACAGTACAGCAGGATTTGCAGGGGAAACGAAAACTGCGTTTCGGCGGGAAACAGCCAGTTGTACGTTGCCAAAGGGACGAATGCATTGACGATCAGCATTAAGGCTTCCGTTTCTCGTTGCCGGCGTGTATATCCGATGCGTTTCCAGGCGATCAGAATGAAAAGCACATTGACCCCGAGCAATGTCCAGACGATTGGCCACGGTCTGATAACCGCCGCCTCCGGTTGTGAATTTATGATGAACCAGGCCGGAATAACAGGGACCAATCCGTTTATCAGCAGTGTGAAAACTTGGAAAGCCATCGTGAAAACCAATTCGTTCTCGATACTCCAAATTTAGGTAAATATTTCGAAATACCCTTCGTTCGCGGGAATTTATTGTGATGGCAAAGATTGTGGGCAGGGCGTGACATCGGCCGCTGCCCGCTGTGCGGCGTTGCACTCAACGAGGAGGGCCGTCACACTTTGTGGACAGGGTAGTCGGACCACATTTTCGGGCCCCGCCACGTGCGGCCACTTCGGGGTGATGAATCTCGCGGCACTCAGTGATTCGAGCAGCAGCGCCCGCAACTTGTTGTGGGGCGTCTGCAGCGGTTTCGGGAGCTGGCAGGCGAACCGCAGCTCGACCTCCGGGGGCGTCGCGGTGGAAGAGACCGATGCGGTCGGTGTGTTTGGGCCGCAGCTCGAGCTGTCGTAACATTCTTTTCCGGGAACAAAATCCTGCGAGATTTGGATGTGTATTGCTAATTTCATAAATTGCATTTCCTTTTAGAAATGCAGGGTGTGGAGCCGTCGCTGGTTTTGCCCCGTAAATCTTTTGGGCGATATATTGGGGTTCAACCGGATTCGATCGTATGTGCAGATCGAATCCGCAGACTGAAAAGAGAGTCAATTATGAGAAATTTAATGTTGCTTGTCGTTTGCTGTTTGTCTGCGTTGTCATTATATGCGCAGACTCCGTCCGTAGATGTATTGCGGACTTATGCGGATGGAAAGGGCGTGCCTCCCAAAGAATACATATTCAAGCTGTTTGAAAAATCGGATATAGTAGTGTTGGGCGAGCGTGACCATCGTGATACGGTACAATACGACCTTATTCATGACATCCTGGCCGATCCGCGTTTTGCTGAGCGTGTGGGATACGTCTATACCGAAGTCGGTTCATACAACATGAACGATGATGTAAATCGCCTGTTGCAAGGCGATTATCCTACGGAGGCCGCCTTTATGGACAGCCTGTATGCCTATTGCAGAAAGTCTGAAACCTTCTACCCCATTTGGGAAAAATACAACCGTGTGAAGTTTCTGAAAGGTATATATGAAATAAACCGTACCTCTCCAAGGAAAATCAAGCTTGGATTGACCGATTGCGGGTTCTCATGGGACGAAATCCGTACTGTGGAAGACTACAAAAGATTCTGGGAATCTCCCGAAGTGAACTGTCGGGACAGTTTAATGGCTGCCCACTTTGCAGAAATGTATGCACGTCAGACATCCTTAAAGGGAAAGCGCAAGGCTTTGGTTATAACCAGTCAGCCGCATTCCATCAACTATTCGATGATTCTCAAAAAGAGAAACACAGTTTATGGAACACAGGGCTGGTGGATGAAGAAAATCTTTGGAGAAGAGAAAGTCAAAATCGTGGTATTGAACTGGTTTGATTACAATCTGTTTGACGGAAGTAATTTCCCGATGACAGGTAACGGACATTGGGATGCAGCCTTTGAACTGCTGGAATGCCGCCCGTTCGCTATTGATTTGAAGAACACCCCTTACGGAGAAACGGCATACAATGGTTTCGCCGGAGGTACTACCAGTAATGTAAAGAACAAATGTTGGCAAGATGTCGCCGATGGGCTGATATACTATGCACCTCTCTACGACCATATAGCTGCATGGGGTATTGAAGGACTTGTAACCAAGGAGTTTGAACCTGAAATCAAGCGACGTGTGGCAATATTTTTCCAGGCAACACAACCCGGAGCAGAGATACCCATGGAGGCTGCCATTGAAGAATATAATGTTTTCCACGCTTATCCGGCTGTCATTAAAAGCAAGGATGAGGTAAAACAGTTGATTCAGCAGGTGCTGGAGACGGATCGATAGTGCATCTTCCAAAAACAAGGCGCCCCACCGGAATGCCTTGTTTGTTTTTGAGCCGATAGGGCTTTTACTTGCCGATGCAGAATTTTGAGAAGATGTTCTCGAGGACCTCGTCCGGAGCAATGGCTCCACGGCCGGTGATCTCTCCGAGGCGGCTGATCACGGGGCGGATCTCCTCGCTCAGCAGGTCTGCCGGAAGCCCCCGGTCCAATCCGTCCAGTGCACTTGCCAGTGACTGTCGGGCTGCTGTCAGGGCTTCGTAGTGGCGGCTGTTCGAAACCACCGTCTCGCCGTGATAGACCCCCTCCGTGTCCACGGCATCCCGCAATGCCCGGCACAATGCCTCGATCCCGTCACCCCGCCTGGCGGAGATGCCGATCGTTCCCTCCATGGGGCGGAACCCCTCCGGCGCCGCATCCAGTTTGTTGATGACCGTCAGCAGCCGCTGTTCCTGCCGCAGCGTGAATTCCGCGGCGGGAATGCCCCCCTCCAGATCCCGGGCGTCCAGCAGCCGGATGACCACCTGTGCCCGGCGGATGCTCTCCATCGTGCGCTCGATGCCCATCCGTTCCAATCGGTCGCCCGTAGCGCGTATGCCCGCCGTGTCGAGGAACCGGAACCGCACGCCGCCGATGTTGGCCTGCTCCTCGATGACGTCCCGCGTCGTTCCGGCGATCTCCGAAACCATGGCGCGGTCTTCGTTCAGCAGCCTGTTCAGCAGCGTCGATTTCCCGACGTTCGGAGCCCCTACGATCGCCACCGCGACTCCCTCCTTGATCGCGTTCCCCAGGGCGAAAGAGTTGCGCAGGCGGTCGATCTCCCCGCCGATGCGCTCCATCGTTTCGCGCAACGCCGTGCGGTCGGCAAACTCGACATCCTCCTCCGAGAAGTCCAGTTCCAGCTCCAGCAGCGAGGTGAGCTGCAGCAGTTTGTCCCGCAGCCCCTCCAGCTCCTCCGAGTATCCTCCGCGCATCTGGTTCGTGGCCAGCGCATGGTCGGCCCGCGACGAGGAGGCGATCAGGTCGGCGACGGCTTCGGCCTGCGAGAGATCTATCTTTCCGGCCAGGTAGGCGCGGATCGTGAATTCGCCCGTGGGGTCCGGCAAAGGTGACGGGCCCCGGCGGCCAGCAGCAGGCGGAGGATCTCCGCGACGATGTACCGTGAGCCGTGGCACGAGATCTCGACCGAGTCCTCGCCCGTATAGGAGTGCGGGGCGCGGAAGACGGTTGCCAGCACGTCGTCGATCGTACGGTCGCCCTCCGCCACGGTCCCGTAGTGCACCGTGTATCCGGCGGCTGCGGCAAGCGGCTCCCGGCCGCGGAAGATGCGGTCGCAGCATGCCAGGGCCTCCGTGCCGCTGACGCGCACGACGGCAATGGCTCCGCCCGGTGCGGTGGCCGGCGCGACGATCGTATCGTGGTCGGGGATCATGGATGCCGTTATCTGCCTTCGATACGGAGCCGCTGGCCGATGCGGAGCTTGTTGGCGCTCTTGATCTTGTTCCAGCGCATGATCTGCGAGACGGTCACGTGGTATTTGCGGGCGATGTGGCCCAGCGTGTCGCCCTTCTTGACGACGTAGACCGTTCCGCTGCGCTCCTGCCGTTTCTTTTCGATGTTGGCCGGGTTGATGTACTCCTTCAGGTACATCGAGTCCTTGGCCAGGATCTCCTGCTCGTGGGCGATGTATTGCGAGACGTTGCGCTGCGGGAGCACAAGCGTATAGCTGCGAGTCGTGGCGGGGATGATGTCGAGTTTGTACTGCGGGTTGAGCAGCCGCAGGGTCTCCACGGGCAGGTCGATCGTCGAGGCGATCTGTCCGAAGTGCATCAGGTGGTCGATGCGCACCGTGTCCACGGCCAGCGGAATGGGGGCCGCTTCGGGTTCAATGTCATGCAGCCGGTGGTAGGTGTAGGCGTACGAGGCGCCGATGAATGCCGGGAGGTAGCCGCGTGTCTCGCGGGGCAGGTAGTCGTAGATCTCCCAGAAGGTCTTGCCGCCGGAGCGTGCCATGGCCTTGTTCACGTTGCCCGGACCGCAGTTGTAGGCGGCGATGGCCAGCGTCCAGTCGTTGTAGATGGCGTAGAGGTCCTTCAGGTAGCGGCACGCCGCCTCGGTGGCGCGCACCGGGTCGCGGCGCTCATCGACCAGCGAGTTGATCTCGAGCCCGTAGCTCTTGCCCGTGGCGGGCATGAACTGCCACAGTCCGACGGCTCCGGCGGGGGAGACGGCCGTGGCCGAGAGGGCCGACTCGATGATCGGCAGGGCGCGCAGCTCGATGGGCAGGTCGGCGCGCAGCAGCTCCTCCTCGATCATCGGGAAGTAGTACTGCGACAGGCCGAGGATGCGGCTGATCGTGTGGTAGCGGGGACTGATGTAGCGGTCGATGTATCCCTTGACGATGTAGTTGTAGGCCAGCGGGATCGGCGAGGCCAGGTCGCGCAGCCGGCGCGTGTATACCGAGTCGGGGGTCTTGTCGGCTGCGATGGCCGTGGCCATGGCGGTCGAGTCCTCCAGCACGAACTGGTCGAAGAACTCCACGAACGACTCCAGCTGCTGCCGCTCCTGCCATACGGCCACCAGCGAGTCCGCCTGCTCGGGCGAGAAGCCCAGCGAGAGGTCCGTCTGCTGCGGCTCGGGTTCGGGTTTGGGTTCGGGCAGCGTGTCGGTTACGGGCTGCACGGCGGGTGCGGCGGGTGCGGGCTGGGCCGTCTGTTCGGTGCGGTCTTTCTTGCGGTCGCGTCTCTTTTTGCGGGGATTGCGGTCGAGGGCCGAGGCCGAGGCCGTGACGGCGACGAGCAGCGCGAGGGTCAGGAGCTTTTTCATGTTCAGAATTTGAGACTCATGTTGAACCCGAATACCGGGCGGTTGGCGTTCATGCTGGGGATGTAGGGATAGTCCACCAGCGGTTCGAGGTTCATTGTGAGGTCGTCCGATATGTCGTAGTCTTTCAGGTGCGCATCAACGTGTGCATCGATGATCTGCAGGGCGTAGAGCGCTCCCGAGATGATGATGCAGAGGTCGCGGTTGCGGCGGAAGTTGTCGCGCATGTTCTTGATGTAGCTTGCCGAGTAGCGGCCCTGGAACTCGTCGGTGGGACCGTTGGGGTATTTGTCGGGATGCTGCTCGTAGTCGGCCAGCAGGTTGTAGGCCTTCTTGAAGCGCTGGAAGCCGCGGTTGTTCCAGTCGATGCAGTAGATCATCGAGGCGAATCCGCCGACGACGAACGGCACCTTCCAGTAGCTTCGGTTGTAGATCTGCCCGGCGCCCGGGAAGATGCAGGCCAGCGTCGTGGCCTTCTTGACGTTCGAGACGTCGTTGGTCGAGTAGTTCACCGCGGCGTCGCCGATGAAATAGATGTACGAGGCGATGGTGATACCCAGATAGAGCTGCCGCCGCGTGTTGCTGCGGATCATCTTCGTCTGCAGGGCATCGAGCTCGGGCGTGCGCGAGAGGCTCGCGTCCGTGTAGGCGTCGTAGGCGCGCTTGAGCGGCTTGAACTTGCGGTTTTCGTTGATGAAGAGGGCCAGTCCCGTGCCGACCGTGCCGTAGAGGATCGGCAGCTTCCAGTATTGCTTGTTGTAGACCTGTCCGTATCCGGGCAGGACGGTCGAGAGCCAGCAGACCTTCGAGAGCGACATCGAGTCGCTCATGAGCCAGCCTTTCTTGTGCCGCATGGAATCCGGTTCGGTCTTGATGCCGGCCAGCCTGAGCCGCATGAGCGAGTCCGTGGTGCGGATGTCGTCCGTACGCAATGCCGTCACGGCGAGTGAATCGGCCGTGAAGTCC
>ENA-OPWR01002922-OPWR01002922.1-human-gut-metagenome-genome-assembly--contig:-NODE-2922-length-11091-cov-1.688293_pt1 | contig 11091 bp, 8 predicted proteins | sample MGYA00241507_ERZ502006 | MGnify/ENA primary metagenome ERZ502006 (study PRJEB25962, sample SAMEA2043041) | human gut metagenome | biome: human gut; feature: human-associated habitat; material: faeces... | reverse complement strand
TACCATAAAAAGGTACTTAACAATACAATGAACAAGCTCATTGTATTGCCAATTACCTTTTTATGCCTGAACTGTTACAGCAGTTACACATTACTGTACTCTTTTATTATTCCGAGTAGCTCTCCCTTTATTTCCGGATGTGCATTTATCATTGCATCAAGCTGGCTTATTATCCCCTCTTTGAGCTTCTCATTATTTTCTATGCGTTCCCTGAGCATCTGCCTCCTTTGATTAAGTTCATGGCGTATCTCTACCATTTCCCTGCTGTCAACTATCGCCTCACATCTGCTTATCCATATATCAGCATCTTTAACCCCAAGTTCTTTTAACATGATAACGAGATTTTCATTGTTTGCATTGAGCATTTCCGTATTTTCACGGAATTTTTTCTCATACTCACGCATTTTGCAATATTCATTCCACTTTTCCTCGAAATCCTTTGCATTTTTCACACCGAACTTATTGCAATTGTAGTCGAGCACATTGATGTTATTGATATATTTTATTTTCACCTTGTTTAAAAGCGTTATAGCCTTGTTTATCTTTCTTTCAACAAGTATTATGTCACGCCTGTTTTTTGATGACTCAAATACGAGCATCGCCGCTGAAACTCCGGCAAGTGCAACAACACCAAGATAAGGCAGTGTCATATCAGTTTTTGTGGCATAATATATCACTATAAGAAGAACTATAAGTGAGATTATAAGTACCGCAAGTACCTTTGTCATACCTTTAAGTGCATTTTGCTTTGCTATGATTTCCTTTCTCTGCGAATAAAGCGAGTCTTTTTCTTTTTTCAGATTTTTTATATCTCCCTCTATCGCATCCTGATATGCCTGTGCATTATACATTTTCTTTATCTCATCGACAAGCTCATCTTCAAACGGCTCAAATTTACGCATCTGTGCATCGCTTATCGTAAGATTTCTGTTTTTGTATTTACTTCTCTCCTGCGTAAGTGTGAGAATACTTTTACATATATCTTTTATTTCACGATACTCATCTTCCATTGCCATGTCGATACGCTGAATATCCGTCAGATATGATGTTACTTTTTCATATTCTTTTTTTGCTTCAGCTATCTGTCTTTCATTTTCGGCTATGGCTTCACAGTTATTTCTCACAAACCTTATTGCATCTGTTTTTCCGGTTGTTACAGGCTTATCCTGCGTGAGCATTTCCTGTTCCATCTGTTTTCTGATACCGTCATCTTTTTTTTCATAAGATTCACTATTTCCGGATATTTCGCCTTTTAAATTTTCTTCATCTGTCCCTTTTTTCACTACATCTTCTATATTATCATAGTCTTTTTTCTTTTTTCTCCTGCCTGAAAAAAACATATATATCTTTTGCCCTTTCTAACTAACTCCGAATATTACTATCCGGTCATTAATATACGATAGTTATAGCACCTGCTATCTGCTGCCGTCCACACCTATCTCATTTCTATATTCTTCTTTCCACTGTTTTATATAGCCATCTACCTTATGATAATATTCTTCAAGGTATCCCGCTTTCATTATTTCTTTTAATTTCATGATACGACGGACATTCTTTGAATTTCTCGTCTCATCATTTGCTTCTGCAAATTGTTCCATTATTTTATTTAAAACCGGAACTTCCACATCCAGTTTTTTTACCGCCTTATCAAACAGCTTTTTGTCTCCGGTAAGTTTAAGCGTATAAAAATAGGAATATAAAGACTCTGTACTCTTATTTTTTTCATATGCGTGCTCAAAACTGTCAGATGCTTTTATAAATGCACCTAGTCCGCAAAAAGCTGTTCCCATATTGTGATATATTTTTCCATAATCCTCATCATTGGCACCGAGCATATCATCTTTTTCCAATATTGCCGCATACTCTTCAACAGCCTTTTCATAAAGACCAAATCTTGAATAATTATCTGCTTTTATCTTTGATTTCTGCCATTCTGAAAGATTTTCTATAGAATCCATCACACCGATAAGTTCATTTATCTGCTCCTCATCATAGTAATCACAACTGCAGCAAATCGTTACAACAATGTCTTTTAATTTTCTCTTGTCAAATCTCATGCTGTCTATCTTGTCTGCAACTACTGTCATTCCAAGTTCATTTCTAAGCCACATTGAAAAGTCTTTGTCAAATATCTGCTCGCGTATTATATATATATTGTTGTAAATATAGTAGCAGACTTCCTCTATCGAATATACATTTGTATCAGTGAGCCTGAAATGATATGGTTTATCTGCTATTTTTCCGCAACATTCTATTAATTTTCCCATCATTTTCCTCCAGCTTAATTCTTTGAATCTGCTCCATTTATTTTAATGTAACGCTCCCATATCCTGTTTGTCGAAGGATAAAATTCTCCAAATCCGTTGTCCTTTAATGTGACAATACAGGTATATTGGTCGGCAAATCTGATTCTTACAGTAAATCTGGTCGTCTTATTATCCCTGACAGCAAAACCGCTGAGCGAAAGTATATGAGCTCTCGTTTCTCTTGTCAGTACATTTTTGTCGGTAATCTGAATTTCATCTTCATTATCAGGTATTATATCTATAGATTCATCTATATCGCTCCACAATGTTCCAGCCTTTGCAAGCACAACATCGTGCATCTTTGCATTGTGATATGTCCGGATAGATATATCACTTGTGAGCATATCGTCATCGAGAAAAATAAATTCTTTTGTCTTTTCCCTGTCAGTGAGCATCCTTGCCGCATACGCTGCTCCTTTATTAAAAAGATTCTGTCCTCTAAACACTCTCCTGCCGTTGCACAGTTCTTTTAACGCATCAGTTGCCCACCTCTGATCAAACCCTTTTCCTGTCACATAAATCGTTGTAACCATTTTTTTATGCAGCATTGTATTTGCCGTATTCAAAAACATATATTTAACATCGCCTTTTTCCTGCAACACTGAATATGGCATAATGTCTGACAGGTCATACACATCTGCACCGACAATATATGGTATTGTTCTCTTATCTACAGTAAGATTTGTGTATCTTAATCCCATCTCATCAAATTCAAACAATCCTACACTATTCGCCCAAAGTTCCTTTGGCTGACTGACTGCATAATACATATAACTCTGCTTATGTCCAAGAATAACAAGTCTGTCATTTCTTATTCCCAGTTCCGCAAGAATGTTTTTCAATAAATCTACGATAACATTTTCTCTCTCCGGAATAGTAATGACAAGTTTTAATATTGTTTCATTCGGAAAATGTTCATTTAGCAGACTTAAAAGTTTCACCATGAATTTTTTGACAACATCTTTCGTCTTAAAAATGTAACTTCCCTCCTGGAACTTTTCACTTTTCTTTATCTTGCTTAACAGGTTGGATATAAGCGTATATCCGCCTAATTGCATATTTTCTTTTGTTTTCCACAGCCACTCATTTGTATTTGGATTTACAAGAAGTGCCGAAGGAATTTCATATATATATTTATCACCAACAGGTATGCCCACCGGAACAGGCTCATATATTTTTTTGTCGTAATATGAAATCTGTGCCATATCGTCACATAAATCAATACCCACTAAAAGACTTCTTCCTGCTTCCATCTAAACTTTCCCCTTTCGTCGCCATACGAAACAAATCGGATATTCGCAATTTGCTTCGCTGCTTGCTAATATAAAATCTGTGCAACACATAAATTTCATATGTTTTTATCAGACCATACATCCACATATAAACTTATAACAGCTTAAACATTTTTTTTACATTTTCTCTCTCTGTCGCATAATCTGTCATCATCTCGATAAGAGTCTCATCATCATTCATCTCTTTTGCGATAAGCATCATATTTATATTGTGAAATCTGCTGCCCGCTCTCTCATTGTCCATTGTCTCATCAAAGTGAACACTGCTTCTTAAGGTTTCAACTTCTCCTTCCGGACGCATTTCAGTTATATAATATTTAAGTATCTCATCCTGAAACATTACAAAATCTTTTACCCTTATACCCTCAAATATATCAGGCATCTCTTCCGTTATATACTCACCCTCATCCTGTTTTACCGATGTGATAAGATAATGTATCTTTACTTCGTACTTAGGATCTGCTATGTATTCTACATAATGTTCATCAAGAATATGTATAGGTAACGGAAACTTTCCATAGTAATCTTTAAAAAACGGAAAAATTTTCCCCTGCGAATATAATTTGTTTAAATTGTAATCGGCAAAATTTATCTTGTCCGTTGTAAGCTCTTTACATTCGCTGAAATATTTTAAAACAGCTATCAGACATGGCAGATTTTCATGTTTTCTCACTTCCTGATAGAAACAATCAAAAAGCTTTTCAGGCAGTTCAAAGTTTTTAACAAGGTATCTGTAAGCAAGCATTTTCATAAATGCCGATGTGAGTTTTCTATTGGAGTCATGCTCATAAAAGCTGTAAAATACGCTGTAACTTTCCGGGATTATCTCCTCAGTAAACACCATCTGTGCGATTATTCTTTCTTCAAGATTTTTTGCATCGATATTAAACCCTACGGCAGCTTTCCATATCCCCACCATATCCGCAAGACTTCCATTGTAGAACATACATATATACCGAAGTACATTCTCATCAAATTTGCCAGACTTAAATATATGCCATGCGAGCTTTATCATGAATGAATCTTCATTTTTCTGCTGTGCAAAGAAGTCTGATGATATTTGCAAAAGGCGTTTTGCGTCTATGTCTTCGTATCCGAAACTCATTATACCGTCCATTGCCTTTTTGTAACAATGCCTTACCGCACAATATTCTATATACTGCTGTCTGTCTCCCGGATTTACATTCTCCCAGTCAATACTTTCAAGTGCTTCATCGAGAAGGTCTCCCTCAAAATTATCAAAATAATATCTGAGCAATGCTGAAAATATTTTTCTTTTCTGAAATTCACTTACTATATCAAGTTCATAAACTCTCTTTAATACATCTACTGTATCAGCATTCACCTGTCTGAAATGTTCAATCTTATCATACATATAAAGTAACAAAAGTACATTCGTCTTATTTTTTTCATAACATTTTTCTGCTATATGGTCAAGATGAAGCAGTTTATTTAGAGTGTAATCTATCGACATGGCATATCTGTTGTCAAGTGCATCTGCCAAAAAAATGCGTGCATTTTCCGTAAATATCTGCACTACCGCCCTGCCATTTACAAGAGGTACGAACTGCTCGGTTTTTAATTCTCTGTGACGCACATACACTCCGGCTATATCAGGGTTTGCACATCTTACTTCATGGGCAAACATTATATTGGGAAGTTTATCCGCTATCTCATCGGTAATATTTTCTTCATTTAAAAACTGCTCATAGCAAATTGCAAGATTTTCACTTATCCTGCCTGCCTCTATCTGCTTAAAAGCAAAATTTTCAATAATCTCCTGATATGATTCATATGTCCCCGGATCATTCTCACGATTTTTTATTATATATGAGTAAAGAAGTGCTTTTTTGGAAACTGATAAATGATTATCATACATAAAGTATAACAATACCTGTTTCGTAAGCTTAATGCCCTCCTCAACATTAATCGAATCCATATAATATTCAAAAAGTTCTGTAATCTTTAAGTTGTGTTCTATTGCCAGAGCATACCATTTATTTGCTTCTTCATTTATGAGCTGTCCTCTCATTAACATACGGCATATTGCTGCGAGTACCTCATCCTCACTAAAGTTCTCGTATGTTTTTATCATGTCACGCAATACGACTTTGTTAAATTCTTTTGAACGGCTTGCAAGATAAATATATCTGAGTGCCAGTTCTTTTGATAAAAATTTATTTTCGCATCCCCAGTGAAGACATCTTATGATACCAGGTGTTAGCTCCCTTAATGTTCCGGCAGAAGAATTGAGTGCACTGCACATCTCAAAATAGATAACAGGGCTGCTGCATCCTCCCTCTACACAAATAAGCACATCTTCAAGTTTTCTTCTGTCTGATTCATATACAGGGTCAAGATAAAGTAAAAACCATAACACCTGCCAACTGTTATCTTCTATCTCATAACATTCCCTTACATTTTTGATACATTCATCCTTTATTTCATTTTCCTCTGCCCACAGTGCCTTGAGATACTGATATGCACAATAAACAATCTTATCATTTTCATATATTTTATTTTCAATCTCATTAAAATAAGCAAGACCACCTTTTACAACTCCATTGTCTCCGGCAAGGATGCCAAGATGTATGTCATAAAGTTTTTTTTCATTGCCATGCAGATGTATGATTTCTTTTTGTACCTGCGATATATACTCTTTTTTATCTATCTTTGACATAGAAAAATCGAGATATAATTTTACAAGAGAATAATATGCCCTCTGTCTTGCAAGACTTTTTACCACTATCTCATGGTCTGTCCCGTGCTTCTGAGCCATAACTTCTATTGTAAGGGTCTGTCTTACGGTGCATATCCTGATTCGTCCATAATTAATGCCGGCAGTCATCTTATCAATATCCACGAGAAATTTAAGTTTGTAAGAATCTCCGAAAAATTTATCTGTCCATATTATTTTATGTTCAGGCTGCAAAAATTTTGCATCTGACTCTATATGTATCTCGCAAAAGCCCCAGTTGTCCTTTGTGAGCGTTACTTCCTCAACAAATGACTCTATACAGTCATCATAAATAAAATTTGATTTATCTATCGAAAACCTGATAGGCAGTTTTTTGCGAACCGCAATAAGAAATTCTTCTAATGCCACACCCTTGCCTGTTCCTGCAAGCAGTCCTCTGTATAATGCAATATTATCAGGGTCTTTATATAAAAATATCTGCTCAAAGTTTTTATTTTTAAACAGAGCTGCTGCCTCTGACTCATCTTCTCTTGCAAGATTTGCAAAATGAAACATATCCTTTATATTTCCTATAGATGCATTGCACGCCGGAACACCAATCAATACATTAAATGGAATCCTTATACATCCATGATCTGATATAATGTAAAAATCACCTTTTATAACTTCTCCCGGAACACATTTTTCACCTGTGAAAGTATATTTTATCTCTTCCTCTTTTCCCTGAAAAACATCTTCTTCCAAAGTCATGTAATGACAATCCGTAACAACCATGCCTCTGACTTCTTTTGCATCTTCGACCCAAATTTTAAAACTTCCACTGACATTCTCACCTGCCTGCGTTTCAAGCTGTAACATCTGCCTGTCACACTGAATCTTTGACTGAGTATATTCAAATTTTCCTTTTGCATATTGATTTATCTTTTTGTTCATTTTAACCTCCATGCTGTCTCAACCCGTTACCGTCACCCGTACATTTTGGAACGCCAGGCACTAATGTTTATATTATATCACTTATCAACTCTATATGTAAACATTTAACAAGACGGAATTATTTTCGCTGTGTCTATTTTGACGCTGTTTATATATATTTTTATAACAATATATCAAGTTGTCTTATACATCAGATTTGCAAGCCGTTCAGCCTTGCTTCTTGAATAATTGATGTAAAGTGGATATAATAATGGAGTTACTGATATAAATAAATGCGAACAGAAATGAGGATTATTATGAAAAAAATATCTGACAGAAAGCGTATTGTTATAAAAGTGGGTACTTCTACGCTTACCCACCGCACTGGTATGTTAAATATAAGGAGAGTTGAACAGCTTGTGAAAACTCTTGCCGACATTCAAAATTCAGGACACGAGGTTATTCTTGTTTCGAGCGGAGCCATCGGACTTGGCATGGGTAAACTCGGACTAAGAGAACGACCTAAGGATACCCCCGGCAAACAGGCTTGTGCCGCCGTCGGTCAGTGCGAACTTATGTATCTCTATGATAATCTTTTTGCCGAATACAGTATTTCAGTCGCACAGATGCTTCTTACGAAATATGTCCTGCTTGAGGATAGAAGAAAAAATGTAGAAAATGCTATGGAACGCCTTATAAGCCACCGTGTCATTCCTGTTATAAACGAAAATGATACAGTTGCCATCGACGAGCTGGAGCTTGAGGTGGGCGAAAATGATTCTCTCGCCGCCATTGTTGCTGATATTGCAAAAGCATTTGGGTGTGAAGTTATATATTATTCAACTTCGGGAAAAAACAGTAACAGCGATTACAGACAGGTTTCGTTTGATGAATTGCTTTTAAGATCTGATATAGTGTCAATTCATGCACCGCTAAATGATGCGACAAGTAAACTTATGAATGAGAGTGCATTTAAGAAGATGAAAAAAGATGCGGTACTTTTAAATCTCGGCAGAGGTGGTATTATAGACGATGAAGCATTGGCAGAGGCTATAGAGAATGACGAGATAGGAGCTGTAGGACTTGATGTTTTAAACGGAGAACCAATAAAGCACGACAATCCTTTAAACAGAATTCTTGACAGAAGCAATGTTTATATAACACCGCATATCGCATGGGCAGCAGTAGAAGCGAGAAAACGCTGTGTGGAGGAAGTTTATAAGAATGTTGAGTCATTCCTTAACGGTGAGGTGAGAAATTCGGTGTATGATATTTAAGTAAATTTACTGATATGATTTGCAAAATATATAAAAAATGAGATTTAATCAGATATTTATGCTTGCTTTTAGAGAAAAACTTTAAATTATTACAAAAACGCTTTGTTTTTTTACATCCTGCATAAAAATGCAATGAAATATGTTATTATTTTCATTGTAAATAGGTGTATTTTTGCCGGGAGTAGTGAGTTATAAGATTACCGTAGTATTGCAGATGTGATAAACGGTAATGATATAAATTGCGGCAGAAAGGAGGAAAAATGCAGGATGTTTGACAGTGATGAAATTTCCGAGAGACTTACAAATCGTCTTATAAGAAAAAAAACGGCTGAGTTGGGCGAGATTGAAGAGTATCAGCGGAGAATCAAAAAGACGATAATATATTTGAGAAATTTTATCATTGTATTTATCATCATAGTTGTGATTATTGTTTTGTGTCTGAAAGTGTTATGAGAAGGTAGTAGAGTGGATTTAGGATATCCGCTTGAATGTTTACACTATGTATTGTTGACGGCAAAAATTTCATACATGGTGTAGTATTTGGTATGGATGATAATAATTTTTGGTTCGTGAAGATAGGAGAAAAGGGTTAAGGTTGATATAAATAAATTACGATGTCTTGTGCAAAAGATGTTTTGTATCATGCATCATAAATTATAAAAGTATAATATTTTATATGAAATAAATCAGAATGTTTCCGGTTGCACAAAATATGTGGATATCAGATATAAATCATTTTGACTTAGTTTATATATGATGTTATACTTTTTTTGACATATTTTCGACAAACGGTAATATAATGTACTCCCGAAATCTTCTGAACGAAGATTTCTAGAGTACATTATGCAGAAATGGAGTACAATGTGATAAAGATTGCTATATGTGACGATGAACCACAGTTTTGTTCCGATTTAGAGCGGACACTTATTAAAATATTAGATAAAAAATGTATAGAATATGATATTGATGTTTTTTATTCTGGGGTAGAACTTTGTGAAAAAATAGAAACAGGTGAGCTGCCATATTGCTATGATATGCTGTTTCTTGATATTCAACTTCCCAATATGAACGGTGTCGATATTGGAAGATATATAAGGCAGCAGCTTAAAAATCAAATAGTTCAGATAGTTTATGTTTCTTCGCAGAGAGAGTATGCTATGGAACTTTTTGATTTCAGACCGCTTAATTTTCTTATAAAACCCATAGATGAGAGTGCCATATTAAATGTCGTAGAACAGTTTGAGGAAATAAACGAAAAGGATAATTATTTATTCAGATTTAAAAAAGGCCGTGATTTTTATAAAATTCCGATAAGCAAAATTTTATATTTTGAACGAAAGGGAAGAAAAATTTATGTTCATTTGCAAAATGAAGAATATGATTATTATGATTCTCTCGAACTAATATATGAAAATCTGAAACAGTATGATTTTTTATTGATTCATAAATCATATCTTATTAATTATCGTTTTGTAAAGATAATGTCATATGATCATGTTGTTTTGGTTGATGGTACACAGATACCGATAAGTCAGGCAAAAAGAGAGCAGATAAGAAAAGAATTCATGAAGATAGAGGGAAGATAATGGATAAGATATGGTATATACTAACTTACTTAATTGTAAATGCACTGGATTTGGGTGTTACGGCAAAGTATATGGATTTTTTTCTTGGAAAACTGAAAGTGCAAAAAAACAGAGCAGGGATTACATATATTTTATGTTATATTATAGGTAGTTTACAGTATATTTTATTCCCGATTCCGCTGGTTAACGGGATTACATCGTTTATTATATTATATTTTATTGCGGGCTGTTATGAGAAAAAATTAAACAGAATAATGTCAACAGTAGTGCTGGTTTTTATGTTTCCACTTATGTGTGAATTGGTACTTGGACTAATAATAGATGGAGGCAATAGAAATATGACTCAAAATGGATATTTTGGGGAAACATACCAGCTTATATGTCTTAGTATAATGCAGATATTATTATGTTGTGTTGTGACCAGCTTTAAAAATGTTAATTCAAAATTGCAGCTTCCAATAGGATTTAATATATCTATAATCTTAGTGATTTTACTGATATATTGCATGGAATTAATGATTTATATGAGCAAAGATGTAAGCCAAAATATAAAAATAATATCAGTATTTTTGTCATTGTTTATACTTATGCTTATAATGTATATGTATGATTTGATGTCCGGAAGTTATATAAACAGTATCCATACAAAAATGATGGAGCGTGAAAATATATATTCTGCAAAACAGGCTGAGGTTTTACGGAAGAATAGTGCTAGTATTAGAAAAATCAGGCACGATATGAATAATCATCTCTATGTGCTTGAATCATTGATTGATGAAGATGGCGAAAATGTTGAGGCAAAAAAGTATATTGAACAGATGATAGGTAAGATTAACCAGGCGAAAATGTATTGTGATAGTGGGAATGTGCAGCTAGACAGTATTGTAAATTACAAATTGAGTGAAGCAGCAGAGAAAGATATAAACATTGAATTAAATACAAAACTGCCTGAAATAATTGAGGCTGACATGGGAGATATGGTGACGGTACTTGGAAATATACTTGATAATGCCATAGAAG
>ENA-OPWR01002912-OPWR01002912.1-human-gut-metagenome-genome-assembly--contig:-NODE-2912-length-11122-cov-4.948315_pt1 | contig 11122 bp, 7 predicted proteins | sample MGYA00241507_ERZ502006 | MGnify/ENA primary metagenome ERZ502006 (study PRJEB25962, sample SAMEA2043041) | human gut metagenome | biome: human gut; feature: human-associated habitat; material: faeces... | reverse complement strand
ACCACCGCGTAGGTAGCCAGGCCCGCCGCCAGCATGCGCGGGTACAGCGTGGGCGAGACCCACATCTCGATCCAGCCGGTCATGCTTTCCATCATGACAGCGCGGAAAAGGAACTTCATCACGTATACTTCGATCGGCAGGCTGATGACCAAGCACAGCACGACCACCACCGTGGTGGACAGCAGATACAGCCGGGCAATCTCGCTGCCGTTGTAGCCTAAAATTTTTGTCATCGAGATGGATTGGGCGTTCTTCTCGATGATCATCTTGCTTAGCAGGTAGGCGACCACGAAGAAGATCATTACGGCAAAGCCGTTGACCAGCCCCATGGAGGCCCCCATCGAGACCATCAGCTGGCGGGAAACTTTCGTCAGCTGGTCCAGGTCAATGACCGAGCCGACGTATTCATCCTTGATCTCGGTCAGCGGTGCGTCGGAGAAATAGCCGCCGTAGTAGCCGTCGCCCAGGTCGAACACTTCGTTCAGCTTTTCCCGGGGCATAAAGACGGCCAGCGCACCCATGTAATCATACACGCCGTCCACCGTAAATGTATAGGTCGCATCTTCGTACTTTTCCCGCAGGGTAATCGTGTCCCCTGCGCCCAGTTCGTACTTGTCGGCGTAGGCCGAGGACAGGTAGACACCATCCCCCGGAAGCTGCACGTAACGGCTGTCCGGCTCCACACCGTACAGCAGCACGCTCTCGCTTTTGGCCGCGCCGCCCTCGTCGGTGCCCAAGGTCTGCAGGCTGTAGGCGCTGAACTTTTCGGCGTTGTTTTCCTCGGTATCGGTCTCCATGCGGAACTGCAGCATCGAGAGCAGGGCATTCAGCTTGCGGTCCTCGTCCATGGCGCTGTAGGGGATCTGCAGCATCGTCTGGGTGTTGCTCAGCATATTGTCCGCGATCGTATCACTGTAATGGTTCAGCGCATCGGGCAGGATCATGCCAAAACTGAGCAGCAGATTGGCGAACAGCACGCCCACAAACAGCACCACATAACTGCCCAGGTTTTGCAAAATCACGCGGGTGCGGAACCGCCCAAAAAACGGCAGTGCCGACGGCAGGGGCAGGGCATGCTTACGGTTAGCGTGGCGGCTGAGGTCATGCCGCAAAAATTGCAGCGGCGAGATGCGCATCGTGCGGGAAAGCACCAGCCAGTTGATGAAGATCATCAACGCCACCGGGATGACTGTCGTCATCCAGAACGCATCGGCGTTCCAGCGTGTGACATAGGTGGGCAAGCTGTAACTGCCATAGTACATGTCGACGCAGACGTTTTTGAGCACCGTGTACCCCAGTACATTGCCCACCGCCGCGCTGATAAGGGTGACCACCACCGGCATGGCCATGTAGTGGCGCACCAGCTCGCCCCGGCTGTAGCCGGAGGCCCGCAGCGTGCCGATGACGCCCGCCTCTTTGGTGATGGTATTGGACGTAGTAACGGCAAACACAAAGGCCATAATGGCAATGACGATGTAGAGCAACACGGCAATCATGGCGCGGTCGCTGCCCAGGTCGTCACCGGTAAAGATGATGGCCTGGTTCTCATACTCGGGCACAAAATCCTGCAGGGACGCCGTTTTGTTGACGACTTTCATAAAGTCGGTGGCTGCGTCCTTCTCGGCGCGGTCGTCCGCCGGGGCGGTGTCGTACTGCCAGGCGTAGTTCCAGGTCTGCTGTTCTGGCAGGGCATCGAACGCCTCCTGCGTGACGATGGCCACACCGAACTTGATGGCGTCGAACATTGTGTCCGTATTATCCTTAAACAGGCAGCTGTAATCCGGCAGGACCACATAGCCGGTGACGGTCCAGGTCTGGCCGTTTGTGTCGGTCACGGTATCGCCCACCGCGATGCCGTTGTTCTCGGCATACATGCGGTCCAGGCCCATCTCACCGGGGGCGGCAGGCATGGCACCCTGCATCAGGCAGACAGTGTTGACCTGGGTGCGGTCCGGGTAGATGCGCAGCGTGCTGCCGTTTTCCATGGCGGTCTCACGGTAGTGCAGGTCATACAGGGTCACACCTGCGCCGGTGATCGCCTTAAGCTGGGCGCGGTTGAGCTGCTTTTCCACGCGGAAGTGGCCATCCTCGATGTTGTATTTCTCAAAGCCTTCGTTGTAGGCGGCGATCATGCTGGAGCCGGCCACAAGGAAACCCGACACAAAGCCGATGGTGGCGATGAGCAGAATGGCGATGACGGCGTACTTGCCCATCTCGCTGCGCAGTTCGCGCAGCATGCGTTTGTTTAAAGGGTTCTTCACGCGCAAGCCCCCTTTACCATTCCAGGTCCTGCGCGGGGACCTTGACCGCATTGGTCTCGTTGCTGCGGATGGCACCGTCGCGCAGACGTACCACGCGGTCGGCCATCAGGCGGATGGCGTCGTTGTGGGTGACCATGATGACGGTGTTGCCGTACTTCTGGTTGACGGTCTCTATGAGCTTCAGTATCTCCTTGCTGGTCTTGTAATCCAGCGCGCCGGTGGGCTCATCGCAAAGCAGGATGTCCGGATTCTTAACGATGGCACGGCCAATGGAGGTGCGTTGCTGCTGGCCGCCGGAAAGCTGGTTGGGCAGTTTTCCGCGGTGATCCCACAGGCCCAGCAGGTGGAGCAGCTCGTCCACATCCAGCGGGCGGCGGGAGAGGTAAGCGCCCACCTCGATGTTTTCCCGCACGGTCAGGTTAGGGATGAGGTTGTACATCTGGAAAATGTAGCCCAGATGGCGGCGGCGGTAGAGGGTCAGGGCCTTCTCGTTCATATCGGCCATACGCTCGCCGTCGATGAGAATGTCGCCGGAGTCGGCGCGGTCGATGCCGCCCAGGATGTTGAGCAGCGTGGACTTGCCGGAGCCGGAGGGGCCGCAGACGACCACCACTTCGCCTTTTTCTACGGACGTGGAGCAGTTCTTCAGAACTTGGAAGGAACCGTACCACTTGCTCACATTTTTGATTTCAATCATCGCCATAGGAAAAAGGCCTCTTTTTGCGGTTGTTTTCGAAAAAACTGCTTGTCTTTCAAGCGTAGCGTTTAATTGTAAGGTATTGCGGAAAAACGCGTCGACTCTTTTACAACCCAATTTGTGTTGACGGGGTGTGAAGACTGATGCCTCCTGCGGTCATCAATGCGACATGGACAGTAAACGGCCTTAAGGATCTTGGAAAAAGAAACGTCACTTTCGGTGAAGTAGCTAATGGCGATGTCGAGGCCGTCGAGATCAACCATCACGAACCATCTCAAGCACATGCAGCAGGCCGTTTTGTCGGAAGCTGCCGAACTGAGCAAAGGTCCGTTTGTCAAAAAGCGCCAAATCTACCGCACGCCTTTTGACATTTATTCGCTCTGAGCACTCATGGATTTCTCCCTGAGGTCAGTCAGGCGCCCAACGGTTCTTTCGATTCCAACGGCGCCTTTTTCTTTCAGCACTCCACTTTCGTCCTCGGTGAGGTCTGTCGACTCGACCCTTCGGGCTTTTCGCGGCCCGACCGTTGCCGGCCTTGCCGCCCCTGTCTTCTTCCTCTCCTCCGGGCTCCCTGTGGGTGCCTATGCGGTTTTTAAATTTCTCTTCTCTCTCCTTTGGGTAAGCTTGTTGCTCGTTCTCTGTCGGTTTCTTTGGTTTTACGCCGCTTTCTTGAGCCTCTTTTTGTTCGAGGCTTCCTTGATCGGCTCTTCCTGCCTTGATTTGCACCACGCTTCGTATCGGCCCCGTTCCAGCTTTTTGACGGCTTCCTTGGTCATGTACCGCCTGTACTCCGGATCGTTGACCCTGAGAAGCAGATTCTGCGCTCCGTTTTGATCGGCCTGCGCCTTATGGCCGCAGTGCTTGCATTCAAACCGATCACCCTGTCGATTATCTCTTGCCGTGTAGCCGCACTGCGGGCAATGCTGCGAGGAGTAGGCCGCAGGCACAAACACCACCTGCGCTCCCGCCTTGGCCGCCTTAAAGAGAAACCTGTCTTTGATCGTACCTCTGACCCATTTGCTCAGCAGGTTGCGCACCTTTCGGCTGTACTTGCCCTCAAACGTAAAGCGATGCGACAGATCTTCCAAGGCATAGACCTGCGCCGGGCTTTGCTTGAGGATATCGTTTAGCGCCTTGTTGACGGTGTTTTGGATTTCCGTACGGATGCGCTGCAATTCCTTTGTGAACTTCTTTGAACCCAGATTGCAGCGCAGCATGCGGCGTCGCTTGGCCTTACCCGCTTTCTGTGCCCGAGCCATAAGCTTATTTCTCTCCTTGAGCTTGGCATCGAGATATTGGGCATAGCCCGTGAGCTTTTCACCCAAACATGTACCGAAACGATTTCCCGCATCGTCCGTTGCCACTTCCGTAAAACCAAGATCAAGCGCACGACAATAAAGCTTTCCACGGGAAGCTTTCGGTGAATCAATCGGACGGATATCCGCCTTGCTCATGGATTTCTGAACGTGCAACGCCATGGTCCCGTCCGGGTGCTTGACAAGCTTGAGCGTGCTCGAGACCGGTACGCTTCCTTTGACGTAGAGCGTCAAGCGCACGCCGGGCGTAAGCGACATCAAATCCAGTCGTACCTGCTCTCCGACAACGAGAGCTTTGTAGCACGAGCAGTCAAACCAAACGCTCGCGTCCCTGCCGTGTTTCGGTCTTTTGCCTTGCTCGTCGTGAATCGTGCGCACCATCGCTTTGCACAATCCCTTGCGGCTGGCCACGGACTCCTTCTCAGTGTCCGTCACGACTGAGGGACATTTGCCGTCAAGCATCGTGAAGAAGTCTTCGGAAAGGGAGCCGAGAAGAAAATACACGTAGCGCTGCTCGAGCTTATTGAGACGGGCAAACCAATCCTTTCTGCGAATTCGGCTCAAAGCGTTGGCTTGCACAAGACGCCAGTAGTTGGAAACGGTGGCCGCTGCGGTTTGAAGCGCCATCTTCCAATGACGAGCTTGCAGACCGTAGGAAGAACGGTACTTCTCCATCACCAAGGTGTCTCTGAGCTTGCGCCAGCGGTTGCCAATGCAAAAGGCTCGGTGATCGCGTGTGAAAAGAAGATCAATGAAGTGCTGGCGTTCTTTGCCGAAGGCTCTCAGAAGCGCTTCGAGCTGCTCTCGGTTCTTTTCGACCGAGGTTTCGTCCAGACAGCGGACCATGGTGCGGTAAGCGGGAAGCTCGGCGGCGTTGCCAAGCTCCTTGATTCGCTTTGCATCGACAAAATGTAGATCGGCCAGTTCGGTCTGCTGCATGGTCGGCTTCTTCCGGTACTGCTGAGAAGGAATGCCGATCATAGCTCAAAGACTTTGTGTTTTGTTCTTGTGACTGCGTTTCCCGTATAGACGGGCACAGAAAACAGTCATCAGCGTCACCACGTCCTTGGCCAATTCTTCTTCGAAGGTTTTGGGAGATGCTTCCTCCAAAACTCGCATATCCGTCCCAGTTTTGCGGCACATCAATCGAATCAGGGCGGTTCCGAAACGCAGCAGCCGATCCTCGTAAACGACAGAGAGCGTGTGAACGTGACCTTTCAAGATGCGGTTGAGAAGTGCCCTGAGACCGGGCTTGTTGCAGTTAAGACCGGAGCCGATGTCGGTGATGACTTCCGAGCAACCGGCCTGCTTGAGTCGTTCTGCCTGCCGAAGCAGGTCTTCTTTTTGATCGTGGGAAGAAACACGGGCATAACCAAGGTGCTTGCGCTCAACACCGGTTGCCACCGGATTCAATTGCAGATCAAATCGACGATGACCGCCAAGCGTGCGGCAGGCTACGGCAAGAAGGCCTTTCTCAGCCCAACGTCGAATGGTGCTTGGCGACACACCGTAATGTTTGGCAACGATCCCGATGGAGTACAGCGTCATGATTGCCTCCGCTGTCTTTGAACGAGCTCGTCTCTTCTTTTTCCAAGTTTAACGTTGCTATGGAACCCGTTATGGGAGATTTGGTAGATTTTTAGTCAACTAGCCATACCCCCACTGCCCACAATCAAAGCGGCATTCGGTCGCTTTCTCAAAACGTCGTATTCATGCCGTCGAAACATGATTTCAGGGCTTGAACAAGAATTCACTCAATAGAACTCGTAAATTTACGAGATACTCCTCGTAATTTTAGGGTGAGCGTTATCTACGCTTGCCAGACGCGCATCAGATCTTGGGGAGATACCACATCAACCGTGCAATCAGGATAAGCCTTCGTAAAAATCTCATGCGATCGAGATTTAGCCTTTTCTGAAAGCTTGCATTCGAACGCTCTCATTTTGTTATCAATCACCTCAACAAAGTCAATTTCCCGAGGTTGTCGTCCAGACGTTCTCCAGAAGTAAATTCGCGCGTAGTCTCGACGAAGGCTATGGAATTTAACGCGTTCTATGAAGAAAAAGTTTTCCCATAACACACCAGCGTCGGCACGGCTAGCCAACGGAGAGAAATCCTCAATGACCGCATTGCGAATGCCTGTGTCACAAAAATAGATTTTTTGCTTTTCTTCAGCTCATTGCTTAGGTTTTTAGCATACGAGTGGCAAACTTTGACAACAAAGCACCGTTCGAGCAGATTGCCGCCACTCAGCAAGAATTCGTAAATTACACCTACGAAAACTCGCAAGAATTCGCAGATTCAGTTGACAAAAAATTGCATCGCGGCGTTTTTGCCCGCTCAGACGCTTTCAATTTTGGGTTCAAACGCCGAGAAAAACCGCATGACGCGCTCGGGCAGGTAACCCAGGTCTCCGGGCGGATTGCCGCGGGGAAAGCCGATGTGACCACCCTCTTCCGGTTGCTCAAGATAGACACAGTCGCTCACGTCCTTTTCCGTCGGCAGCGCCCAGCGCGGCAGGAAGGGATCGTTTTTGGCGTTTAAAAGCAACAGCGGTCTAGTGACGTTTTTGAGATAGCGCTTGGCCGAGCACAAGGTCCAATACTCCATCGCGCTCTTGAAGTGATGGATCGGCGCCGTGTAGACACTGTCAAAGTCGTAGAGCGTTTTACAGCTCTTGACCTTGTTGATGTCAATGAGATCCGGGAAACGCTTGGCCTTGTCAATGAGCTTTTCCTTGAGCGTCGACAAAAACATTTCTTCGTAGAGCTTGTTGGCGCCGCGGCTCATAATTTCGCTTCCGGCCACCAAATCCACCGGCGCACCGATCGAGACGGCCGCCGTCAGGAAAGATGCGTCCTGCGGGCGTTCGCCCATGTATTTGGCAATGTAGTTAAGTATGCAATGGAAGGTACCAGAGTATACGCAGAGATCAGTAACCAGAATAAAAAAGTAATCTTTTCTCTGAAAAACATTTCTGCACAGCCACTGAATTTCTCCGCAGACGAACTGACAGAACGATTTATCAGAGGAGATGTGGCGAGAAATACAGAAGGAAGCGGACTTGGACTTTCCATTGCGAAGAGTCTTACAGAATTACAGGGTGGAGAGTTTAAACTGCATCTGGATGGGGATCTGTTTAAGGTAATGATCACGTTTGCAACGAAGAATATAACGAAAGATACAGCAGAGAAATAAGAATGAGATATAATAGAAAATAAATACAGTAACCAGGGCAGGACATGTGGTAGCGAGAGCTACTATCGTGTGTCCTGCCCTTGGTGTTTTTCAGAGGTCTGATTATGAGAGTAAGGGAAAAGATATTGTTTATAGGTCACTATTCTGTGAGAAACAGATGTCGAAAAAAATTCTGGCAAGTATAGAACATGTCTGATAAGATATGTGATGAACTATATACGTGATCTTCAGGAAAATCCGGAAGCAAAGCCGACAGGATACTGGAAAAATACCAGCGATAATTCCATTATCCGGTCATTTATAGATATTGCAGGAAGTAATATTACTGAAAAACTGGAGATTCTTTTATCGGGTGGATATCTGAAAGAACATATAGATGAAAATCTTATTTATGATTATTTGCATTCTTCAGAAGAGAATCTATGGAGTGTACTTTATCTGACTGGATATCTGACCAGACTCCTGCGCATGACGATCAGTTATCATGATGATAAAGAAGATTTTTATCATGCATTTCTGGCAGGGATTTTTGCCGGAGCAGGTTATGTGGTACAGTCTAACAAAGAACATGGAGAGGGGCGCAGTGATATTGTAGTATTAGATTCCAGAAATGGCAGAGTAGCTGTTTTTGAATAACTGCGCGTCGCATTCTCGTTACTTCCAGTGATGAGTTAGACGCGCAAATTTTTTTACAAAACAACAGAACAAATGTTTACATAAACCAATACATATGGTATAATATTTATATGGAAAAAGATATATTTAATATAGATAAAAACAAACTTTCATATGGTAGGGGATATGTCTATTCCTTGCAGTATCATCTTGTCTGGTGTACAAAATACAGAAAAAAGGTTTTAAAAAACGGAATCGATACAGAATGCAAAGAAATGTTACAGAATCTTGCAGAAGAATATAAATTTCAGATCCTGGCAATGGAGGTGATGCCGGATCATATCCATCTGCTTGTGGACTGTAAACCTCAGTTTTATATTTCAGATATGATCAAGATCATGAAAGGAAATCTTGCACGCCAGATGTTTCTTGCGCATCCGGAGTTAAAAAAGGAACTGTGGGGTGGGCATCTGTGGAATCCGTCTTACTGTGCCATAACGGTCAGTGACAGGAGCAGAGACCAGGTGCTTGCCTACATCGAAGGACAAAAGGAAAAAGAAAAGAAAAAAGCCTGACAGAAGAAATGATTTGTTGGAGGAAAAGAGATGCAGACCGTATCCAGCTATGGCGTAGAATTACGAAAACAGAATATCCCAGTCCGCCAGACACTGGAAATCTACCGGTCTGCGGTCAGTTACCTGACAGAAATATATGAGCAGGTGTGGGAAGAACTGGCAGAGATACCGGATGCCAAAAGGCGGTTTAATGCTGCAGAGCATCTGGTGCATACTACAAAAAAGAATCCTGCACGCTTTGATTTTGATCTTCGCTTTCCGAAGATGCCGTCCTACCTGAGGCGAGCCGCAATCCAGCATGCATTGGGAAGTGTATCTTCTTACGAAACACGGATGGATCTGTGGGAAAAGTCAGGAGAAAAAGCAGGGAAACCCAGACTGGCGTATGAGAATCATGCCATGCCTGTTTTTTATCGTGATGTCATGTACAGAGAGGAAAAAGAAGGAAAAGACGAAGCATACCTGAAACTGTATGATGGTCATGACTGGAAATGGTTTTGTGTGCGTTTAAATCACACAGATATGGAATATCTGCGCAGGAACTGGTCGGGGAAAAAGGCATCAGCCCCGACACTGGAGAAAAGGCACCATAAATATTTCCTGCGTTTTTCTTATACGGAAGAAGTGACACTTACGAAAACACCGGTAAAAGAACAGATCATCTGTAGTGTGGACTTGGGAATCAATACCGATGCGGTCTGTACCATTATGCGGGCAGACGGAACTGTCCTGGGGAGAAAATTTATCAATCATCCCAGTGAAAAAGACCGGATGTACCGCACACTGGGCCGGATCCGAAGATTCCAGAGGGAACACGGCTCTGCGCAGTCACGGGGAAGATGGGCATATACGAAACGCCTGAACATAGAGCTGGGAAGAAAAATTGCAGGTGCGATCGTAAAAAATGCAGAAGAGAACCATGCAGATGTGATCGTATTCGAGTATCTGGAAATGCAGGGAAAGATATCCGGAAAGAAAAAACAGAAACTGCATCTGTGGAGAAAACGGGATATCCAGAAACGCTGTGAGCATCAGGCACACAGAAAAGGAATGCGGGTATCCAGAGTCTGCGCATGGAATACGAGCAGGCTTGCATACGATGGCTCCGGAAGTGTGTCCCGTGACCCGAAAAATCACAGTCTTTGTGTATTCCAGACAGGAAAAAGATATAACTGTGACCTGTCGGCATCGTATAATATCGGAGCAAGATATTTTATCAGAGAACTTTTAAAACCCCTTCCGGTAACGGAAAGGTCTTTGCTGGAGGCAAAAGTCCCTCCGGTAAAGCGTAGAACCTCATGTGTTTATGCAGATCTGAAAGAACTTCATTTACAAATGGAAATCTTAAAGGCAGCATAAATGCAGGCAGATATACAGCGGACTACCTGCAATGTGGGAACCTGCCATATCTGGCATGGAAAAATGCGCATAACTGCGCTGGCCTAAGTTACAGGCGTATCCGCCGATATTTAGTCTGACGCCTAAAGCGTCTGGAAGCACGCGACTTCAGTCGTGTGAGGATAAAGTTTTTAATTCACATTTAACGCTTGGGGGAAAATAATGGAATTTTTGGATCGTGAAATGATGAAACGCTTTATGCATAGTGCGCCGGTTAATATATTTTTTAAGGATACGGAATGTAGATATTGTTTTGCTTCAGAGATCTGTGACCTGGTTTCTGTCGGGGAAAATGGAAGTATCGTAGGAAAAACAGATCTGGAAGTTCAGAAGTTTCCAGAAATGGGAAAAATGTATTACGAGGATGATAAAAAAATACTGGCTACGGGGGAAGACAGCCAGTATATCAGTGAATTTCCGATGGAAAATGGAGAATCACTGTATTTTGAGATAAAAAAGAGTGCAGTACGGGATGAAAACGGTAATATCATTGGAATCGTAGGAATTGTTGATAATGTTACCGAACGTGTTCGTTTGGAGAAGAAGGTGGAAGAGCTCTCCATCATAGATGACCTGACAGGTGTGTATAATCGTAACTATCTGAAATACAGAATAGAGGAAAAGAAAAAGAAGCTGATTTTTCCGTTTACAGTGATTATGTCCGACTGTAATTATCTGAAGGAGGTAAATGACCAGTTCGGCCATGAATATGGTGATATTCTGCTTAAAATCGTAGCAGGTACCTTGAAGGAAGAAATGCCGGAAGATTCTCCGGTTATTCGAATGGGTGGAGATGAATTCATGATTCTGGGTAATGGGATCACAGAAGAAAAAGCCTCCGAGCTGATGGCAAATATCCAGGAAAGTCTGAAACGAAAAAGCAAAGAAAAGATCCCGTTAAGTCTGGCAATGGGCAGCTATACCGTACAGAGCAAAGATTTTTCTTTTGACGAAGTATGCCATGAAGCCGATTTGCGGATGTATGCAGATAAAAAAAGGTTAAAAGCTGATGAAAGTACAGAAATCACAGAATAACTGATCGGTTATGAAAAATCGAGATTT
>ENA-OPWR01002908-OPWR01002908.1-human-gut-metagenome-genome-assembly--contig:-NODE-2908-length-11150-cov-2.683100_pt1 | contig 11150 bp, 10 predicted proteins | sample MGYA00241507_ERZ502006 | MGnify/ENA primary metagenome ERZ502006 (study PRJEB25962, sample SAMEA2043041) | human gut metagenome | biome: human gut; feature: human-associated habitat; material: faeces... | reverse complement strand
CAACGAGTGCTTCCTGAATGATACCTTCCTTTACATTCAGAGTGAGCTTACATGCACCCTGCTGTGGTGCACACCAGCCTACACCGTGTGTAAAGCCTGAAATATCCTTAACTTCCTTGTTCTGTACCCATTTTCCTTCTGTAGGAACCGGGGCTGCGCCATGATGAACGCCCTGTGCTACTGGACACATATTTTCTACTTCTTGTGTATAAATCATTTTCATACTCCTTTCGTAACTTAAAGCAAATATACAGTACTTACTTTATTCGTACTTTGCTTATTTTCTCACAATCTCTGTAATTAGTCAATGTGCTTTATTGATTTTTTTCGACGATTTCCGTCTTATTCTTATAAATGCTTCCCGCCGGTACAAAGCCACGCACACTCGAAAGCGGGTAAATGTTGCTGTTTCTGCCAACAATCGTACCCGGATTTAATACGCTTCCACAGCCGACTTCTACACCATCTCCTAAAAATGCACCGATTTTTTTGATTCCGGTATCAATTGGCATATCCGGCGCCTTTATTGTAATCAGCTTTTTATCGGACTTGACATTGGATGTAATCGAACCGGCGCCCATGTGTGCCTTATATCCCAAAATGGAATCGCCCACATAGTTATAATGCGGCACCTGTACTTTATTAAATAAAATCACATTTTTTAATTCTGTCGAATTGCCGACAACAGCGCCCTCTCCGACAATTGCCTTGCCGCGGATAAATGCGCAGTGACGTACCTCCGCCTCTTTGCCGATAATACACGGACCGTTAATATACGCTGTCGGATAAACAGTTGCGCTCTTTGCAACCCAGACATCTTCTGCCCGCTGTTCGTATTCATCCTCCGGCAGGGTCTTTCCCAGTTCTTTGATAAAATCACCAATTTTTGCAAGCACTTCCCACGGATAAGTACAATCCTTAAAAATGTCTGCGGCAATTGTTTCGTTTAAGTCATAAAGTGCAGAAATTGTAATCTGTTCGTTCATGAAATTTTCCGCCTTTCCTTTTTATTCTACCGTAACCGATTTTGCAAGGTTTCTCGGCTTATCTACATCATTGCCCTTTAAAACAGAGGTATAATAAGCAATCAGCTGTAACGGAGCTGCCGCTGCCATCGGCATAAGCTGTTCGTCGGTCTGCGGAAGACGGATAATGTAGTCTGCCACACCTTCTCCCACTTCAATACTGTTGTCGCAAATCAGTATGACCATTGCACCGCGGGCTTTGACTTCACGGATATTACTTACCGTTTTTTCAATCAGTTTTTTCTGCGTTGCCACGGCAATCACCGGCATTCCCTCCGTAATCAGTGAAATTGTCCCGTGCTTTAATTCACCTGCTGCATAGGACTCAGAATGAATATAAGAAATCTCTTTTAATTTTAAAGAGCCTTCCATACTCAGTGCATAGTCCAGTCCCCGTCCGATATATAACAGACTTTCTGCATTGACAAGCTTTGAAGCCACAAAGGAACAGGTATCCTTTAATTCCAGCGTTTCCCTGATAATATCCGGCATCTGACCAAGCTGTGCCGTCAGTTCCATGCACCTTTCCTTGTCAATTGTACCGTTTGCATATGCCAGTTCAAATGCCAGCAGATACATCACCGAAATCTGTACCATATAGGCTTTGGTTGAAGCCACGGAAATTTCAGGACCGGCATGGGTATAGATGACCATATCGGCTTCTCTTGCAATTGAAGAACCGACCACATTGACAACTGCCAGTGTTGCCGCACCGACTTCTTTTGCAAGACGCAGTACTGCCATGGTATCTGCCGTTTCACCGGACTGTGAAATCACAATCATCAGATCGTCCTTTGTGATAATCGGATCACGGTAGCGGAATTCTGATGCAATATCAACTATCACCGGTTTTCTTGCAAGCTTTTCAATCACGTACTTGCCCACCATACCGGCATGCATCGCCGTACCACAGGCAACAATGAAAATCTGACGGTAATCCTTTAACTTCTGCATATCAACGCCGTCCTGTGACAAGTCCGGCATACCGTTTATAATACGGGGGCTGACCGTATCTCTGACTGCCGCCGGCTGTTCATGGATTTCCTTGAGCATAAAATGTTCATATCCGCCCTTTTCAGCCGCATCGACATCCCAGTCTGCCGTATTAATTTCTTTATGCACCGGTTCTTTGTGCATATCATAAATCTGGACACTATCTTTTTTTACCACGGCAATTTCATTTGCCTCTAAAAGATAATAGTCCCTGGTGTACTTAATAATCGCAGGTACATCAGACGCGAGAAAATTCTCATTTTCACCGACACCGACAATTAATGGACTCTCTTTACGCACGGCAAATACCGTATCCGGATAATCACGGAACATAATGCCGAGTGCATAAGAGCCTTTAATTTCGGCAAGCACCTTAATAATGGTGTCAACCGGGTCATCAACATAATAGTAATCTAACAGCTTTGCTACGGTTTCCGTATCCGTTTCACTCACAAAGCTGTAGCCTTCTTCAATCAGAAAGTCCTTAATCTGCTTGTAATTTTCAATAATACCGTTATGTACAATTGAAACACGCTTATTGCCGTGCGGATGGGAATTAATATCAGACGGTTCTCCGTGGGTTGCCCAGCGGGTATGTCCGATACCGCAATGTCCCTGCGGTTTCCCGTCTACTGCCATTTTATCAACTAAATTAGCAAGACGTCCCTTGCATTTTTCAACCTTAATAACTCCTTTTTCAACGACAGCAATTCCTGCCGAATCATATCCTCTGTATTCCAGTTTTGACAGCGCATCCACTAATACATCCGCGCAGTCCCTGTCACCTACATAGCCAACAATTCCACACATTGTTTCCAGTCCTTTCTGTTACTTATAATTTTTCGCAGACTCATCAAACATCATGATCAGCTGTCTTTGATTGTTGAGTCCCATTACTGCCTGTGTTCTTCTTCCTACAAAGCCTTCGAGTTTATCCATATATTCCTGTGAGGTGATACTGCCCTCTGCGACATAGGTCAGTCCCTTTTCCCAGCTTGCCGTCAGCTCCGGATTTAAAAGCTGCTTCATGGAACATTCCACCACATCGTAAATAATTTCACCAAGTAATGTTGGTGTAATAACCTGTGTCTTTTTATTTGTAGAAATATATTTTATGGTATTTAATTTTTTTAAAATTTCTGCTCTTGTAGCACTGGTTCCGATACCGCTTCCCTTAATCTGCGCACGCAGTTCTTCGTCCTCAATCAGCTGTCCTGCATTTTCCATTGCAAGAATCATCGAACCGGAATTATATCTTTTCGGCGGCGAGGTTTCACCCTCTTTGATTTCAAAGCCATTAAAATCTATCATATCGCCTTTTTTATATTTTTTCAATGCCTCTAAGACTTCCCGGGTACATTTTCCATCTTCATCCTCTTTGGATGGCTTGGAAAATGAGTTCTTAACAATCTTTAAATAGCCCTCATCTGTCAGCACCTTAAAGGTTGCATAAAATGCTTCCGCCTTGCATTTGGAAGTAATGCTTACTCTACTGTACTGTGCCGCAGGATAAAATATACTTAAAAAACGTCGGACAATCAGCTCATATGTCCGTACTGCGGTCTGTGACAGACGGTTTAAATTAGAAAGTCCCTGCCCGGTCGGGATAATTGCATAGTGGTCGGTAATTTTCTTATCATCGCAGTACCGCGTTTTTGCAATATTTTTATGAAGCTGTTTTTCTAAAATTTCTCCCGCAAATTCCGCGGCAGGCTGATAATTTTTCAAGCCGCCGATATTTTTATGAATCTCTTTACAGACTGCCGTTGAAAGCACTCTGGCATCGGTTCTCGGATACGTTACCAGTTTTTTTTCATACAGTTCCTGAATAATATTTAACGTTTCATCCGGACTGATTTTAAACTGCTTTGCACATTCATTCTGAATTTCAGCGAGGTTAAATAACAGCGGCGGATTTTTTGTTTCTTTTTTCCGCTCTATTTTTTCAATGACTGCCTGTGCCGGAAGCGGGTCTGACAAAAATGTAACAAGCTCCTGTGCTTTCTCTTTATCAACAAATCCGTTATCCTTATATAAATACGGCGTGTTGTAATATTTACTCTGCTCACAGACACGCCATTCAGCGTCAAAATTCGCCGTTTTACCAATAACTTTAAAAAACGGTGTCTTTACAAATGCGCGGATTTCCCGTTCACGGCGCACTACCATGCCCAGCACGCAGGTCATTACACGGCCAACCGATACAACGGCACGGTCCATTTTTAAATAATTGGAAATGTTTCTGCCGTATTTTAACGTCAGTACCCTTGAAAAATTAATGCCCATGAGATAATCTTCCTTTGCCCGCAGATAAGCGGCTTCACAGAGATTATCATATTCTGACAGATCTTTTGCCGTTTCGATTCCTTTTAAAATTTCTTCTTCTGTCTGGGAATCAATCCAGACACGTTTTTCCTCTTTATCCTTAACGCCTGCCATACGTTCAACAAGACGATATATGTACTCTCCTTCCCGTCCTGAGTCGGTGCATACATATATCGTCTTGACGTCTTCACGGGTCAGCAGACCCTTTACAATCTGAAACTGCTTTTCCACCGCAGGAATGACTTCATATTTAAATTCCTTCGGCAAAAACGGCAGTGTGTCAAAACTCCAGCGTTTTAAACGTTCATCATACTTATCAGGATAGCTCATTGTCACAAGATGTCCGACACACCATGTCACAATATACTGTTCTGATTCCAAAAAGCCGTCCCTTCTTTTAAAGTCCGCATGCAGGGCTTTGGCAAACTCCTGCGCAACGCTCGGCTTTTCCGCTATAAATACTGATTTTCCCACATTTATTCTCCATTCGTTGCTGCATTTCCCGACCGGTCAATCGTTTCTGTATATGCCGGAATAAAATGTTCGCAGAAATAATCTGCTTCGGGAAGCTGCATTTTTACCAATTCGTTTTGAATTGTACACTCTGCATCGTAAAAATCGGTATTGCCCATTTTCCGTTCCTCAATACATTTTAACCATGCAGATAATTTATCCGCTGCTTTGACAAAGCGGTAATCTTCCTCATTCCATGAGGACTCCAAAAGCGGTTCTTCATAACGGCTTCTAAGTTCTTCCGGTATGGCGGTCAAAAGCTCGCGCCCCGCAATATCTTCGACTTCGCCGTATGCCCTGCGGATCTGCTCACTGTAATACTTGACCGGTGTCGGCATATCACCCGTGATAATCTCCGTTGCATCATGATACATTGCAAGCACTGCCAGATGTTCGGCATTCACACTGCCATGAAACACTTCATTATTAATAATGCCCAATGCATGTGCAATAAATGCCGTTTCCAGACTGTGCTCGCTTAAATTCTCATTTTTCGTATTGCGCATCAGCCCCCAGCGGTTAATATATTTCATTCTGGAAAGCATCGCATAAAAATATCCGCTGTTCATCTGATACTCCATTCTCACAATATTCTGATATTCCGTTTTCACATCACAGTTCTGCCGTGATGTCATTTCAGCTCTTATTTAATCATTACATAACTTTATTTTTACCGCTCTTTTTACCTTCATACAGCTTCATGTCCGCATTGTTGATAATCTCATCCAAAGACATATCTTTTGCAAACGCTGCCATACCGATTGTTACGGAAACACTTAATCTGTTTCGGTCATATAAAAACTGTGCCTCGTAAATCTTCATGCGGATATACTCCAAGAGCATATAAAAGTCTTCTTTATTCTCGCCGTAATACAGAATCAGGAATTCCTCTCCGCCCCATCTTCCGGCTACGATCTGTCCTTCGCATTTTCTTACAATGCCGTCTACAATGCCCGCAAAACGCTTTAGCACAAAGTCGCCTGCATTATGTCCATAACCGTCATTAATTTTTTTAAAATCATCAATATCCATAATAGCAACGCCAAACGGATTATTTCCCTCTTTTGCTGCCGCATAATTGTGTTCTAAAATAAAACGGATACGGTTTCGGTTATACAACCCTGTCAGTTCATCATAATCAGCTTTCTGCCGTAAAAATTCTTCACTCTTATTAATATATACTGCATAACTGCTTAAATAATAAAAGATATATATAATAATAAATGTCGTATTGGCCAAAAAAACAACATTCTGTAATACCGAATTATGCAGAATAATATGTCTGCCAAAAAAACTGTCATGATAAGTTCCCAATTTCATCATGACATAAACAATAATTGTTGCAGCAACTAAAAAAACTCCCTCTTTTTTCGTAAAACTGCATTTAAAAAAGCGCGTATCATTCCCCAAATTTTCTGTATTGACAGCCAGTGCTACCGGCAGCAGCATTGCAATCAATGCCAGATGGAATCCGTATTCCGGTCCCATAATACAGGCTGAACCTGCCGCACATATCCAGATTTCATAATACGTAATCTTGTAATAGTGTTTATTCATCTGATTATCTAGCAGCCGGTATGAAAAGATATATACAACAATCCCCGCCGCACAGAAAGCCACCATGACATAGACCCTCATCACAACAAAGAATACCAGCAACGCCATGTGTAATGCAATCAACATCTTATTTACAGTATAGTAAATGCTCATAGAATTTTCTGTTTTTTCAAACTGTTCATCCATTGCTTTGTCCACCTCATATAGAAATTGCTTCCATAATTTTTTGCACTGACGCATCATCCGGCATCATAATAAAATGCCCGACATCGCTAAGTCCCCCGCCATTTGCATCAATTGTAGAAAGTCCGGTATTGACACAAATCGCTTCATTGCAGCATAAATTCAAATTCTGCAACGCATCCTCTACCAATTCATCCGCATAGCCTAACTTTACACTTACCGGTGTCACAAAAATACGGATTCCCGTATAACTTCCCATTGCATTCATGTAAGACGCCACAATAATGTTGGCAAATTCTGCAATGGCAGATGCACTTTCCTCATCTGTGAGCAGCTTCTGCTCTGCTACAGGCTGTTCCAGCAGTACTTCCACAATCTGATGAATGAACTGCATATCCATCAATAAAAGAACCGCACCGTTAAGTGTATTAGCAAAATTCAGATAGATTCCTATCTTTTCAGTCTGCTTTTTATCAATCTGTTCCACAATATGCATATCTGCTTTTGTAATCACCGGGATACCGATTTCAGCCCGCACACCAAGCATTGAACCGATCGTTGTACTGACCATTCCTACACCGACATTTCCCAGTTCATACAATATATCTTCAACGTCCTCATCTAACTGTCCGTTTCCCTGAAATAATTCCATTTGCTTTCCCCCTTATCAATTCCCCTTCATCACTTTAACGATTTTCTCTATAAATTCTTTCTCCTTAAAAGGCTTTGTAATAAAATCTCTTGCTCCCGCATTCAGTGCATCCTGAATAATCAGTTCCTGACCGATTGCCGAATTCATGACAATCTTTGCTTCCGGGCGGATTTTTATCATTGTCCGCAGCAGTGTCAGATCCGAATTATCCGGCAGTGTAATATCAAGCAATGTCAGCTCCGGTGCCTGCTCCTCAAAAATCTGCAATGCCTCTTTTGCAGTCTTTGCCTCTACAATGTGTTCAAACCCCGCATCCTGCAAAGCTTTTGTTTCTATTCTTCTTGCAAAGCGGGCATCATCTACAATTAAAATCAAATCTTCCATACTCATCTCCTGCTTTCCCCTATTTTTGTTTTTTCAATACACGCTCATATTCTTCAATCGGCATCGGTCTATAATATAAAAACCCCTGTGCAATCCTGCAGCCCATTTTTTTCAGCAGGTCTGCCTGCGCTTCGGTTTCCACGCCTTCCACAACAATTTCCAGTCCCAGCTGGTCTGCCATCTGCGTTACACTTCTTAATATAATATCTGCCCTTTTATCATTCTGGCTGACCGGCAGGAATTTAATATCAATTTTTAAAATATCCACACTCAGCTCACGCAGTGCATTCAATGATGAATAACCACTTCCGAAATCATCCATCAGTACTCTGAAATGATTCTTTTGGAGCTGTTCCATCAACTGATTCAGATGAATATTATCAACTGCAAATGCGCTTTCCGTAATCTCAAATTCAATCAAATCATGTGGCACGCTGTATCTTTCCACACAGGTCATAATGTCATTTAAAATACGTGGGCTGTAAAGATTGCTGCGGGATAAATTTACTGATACCGGTTTTGCTTCAAGACCTTTATCCAGCCATCTGCGGATCATTTTGCAAACCTGCTCAAGCATATAAAAATCAATTTCCGAGATAAAGCCGTTACCTTCAAATATCGGCACAAAATCCACCGGGGAAATCACACCTTTTGTCGGATGAATCCAACGCACAAGTGCCTCTGAACCGACAATTCTGCCTGTAATCATATCAACCTTTGGCTGTAAATAAATATGAAACTGGTCACTACCAAGTGCATTATTCATCTCCATAATCACATTCTGTTCCGCATATTCTTTTTCAGCAATTTTATCATCAAAAACGGCAATTTTATTCATGTAATTATTCTTAACCCGCTGTGCAATTGCCGCACGGTCAACCATCGTTACAACCGGAATTCTTTCCTGCTTATCCTTTTCCGTAATGATATAGATTCCAAAGGACATGACCATTTCAAAATTAATCGGATAATGGTTCATCGAAGTCTGGATGCTGTCAATCACGCGGTAAATGCTCTCCATGTCACTGGACATACAGACCGCAAAAATATCTGAAGTCAGATGACAATATGTATACAATTCTTCCGAATCCATGCACTCCTGTAATTTCACACCCAGAAAACGGAGAACATTATCACCCTCACTTGTCCCATAAAACTCATTCAGCAGGCGGAACTTCCGGATATCCATCCGCACAATGGCATATTCACGCTCCGGATGATTCTTTAACAATTCCCATGTCTGCATGGAAAAGGTATTGATATTCGGAAGCTGTGTCAGGGAATCCACGGTTACCAGCGATTTCAGTTCATGCACGGCCTCCAGCTCTTTCTCGGCATTGGTAAATACCAGCACAATCCGGTCTTTTTCCCCGTCCTCATCAACATAATACAGCACTGAAATCCGGAACCACTCATAAATATGCGGCACAACATACAGACGGATATTGGCATCCCGCTGAACACTGTGTGTCACCCCTGAAAAATCAATCAACTGCTGGTACAGCGGCAAATCCCGTTTAAATACAGTTTTATAAAAGGCATGTTCAAAATCCGTATCCAAAGACTTTCTATCAAAATCAACAAAATGACCATCTTCCGGATAAATTTCCAGCTGTCCTGTCTTATAAGAATATTCTGCAATAAATGTATGTGTATGTTCCAGTAATAATTCTTCCCGTGTCATTGAGTAATCTAATAATTTTTCCTTTACTTCTTCATTACCATCCATATTTTTATCCCTTGACCTCATAACCGTTCAACAAATTATATGAATTTAGTTTACCATTCTGCCGTACTAATGTCAACTAAAGTGCGGGATTTCAAAATAATATACATAACAAAAAAAGACTGTGCTTCGACGATTTTGAAACATCAAAGCAACAGTCTTTTTCTGTGCCATGTATTATACTTTTTATTGCATATTACTGCTTAGAAGTAATATATCCCTTTGCCTTTAATAATTCTGCAATTAATACAGCACCACCTGCTGCACCTCTTAATGTATTGTGTGAAAGACCGATGAACTTATAGTCAAACACAGAATCTTCTCTTAAACGGCCCAAAGAAACGCCCATACCGTTTTCATAGTTAACATCTAACTGTACCTGTGGTCTGTCATCTTCTTCTAAATACTGGATAAACTGCTTTGGTGCACTTGGAAGGTCTAATTCCTGTGGTTCGCCACGGAAGCTTCTCCACTTTTCAATAATCTGCTCCTTTGTCGGCTTCTTTTCAAAGTTCACAAATACAGCAGCTGTATGTCCGTCTAATACAGGAACACGTACACACTGGCAAGTAATAACAGTATCTGTAGCCGGAACAATCTTTCCGTCTTCTACTTTACCCCAGAGTCTTAATGGTTCTTTTTCACTCTTTTCTTCTTCGCCGCCGATGTAAGGAATGATGTTTCCTACCATTTCAGGCCACTGTTCAAAAGTCTTTCCTGCGCCTGAAATTGCCTGATAAGTTGTTGCAACAACCAGCTTTGGTCCGAATTCTTTTAAAGCAGTTAAAGCCGGTGTATAGCTCTGAATTGAGCAGTTTGGCTTTACACAGATAAAACCTCTTGTTGTGCCAAGACGCTTCTTCTGTGCCTCAATAACCTCTAAGTGTTCCGGGTTGATTTCCGGTACCACCATTGGTACGTCCGGTGTCCAGCGGTTTGCGCTGTTGTTAGATACAACCGGCACTTCTGCCTTTGCATATTTTTCTTCTAATACCTTGATTTCATCCTTTGGCATGTTTACTGCACAGAATACGAAATCTACCTTTTCTGCAATTTTTTCAACGTCGTTTGTAGCGTCCATAACAACCATATCTGCTACTGATGCAGGAATTTCTTCGTCCATAGCCCATTTAGCGCCTACGGCGTCTTTATAAGCCTTGCCGGCACTTCTCGGAGATGCTGCAAGCACTTCGATTGTATACCATGGGTGGTCGTTAAGAAGTGTAATAAAACGCTGTCCAACCATACCTGTTGCACCTATAATACCTACTTTGTAATTGTCTTTCATTTTGACTCTCCTTTGTTTTTTATAAAATAAAAAGCAGTAGTCAGAAACTACTGCTATGTTTGCATATAACAAAAACAGCGATAGCTCCCCACCTTACGATGACAGTCATACCGCTATTAACGATATGCCCAGAATGAATATCCGCAATAATATTCAAACTTCGGCACTGTGTCCTTTCCGTATACATCAAAGATAATTGCATATCTCCGTATACATACTGATACACAAGCGCACCTCTACCTTGCTTATATATTATTATACTACCACTATTAATTGTATGTGTCAATAGGAAAAATATTATTTTTTTATTACATTATTTAAACGTTGCAAATTCCTGTGCCCAATAAATACCGTATGATCCTCCTCGTGCAAGTCCTACGCCTATATATTCAAAATCGGGATTTAATATATTTTTGCGGTGTCCCGGTGAATTCATCCAAGAATCCATAACATTTTGCGGTGAAGATTGACCTGCGGCTATATTCTCCCCTGCCGAAGAATATG
>ENA-OPWR01002897-OPWR01002897.1-human-gut-metagenome-genome-assembly--contig:-NODE-2897-length-11190-cov-5.631522_pt1 | contig 11190 bp, 9 predicted proteins | sample MGYA00241507_ERZ502006 | MGnify/ENA primary metagenome ERZ502006 (study PRJEB25962, sample SAMEA2043041) | human gut metagenome | biome: human gut; feature: human-associated habitat; material: faeces... | reverse complement strand
CCGCGCGAAGCGCCTTTTAATGCGCATGCACAATAAGAAGTAAGGAGGACCCGCGTAAGCGGGAGATTCCTTACGAAGACGCATGCGCCGCGCGAAGCGCCTTTTAATGCGCATGCACAATAAGAAGTAAGGAGGAGAATGAATTATGATAGCACTTGGATGTGATCATGGCGGATATGAGCTTATGCAGGAGGTCATTAAGCACCTTGAGGAGAGAGGACTTGAGTACAAGAATTTTGGATGCTACAGCACAGAGTCTGTAGACTATCCGATATATGGACAGGCTGCAGCAAAGGCGGTGGCTTCAGGCGAGTGTGATAAGGGAATCATCATCTGCGGAACAGGAATAGGAATATCCATATCGGCAAATAAGATAAAGGGTATCAGAGCTGCGCTCTGCCACGACTGCTTCTCAGCTCAGGCTACCAGAGAGCACAACGATGCGAATATGCTTGCTATGGGAGCAAGAGTCATAGGACCGGGACTGGCTCTCAAGATAGTGGATATATTCCTCGACACACCATTTTCAAATGACGAGCGCCATGTAAGAAGGATTGGAATGATAGAGTAAAAATGTCTTACAACTTCGTTTTTCCGCAACCGTTATTGCCTGCTGGGACGAGAGATAATCATACATTTCATAAAAACAGAACAACATAAAAAAGAAACCCATGACAGTTTGGTCAAGACTGTTCATGGGTTCTTTTTTATGCAGTTTCGTCGAAATGCATCAATAATTCGACATCAAACTGCGTTAAAAGGAAGAAAAATGATTAATGGATAAACATAAGTATTATCAACATAGTCACATTGTACATTAACAATAAAAAAATATCAAGGGGTTTGTACAAACTTTACAAAATGTTTATTTACAATATAGCAATATCATTATAAAATAATATTACTTGAGTTTTCACATAATAATCTAAAGTGATGCTTTGATAAAGTATGTGTCTGCTCAATTTCACAGAAGGGAGGAATGTTATGCTGCAGGAGACTATGAAGACAATAACAGATGCGGAAGCTCAGGCTGCGGAGATAGTCCGCAAGGCAAGGGAGGAAGCTGACTATACAGTAGCTGCTGCAAGAAAAGAGGCCACAGATATGATAGCGGCTGCAGGGGCGAGTGCGAAAGAGAGTATGAAAAACGCTGAGGGAAACCGCAGGACAGAGGAGGAAAAGCTGACGGTGAAGGCTATGGATGTTGCCACGGCAGAGATAGGACATCTTAGAGACCGAGCCACATCCATGGAGAGTGAAGTTACATCCATGATCATATCGGAGCTGGTTGGCTGACCGATTCTGCAAGCTGATATTAAATGTACAGCAAGCGTATACGAAATTGAAATTTAATCAACATTTGAATATGGAAAGGGGGTAAATATATGGCGGTACTTCCTATGAAAAAGATTGAGATCTGTGCCATGAAGAGGGACAGAAAAGCAATTCTTGAGAAGCTCCAGTCGCTGGGAATGGTTGAGATACAGACTAATAACGAAGAGACTGATGACTTCAGGAAGATGAGTACCACAAGCCAGAGAGCAAAGTACGAGAAGAGAGTACAGAATACAGATGAAGCCTTACAGATACTTGATAAGTATGTTCCGGAGGAGAAATCCATATTTGCCAGCTTGGAAGGACGGCAGGAGGCGTCAGAGGCTGACATTCAGGAGATCATAGCTGGCAGACGGGATTATAACTGTAAGGTTAAAAAGATCCAGGGGATCAGCAAGGACATAGCCGGATGCGAGGCGGGAATAGTCAAATGTCAGGTGGCCATAGACGGATTGGTGCCGTGGCTGAATATGGACATACCGATCAATACCACAGGAACCGAGAAGACGGATGTGATGATCGGAACCATGCCACCGGGACTTACGGAGACAGATATACATGGATATATAAGCTCTGCGGAACCGGAGATGGCGGGATACACAGTCGCTGTTGTAGGATCTGATAAGGACCAGACTTGTATGGTGGCAATAGCCCTTAAACCTGTATCACAGAGGGTGGAGGAGATACTGAGATCCCATGGATTTACAAGAATCTCCTATTTCTCCAGAAGGACACCCGAGCAGAAAATGGAGAAGTATAAAGAGGATATACGGGAGTTTGAGCAGTGTATAGAGGACAAGACGAAAGAACTCGTATCCTTGGCTGATGACAGGAATAAGCTGAGACTTCTGGCTGACTACTATCGCATAAGGGCGGACAAATATCAGGTTCTTGGAGGCCTTCTCCAGTCTAAGAGTACATTTGTCATATCGGGTTATGTGCTGGAAAGAGATGCAGACAGGGTAGTGGCTGTACTCAATGAGAATTTTAGTCTGATGGCTGATGTATATGATGTTCCGGAGAATGAGGCTGCACCGATACAACTGCAGAATCCGAAGATGTTCGCATCGGCGGAGGGCGTACTAGAGTCATTTGGACTTCCGGGCAAGGGTGAGATGGATCCAACCACACCGATGGCGATATTCTATATATTCCTGTTCGGACTCATGTTGTCCGATGCGGCGTATGGACTCATCATATTCCTGGCATGTTTTATTTTGATCAGGAAATTCCCGAGGATGGAGAACGGACTTCAAAAGTCCCTGCGTCTGTTCATGTATTGTGGTATATCCACACTGATATGGGGAATATTATTTGGCGGTTTCTTCGGAGACCTGATAACGGTGGTATCGAGGACGTTTTTCCACCATGAGGTGACATTCAAGCCAGTATGGTTTGCGCCTCTCGACGACCCGATGAAACTTTTGCTCTTCTCGCTGCTGTTCGGACTTATACATTTGTTCGGCGGATTGGCATTAAAGGGATATATGTGCTTGAAGAAAGGCGATGTGAAGGCGTTCATATGCGACGTGCTATCTTGGTTCATGCTCATCACAGGACTTGTGCTGATGCTCATGCCGACGGAGCTGTTCGCATCCATAGCACAGATGCAGTTCAATTTCCCTGGATGGCTTAGGAATACAAGCTACGGACTGGCGATTGCGGGGGCTGTGATCATCGTGCTCATGTCGGGAAGAGACCACAATAATCCGGCGCTCAGACTGGCACTTGGACTGTATGACATATACAACCTGACAGGCTGGCTGTCAGATCTGCTGTCGTATTCCAGACTTCTTGCACTGGGACTTGCGACAGGAGTTATAGCACAGGTAATAAACCAGATGGGAAGCATGGCTGGCGATGGAATATTCGGAGCCATAGTGTTCGTCATCGTATTTATAGTAGGACATCTGTTCAACCTTGCGATCAACATGCTGGGAGCATACGTGCATACATGCCGTCTCCAGTATGTAGAGTTCTTCGGCAAATTCTACGAGGGCGGCGGCAATCCATTCAGGCCGTTCAGGGAGAATACGAAGTACGTTGATATAGTAAGTGGTACAGAAGTGCAGAAATAAGAAATAAAGGTAGGAATAAGATATTCAAGGTATATGTTTCAGAGACTAAGGAAGTAAAGTTCCTGCATATGAGAAAATAATGAAGAAGAAGTTGAAAGTTAAATAATAGGAAAGACACATCATAAATTTTCTCATCCGAAACATAAAAGAATATCATTTAAAGTCAAAAAATATCAAAGACAGGCAATGTGAAACATCGTAAAACTATATTATGTCGAGTTTGGTATATATTGCCTATCAGGGGAATTTGAGCCCGCCGGTCCTTAGGTGGTGCGTAAGCAGCACCTTAGTACCGCTGCAGGGTGAAATAAGCGGGAGCGACCCCGGATAGGCAATATATACCAAAGGAAGACTAACATAAAGTAGATGGTTTCACATTGCCGTCCGTCAATCATTATTTTAGGAGGAGAAAATATTATGACAATGGGAACGGTTTTGGCATTAGTGGGAGCTGCGCTTGCAGTAATTCTTGCAGGCATGGGATCTGCATATGGAGTAGGAGTTGCTGGTCAGGCGGCAGCAGGTGTAGTAAGTGAGGATCCAAGCAAATTCGCAAAGGTTCTTATCATCCAGCTTCTTCCGGGTACACAGGGTATCTACGGACTTCTTGTTGGATTCATAGCATTGTCCAACATAGGAATCCTTTCAGGAACACCGAAGGAGCTCACAGTAGCACAGGGACTTATGATGCTTGCAGCATGTCTTCCAATAGCAGTAGTTGGTCTTGTATCAGCAATGCATCAGGGCAAGACAGCAGTTGCAGCAGTTGGAATAGTTGTAAAGAAGCCTGATCAGTTTGGTAAGGCGATGCTTTTCCCAGCCATGGTTGAGACATATGCGATCCTTGCACTTCTGGTATCAATTCTTGCGGTAAATGGAATCAAACTTTAATTTTTCATGCGCATGAACAATAGACGATAGTAAGGAGGATGTACTTTATGACAGGATTAGATACAATCGTAGAACAGATCCTTCAGGAAGCGCAGAAGGAAGCTGAAGAGATCAAAGCTCAGGCTGCCAGAAACGCGGATTCCATCATTGCAAATGCCAAAAAGACTGTGGATAAGATGAATGAGGAGACCGGTGAGAAGGTTGCTCAGGCAGAAAAGTCCGGATCATTCAGGGCGAAGTCCTCATCGGAACTCAAGAAGAGACAGGCGATACTTGCGGCAAAACAGACCATCATCGGAAATATGCTGGATAAGGCATATGACGCAATGGTGGCGCTTCCGGATGAGGAGTATTTCCGGGTGATCGTCAGATGTCTGGAGAAGTCGGTACAGCCGAAAAGCGGAGAGATATGCTTCTCCGGGAAAGATAGAAAACGACTTACACCACAGACTGAGAAGCAGATAGAGCAGATAGCTGCAGCTCATGGAGGAAGCCTGAAGGTGTCCGATGGGAACTGTGATATAGATGGAGGATTTGTTCTCATTTACGGAGGAATCGAGGAAAACTGTTCATTCAGGGCGATGCTGGACGCGAACAGAGAACATTTGGCAGACAAGGTAAATGAATTATTATTTGTTGATAACAGATAGCTGGAGGTAGGCAGATGGCAGACAAATATATATATGCGGTTGCCAGGATCAGGGCGCTTGAGATGTCGCTTATGAGTCAGGCGGCCATAGAACAGCTCGTGGCCACAGATTCCTACAAGAAGGCGGTTCAGTTCATCATAGAGAAGGGCTGGGGCGATAGTGATAATGCCAGTATGGATGAAAATGACATACTTAGGGCGGAGACCGACAAGACGTGGGCTGCCGTGGCCGAGATGGTGAATGATATGTCCGTGTTCGATGTCATAAGACTTCCGGATCTGTATCACAATCTCAAGGCGGCGATCAAGACTGTGGTTGCCGGGGAAACTCCTGCCCATGTGTTCTTCGACAATTCCGAGATAGACGGTCAGAAGATGTTGTCCATCGTAAGTGATAAGGCGTGGGACAGACTTCCAGAACACATGAGAGACTGCGCGAGGGAGGCTTGGGACTGTATGGCACAGGCCGGAGACGGTCAGATGTGCGATGCTGTGATAGACAGAGGAACACTGCTGGCGATCATGCAGGCTGCGAAGAAGGCAGATGACAGACTGCTCAGGGATTATGCAGAGACGACGGTGGCTGTTGCAGATATCAAGATAGCGGTGAGATCCATGAAGACAGGCAAAAACAAGGATTTCATGAAGAGAGCCATGGCGGAGTGCAACACTCTGGATATTGACAGGCTGGCGACGGCTGCGGTGGCTGGCATGGAGGAGATAGAGAGATACCTTGCGGACACAGCATACGCCGGTGGGGCAGAGGCACTTTCTGAGTCAGCATCGGCATTTGAGAGATGGTGTGACAACCGTATCATAGAGACGATAAAGCCTCAGAAGTACAACCCATTTACGGTGGGACCGATAGTGGCGTACATTCTGGCGAGGCTCAACGAGATAAAGACAGTCAGGATCATATTGACATGCAAGCTGAACCGGCTTCCGGAGGAGGCTATCAGGGAAAGGGTAAGGGAGATGTATGTATAAGATAGCTGTTATGGGCGATTATGACAGTATATACGGATTTGCAACTCTGGGCCTGGATACATTTCCTGTAGATGATCCGGAGTATGGGGTTACGCTGCTGAAAAGGCTGGCGGAGGACAATTATGCAGTTATATATATGACCGAGGCACTGGCTTCGGATCTCAATAAAGAGATAGACAGATACAGAGAGGTTATGAAGCCAGCGATCATTCTCATACCGGGGATATCAGGCAATACAGGGGCTGGAATAGCGGGAGTAAAAAAATCCGTTGAGCAGGCTGTAGGCTCGGACATATTATTTAATGAAGAATGATTAGAAAATAATGGTGAAACGAGCGGATATAGGTAATTGCGAAATCGGTATAATTCGATTTTGCAATTATCTATGGAGCGAGTGAGTATAGAAGGGAGCGTGAGCTGTTAAGTGGCTACAGGAAAGATTAAGAAGGTCGCCGGACCACTGGTCATCGCTGAGGGCATGCGTGATGCAAATATGTACGACGTTGTGCGTGTAAGTGAGAGCAGACTTATCGGCGAGATCATAGAGATGCACGGAGATCAGGCATCAGTTCAGGTATACGAGGAGACATCGGGACTTGCACCGGGAGCACCGGTCGAGTCAACGGGAATGCCTCTATCAGTTGAGCTGGGACCGGGACTTATAAGCAGTATATACGATGGAATCCAGAGACCGCTGGATGACATCATGAAGATATGTGGCAATAACCTGAAGCGAGGAGTTGAAGTTCCATCGCTGAAGAGAGATATCAAGTGGACGTTTGTGCCGACAGCAAAAGTGGGCGATAAGGTGTCGGCAGGCGATGTGATAGGAACAGTTCAGGAGACTGTGGTTGTCACACAGAAGATCATGGTGCCTTATGGCGTGACAGGAACCATCAAAGAGATAAAGGCAGGAGAATTCACAGTTGAGGAGACTGTATGTGTGGTTGAGACAGACAAGGGTGACAGGGAGCTGACACTCATGCAGAAGTGGCCGGTTCGTAAGGGCCGTCCATATCAGGAGAAGATACCACCGGTTATGCCACTTATCACAGGACAGAGAGTTGTGGATACATTCTTCCCTATAGCAAAGGGAGGAGTGGCTGCGGTTCCCGGACCTTTCGGAAGCGGTAAGACAGTCATCCAGCATCAGCTTGCAAAGTGGGCTGAGGCGGATATCGTAGTCTACATCGGATGCGGAGAGCGAGGAAACGAGATGACGGATGTTCTGAACGAGTTTCCAGAGCTGAAGGATCCGAAGACCGGACATTCGCTCATGCAGAGAACAGTCCTCATAGCCAACACATCGGATATGCCGGTTGCGGCCAGAGAGGCATCTATATATACAGGTATAACTATAGCTGAGTATTTCCGTGATATGGGTTACTCGGTGGCACTCATGGCGGATTCCACATCCCGTTGGGCTGAGGCGCTCAGAGAGATGTCAGGACGTCTGCAGGAGATGCCTGGAGAGGAGGGCTACCCTGCTTACCTCGGTTCAAGACTTGCACAGTTCTACGAGAGAGCCGGAATGGTCAAGACTCTCGGCAGCGAGGGCAGAACCGGTGCACTGTCGGTTATCGGTGCGGTTTCTCCTCCGGGTGGTGATATTTCCGAGCCGGTTTCACAGGCAACACTTCGAATCGTCAAGGTATTCTGGGGACTGGATTCATCGCTTGCGTACAAGAGACATTTCCCTGCTATCAACTGGCTGACCTCATACTCTCTGTATGTGGACAATATGGGCAAATGGTTCGAGGAAAATGTAAATGAAAAGTTCATGGTCGACAGACAGAAGATGATGACACTGCTTCAGGAGGAGGCAGAGCTCGATGAGATCGTTAAGATGGTAGGTATGGATGCCCTTTCAGCGGGAGACCGACTGAAGATGGAGGCGGCGAGATCCATCAGAGAGGATTTTCTTCACCAGAACTCATTCCATGATGTGGACACATACACACCGCTTCACAAGCAGTTTTTGATGATGGAGCTTATCATGGCATTTTATGAGGAGTCGGCGCAGGCTCTTGCCGGTGGAGCAAGCATAAGAAATATTCTGAATATGCCGATCAGAGAAAAGATCGGACGATTCAAATATGTGCTTCCTGAGAATGTGGATGAAGAGTACGAGAAGATATCCAGGGAGCTTGACAAAGAGCTTCAGGAAGCTATAGAGAAGGAGGACTAAGACTATGCCAAAGGAATACAGAACTATACAGGAAGTTGCGGGTCCTCTGATGCTGGTGCACGGAGTTGAGAATGTAGCTTATGATGAGCTGGGTGAGATCGAGCTGGCGGACGGCGAGATCAGACGATGCAAGGTCCTTGAGATAAATGGTGAGGACGCCCTGGTACAGCTCTTTGAGAATTCGACAGGTATCAATCTTTCAAACAGCAAAGTAAGATTCCTTGGAAGGAGTATGGAGCTCGGCGTATCAGAAGATATGCTTGGCCGTGTATTTGACGGACTTGGAAGACCTATAGATGGCGGCCCTGAGATACTTCCTGATGAGAGAAGAGATATCAATGGTCTGCCGATGAATCCGGCTGCCAGGAACTATCCGTCTGAGTTCATTCAGACAGGTATATCAGCCATAGATGGACTGAACACACTGGTAAGAGGACAGAAGCTGCCGATATTCTCGGCTTCAGGACTTCCGCACAGCCAGCTTGCAGCACAGATAGCAAGACAGGCAAAGGTGCGCGGAACAGATGAGCCATTCGCCGTTGTATTTGCAGCCATGGGTATCACATTTGAGGAGGCAAACTTCTTCACAGAGAGCTTCAAGGAGACTGGTGCCATAGATAGAACAGTCCTCTTCATCAACCTGGCAAATGATCCTGCGGTTGAGCGTATCGCCACACCTAGAATGGCACTTACCGCCGCTGAGTATCTTGCATTTGAGAAGAACATGCACGTTCTGGTAATCCTCACGGATATCACGAACTATGCGGATGCACTTCGTGAGGTATCAGCCGCAAGAAAAGAGGTTCCGGGACGCCGTGGTTATCCTGGATACATGTACACTGACCTGGCAACTCTGTATGAGAGAGCCGGAAGACAGAAGGGTAAGAATGGAAGTATAACCATGATACCGATCCTGACCATGCCTGAGGATGACAAGACTCATCCTATACCAGACCTTACGGGATATATCACAGAGGGACAGATCATTCTCTCAAGAGAGCTGTACAGAAAGGGAGTCACACCACCTATCGATGTACTTCCGTCACTGTCCAGACTTAAGGATAAGGGAACCGGTGAGGGCAAGACCAGAGGAGATCACGCCAGCACCATGAACCAGTTATTTGCTGCTTATTCAAGAGGAAAGGATGCCAAGGAGCTCATGACTATCCTGGGTGAGTCGGCACTTTCAGATATAGATATTATATATGCAAAGTTTGCAGAGGCATTTGAGAAGGAGTATGTATCCCAGGGGTACGGCACCGACAGAAGTATTGAGGAGACACTTGCCATCGGCTGGAAGCTTCTCTCCATTCTTCCTAGAGCCGAGCTGAAACGTATCGACGACAAGTGGCTTGACATGTATTACGGAAAGTAGTGGGTAGGCAATTTTGCGGGAAGATTGTGGAATATAGCATTCGACTGCATACCTGAGCAGGAGCGCTTTCGCTCGTTTCACCCTGCAGCGGTACTAGCGCTCGCATGCTCGCTGAGTACCGGCGGGCTCAAATGTCCTGCTCATGGTAATGCAGTGGATTGCTATATATTTAAAGCATTCGTGCAAAATTGCCATATATACATTGTTTTTGTAATAATAAAATTATAAATAACTTGTATAAATAAGCACCAGAATATAATCATTCCTATACTACCAATTGTTATATTTGACATAAATGTAAATATAACAGCCACAACTCCAAATGGAATTATAGATAAATAATAATTTTTCATTGTTTCATTATATGCTTTTGAAATTGATTCTTTTGATAGTCTTTTTAATAAATTAACTAAGAATACCATATTTAAAATTATCATTGTTACAAAAGCTATTACAGAGTTTAATGTTATTGTAACTTTTGTATATCTTAATATTAAAATTGTTAAAGCAATAAATCCTATATTTGATATACTTGCTAATAGACCATTTACTCTGTATTTTACTATTAAAACTACAGATATAATTGCTAGTACAACTGCTGCAACAATTTTTGCTACAAGTTTTTGTGTATCAGTAATTTCTGATTTTATAAAATTATCTGAACTTAAAGAATATACAACAGGAGTTTGTCCCTTGTCCATAATTGTAGCTAAATATTGAGTAGTTTCATATACTGATTTGAATTCTGTTTTATCTTTTGTTGCTTCTCCCATAGGAATTTGAATTATACCTTCTGATAATTCTTCTCCAAAATATGTTGTTAATAAAGCTTCTCCATCTAAAGTAACTTCTACATAAGTCTTTGTAGATTTTCCTTCTTCATCAGTTACTTCTACATATTGATTACTAATTTCTTTTAATTTTTCAGTACCTTCTTTATCAAAAGTTACTTGTAAAAATGTTTTGTATCCCTCTGTTGAATTTGAAGAATATACTGATTCTACTTTTTTAATATGACTTCCATCTATTAAAACAATTCCTGTTTGATGGTCTATAATTTGAACAGTTCCTTTAGTTTGAACTAATTGATAAATAACATTTACTTTTTCATTATCTGGAACATCAATAACAAGTTCTCCAGTAACAGAATCTAAACGAATGTTATATTCTGAAATTCCTTGTTTATTGAATCTTGTTTGAATAATTTTTTTGGTTTTTTCAAAATTATCTTTAGTTAAATCTTGATCTTCATTTTTCTTTATTGTTCTTGTTGCGTAATTTGGTTTTGAAGTGTCAGTATCTGTTTTTTGAACATTTTGATTATCTTCACTGTTTTCATTTGTTGACAAAGAAGTTCCTTTATTTTCTTCATCTTCTTTTACTACACCAAGAACATTTCCATTATCATCTACATATACATTTTTTTCTTCTTCTGTTGTATCTACAACAAATTTTAATTCTCTAGAACCTTCTAAATCCATACCATATGTATAAGATGGTATTAAATTTTTAAATTGATTTAAAGATTTTCCAAAAATTCCTACAAAAGCAATTAATGATATTAATACTACAACTAATACTATTGCTATTGTTCTAAATTTTCTTAAGTTTTTTTCCACTGTATTTTCCTCCTATAATAAGTTTGTATTGTTTATGACTAATTCAAACCATAATCCTAAATATTTTG
>ENA-OPWR01002893-OPWR01002893.1-human-gut-metagenome-genome-assembly--contig:-NODE-2893-length-11205-cov-2.573543_pt1 | contig 11205 bp, 8 predicted proteins | sample MGYA00241507_ERZ502006 | MGnify/ENA primary metagenome ERZ502006 (study PRJEB25962, sample SAMEA2043041) | human gut metagenome | biome: human gut; feature: human-associated habitat; material: faeces... | reverse complement strand
AACGAGCCATATTAATAAAAATGAACTAAAAAGTGTTGCCAGACATGAGATCACCTTAAAATTAGAAGATATTTTTGTAATGGCAAAATATTTATTGAAAGATAATGGCAAAATATATATGGTTCATATTCCAAGTCGAATTGATGAACTTATTGTTTATGCAAATAAATATGGCTTTGCCGTAAAAGAATTACAATTTATTCAGGCTAAAGAAAATGCTAAGCCAGAAATAGTGTTGTTGACATGTGTAAAAAGCGGTAACTTTGGAACAAAAGTGTATGCTCCTATTAATATACATAATTTAACAACGTATCAAAATATATTTAGGAGATGAAAAATATGAAAATGATAGTAGGTCTAGGTAATCCTGGAAAAGAATATGAAAATACAAGACATAATGTTGGTTTTATGATATTAGATTCTTTTATAAAAGATTTTAAACTAGAAAAAAAATTTCAAGCAATGATTAAAGTAACGGATATAGACGGGGAAAAATGTTTGTTTGCGAAACCTTTGACATTTATGAATGAAAGCGGTTTAAGTGTTGGTAAAATTGCTAAATACTATAATATAGCCTGTTCTGATATATTAGTAATTCAAGATGATATGGATTTACCATTTGGCAAAATTAAATTAAAAATAAATAGTAGTGCTGGTGGTCATAATGGAATTAAATCAATTATTAATGCTTTATCATCTAATTCTTTTGCCCGTTTAAAAGTAGGAATTGCTCATGACAAAGACAATGATGCTATAAAACATGTATTAGGGCATTTTTCTAAAACAGAAATGGAATTTTTTGAAAAAAATTATGACCATTTTCAAGAAATAATTGTTTCATATATTAGAAATGGTATAGATGTAACAATGAATCGTTATAATACAAAGTAGGTGTTAACGTGAAAAAATTTGAAGAATTTACATACGAAAATGGTTCAATTATTGAAGGCTTAACTAAAGAGTTATCGTATCGTTATATTATTAATTATTTTAATACCCAAGAAAATTCTCTTTTAATTGTAACCACTAATTTATATGATGCAAATAAAATTCAAAATTCTTTACAAACATACGAAGAAAATGTTTATCTTTTTCCTATGGATGATTTTTTAACCTCACTTGCTTTGGCGGTCTCACCCGAATTAAAACTAAAACGTTTAGAGACTCTTGAGAAAATTCAAAATAACAAATGTATTGTGGTTACTAATATGATGGGATATTTAAAATTAAATACCTCTTTAAAAGAACAAAATTCTTTATATCAAATTCTTAAAACAAATACTGATATTAATCGTGACGCATTAGTAGAAATTTTTGAAAAACTAGGTTATCAAAGAGATTCTATGGTTACATCAACTGGAGAGTACGCGGTAAGAGGATTTGTTTTAGATATTTTTTTGGTAGATGAAAAACATCCAATAAGGATTGAATTTTTTGGAGATACAATTGAAAGTATCCGTTATTTTGATGAAAATACACAACGTACCATTGAAAAAATAGATGAAATCGTTTGCAAACCTGTTGATGAAATCATTACCGAAAATACCAGTTCTTTATTAGATTATATGCCTAATAGTACAGTTTTTTACTATGATTATCCATTAATTATGACGGCATATACTAAATTATTAGAAGAAAAGAAAACATATTTAGAAGAACAAAATTTAGAAGATAAAAAATATTTTTATTCATTTGAAGAACTATTACCTACTAAAGAACTTTTTATTAACACCGTAGCTAATGAAATGCAAAAAAAGAAAGTTCATAGTTATAAAACGACTGATATTGAAAATTTTAAAGGTGATTTTAAAAAGTTAAAATCTTTTGTAGATAAAAATATAGCCTTAAAAAAAACAATTGTTTTTTTCCTTTCAACCAAAGAACAGATTGAAGAAATTAAAGATTTATTTAATGAAAATGTTGTATTAACAAACGAAAATGAACTTTTTTTAGAAAAAATAAATATTGTTCAAAGTAAAATTAACAAAGGTTTTATTTGGGATAATCTGGTAGTTATCTCAGAAAATGATATTGAAGAAACAAAAGAAAAAATAACTTATAAAAATAATTTACATATTGGTAAAAAAATTCGTAACCTAGACGCGATTGCAATTGGAGATTATGTTGTTCATAGAAATCATGGTATTGGTATTTATGCAGGTGTTGTTACTTTAACGATTGGTGGACTTAAAAAAGATTATTTACAAATAGAGTATTTTGGAAACGATAAAGTCTATGTTCCGGTTGAAAAAATATCAAGTATTTATAAATACAGTGATAAAGATGGAATGAAACCTCAGATAAGTAAGCTTAATTCAACAGCTTGGCAAAGAAAAAAACAGGCTTTACAAAAGAAAATTAAAGATATTTCAGGAGAGCTTATCAAGCTTTATGCTGAAAGAAATAATATTGAAGGGGAAGCTTATAAAGATTTTGAAGAAGAAACTATTTTTGCCAATGATTTTACATATGAACCAACCAAAGATCAACAATTTGCTATTGATGATGTTTTAAAAGATTTGGATTCTAAAGTTCCTATGGATCGTTTACTATGTGGAGACGTTGGTTTTGGCAAAACAGAAGTTGCTTTTCGTGCCATGTTTAAGGCAGTATGTAATAATAAACAAGTAATGTATCTTTGTCCAACAACAATTTTATCTAAACAACAATATGAATCAGCATTAGATAGATTCAAAAATTTTCCTGTGGAAATAAGATTATTTAATCGATTTACTTCAACTAAAGAAGCCAACGAAATTATTGAGGATTTAGCCAGTGGAAAAATAGATATTGTTTTTGGAACACATCGTTTACTATCTGATAAAATTAAACCTAAAAAACTAGGATTGCTGGTTATTGACGAAGAACAACGTTTTGGCGTTACTCATAAAGAGAAAATAAAAAATTTAAAAAAAGATGTTAACGTTTTAACCCTATCTGCAACACCGATACCTCGTACTTTAAAGATGAGTTTATCAGGTTTAAGAGATTTATCAATTATAGATACACCACCGGTTAACAGATATCCTATTCAAACATATGTTATTCCAGAAAGTGATATGATTGTGAAAGATGCGATTTATAAAGAATTAGGACGAGATGGCCAATGCTTTATTTTATATAATCGTGTTGAAACTATTGAAAAAGCTGTCAAGAAAATACATGATCTGGTGCCAGAAGCGAGAATACAGTATGCCCATGGTAGATTAAATAAAATCGAGTTAGATAATATTATGTCTGATTTTATTAATCATAAATTTGATATACTTGTTAGTACAACAATTATTGAAACCGGTATTGATATTCCTAATGCTAACACTTTAATTATTTATGATGCGGACCGTTTTGGGTTGAGTCAGCTTTATCAGTTAAGAGGAAGAGTTGGTAGAAGCAATAAAATTGCCTATGCTTACTTACTTTATAGTAAAGCCAAAATGCTTAATGATATTGCAATAAAAAGACTTCAAGCAATTCGTGATTTTACAGAATTAGGAAGTGGTTATAAAATTGCTATGCGTGATTTATCTATTCGTGGCGCCGGTGATTTATTGGGAAGTGAACAAGCAGGTTTTGTTGATACCGTAGGAATCAGTCTTTATATGAAAATGATAGAAGAGGAAATGAGACGCCTCAAAGGTGAAATTGTTGAAACTGATGAGGAAAATGATTCATTAGTTAAGGTAGAAACTCATATTTCTGATCAATATGTTTCCGATGAAGAAGTAAAAATCGAAATCCACAAAATGATTAACGAGATAGATTCTTATCAGAAATTAGAAGATGTTCGTAAAAATTTAGAAGATCGTTTTGGGAAAATAACCAAAGAAATGGAAATTTATATGTATGAAGAATGGTTTGAAAAATTAGCAGAACGCTTGAAAATTACCAAAGTTATTCAAAATAATCTTTATGTTTTGCTTTGGTTACCAGAAGAAACTTCTAATAAAGTAAAAGGAGATAAATTATTTTTACAGGCTTTCAATATTAATCAAAAATTTGAAATAAAATATGAAAATAATCAAATTGGTATCAAATTAAATATTGTAAATAATGAAAAACATTTTCTTTATTATATTGTACCTTTACTTCAAAAAATCGCGGATGATTTATCCGTATAAAAAAAAGGTCATCTCTCCAAACTAATGAAGTAGAATGGAGTGAATATCTTGAAGGAAACAGGTATTATTCGAAAAGTTGATGAATTAGGCAGAATTGTTTTACCTAAAGAAATCCGTAAAACTTTAGGAATAAAAGATGGTGAAGATTTAGAAATATATATTAAGGATAAAGTCATTTATTTACAAAAGTACTCTCGTTTATGGGCATTAAAAGATATTTCTGAAATATTAATTCAATATGCTTTAGAAGAAATGAATTTAAATATTATTATTACAGATAAAGAACAGATATTAGCAAGTTTTAATAGGGAACTAATTTATCAAAAATTGGATACCAAATTTGAAAATCTCTTAAACTCATTTGAGTTTTATGAGTCAATTACTGAAGAACAATTTTTTTCTTTAAATGGTTTTTGGTTTGTAAAGCCTATTAACGTACATGGAGATATTATAGGTTTTCTAATTCTTCATTCCTTGAATAAAATAGAAGAATATATGAAGAATTTTCTATCATTTTTAGAAAAAATAATAATAAATAAAATTGACATTGTTTAATTTTGTGCTAGAATTATGTTAATCAACGGCGAAGGAAAGAGTAAATAATAGAACTTTGAAGAGAGTTTATGGTCGGTGCAAATAAATATTGTTTTATTATTGAAGATGGCTCTGGAGTTGAATCGTATTTCTAGCGTTAAAAGAAAAAGAGCATGGTTATAATCATGAATTAAGGTGGTACCACGGGTTAAACTCGTCCTTTAGTTCATGATTTTTTTTATTAAATTATTTCCCGGGAAATAATTTTTAGGAAAGGAAAAGGAAAAATGAAACCAAAATACTATATTGCAACAGCGATAGCCTATGCTTCTGCTAAGCCTCATATTGGTAATACTTATGAAATTGTTTTAGCAGATTCTATAGCACGTTATAAAAGAAGTCGAGGATTTGATGTTTATTTTCAGACAGGAACTGATGAACATGGGGAAAAAATTGAACAAAAAGCTATTTCAGCGGGAATATCTCCAAAAGAATATGTCGATAATATTTCCCGGGAAATAAAAAATATATGGGATACCATGAATACAAGTTATGATAAGTTTGTCAGAACGACTGATGAACATCATAAAAAGGTTGTTCAACATATTTTTGAATACTTATATCAAAAAGGCGACATTTATTTAGGACAATATAATGGTATGTATTGTACTCCTTGTGAATCTTTTTGGACAGAATCTCAACTTGTGGACGGAAAATGTCCTGACTGTGGTCGTGATGTAGAACCAAGATGTGAAGAAGCCTATTTCTTTAAAATGAGTAAATATCAAGATAAATTAATAGAATATATTGAAACACATCCAGAATTTATTCAACCAGTTTCCAGAAAAAATGAAATGGTTAATAACTTTTTAAAGCCTGGACTACAAGATTTATGCGTATCGCGTACTACTTTTGACTGGGGAATAAGAGTACCATTCAATGACAAACATGTTGTTTACGTTTGGATTGACGCATTAACGAATTATATAACTAATATTGGTTATGATGTTAATAATGAGTCAGAGGAATTTAAAAAGTGGTGGCCTTGTGATTTACATCTAATAGGTAAAGATATTATTCGTTTTCATACTATTTATTGGCCAATTTTATTAATGGCCCTAGACTTGCCATTACCTAAGCAGGTATTTGGACATCCATGGCTTCTTATGAATAACGATAAAATGAGTAAAAGTAAAGGAAACATCTTATATGCCGATGATTTAGTAAATTTTTTTGGTGTTGACGCAATCCGTTATTATCTTCTTCATGAAATTCCATTTCAAAATGATGGCACAATAAGTTATGAGCTTATTATTGAGAGAATAAATAGTGATTTAGCTAATATTTTGGGAAATTTAGTAAATAGAACCATTTCTATGTCTCAAAAATATTTTGATGGGGAGATAACTAATAAGAATATTAATGACATTTTAGATGAAGAATTTATCGAACCTATTAAAAATTTACCATCTGAAGTGGATAAAGCTATGGATAAATTAGAAATAGGTAACGCTATTGATAAAATATTTGATGTTTTAAGAAAATCAAATAAATATATTGACGACACTACTCCTTGGAGTTTAGCTAAAGATGATACGAAAAAAGAAAGGTTAGAAACTGTTTTATATAATTTACTTGAAAGTATCAAAGTTTGTGGTAGTGAATTAATGCCATTCTTACCGGATACATCCAAAGAAATATTAAGACAAATTAATACAGAGTTATCTAATAATTTTGAAACTTCTAATAAATATAATGTTTTAACTCCAGAACCAATTTTTATGAGAATTGATACAGCTAAAAAACTAGAAGAAATAAATGCCAAAAGGTCGTAAAGGCCTTTTTTTGGTCTCTAGACAACTAATTATACTTTTGATAAAATTAATTTAGGTAAGGTGAAGCATAAATGTTTGGAAAAATTTTATATATAAGCGATAATATGGCATACATTGAAAATAAAATGAAAGATGATGTTAGTAGCGATTTATTAAATTTACATTTAATTTTTGAAAAAGATGACCATAAAATTTTAAGTGAAATTACAGAAGTAAAAAGTGATGAAATCAGAGTTAAATTTTTGGGTGAATTTGTAAATGGTAAATATTTTAATGGTATTTTAAGAAAAGCTAGTTTAGATAGTCACATTAGAATTATAAACGACGACGAATTAAAAGAATTATTTGGCGTTGAATCAAAGCAAAACTTTATATTAGGGATGAGCGCTACCTATAAAGATCATTTTGTATGCCCAAATATTAATGATTTATTAGCTAGTCATTTATGTATTTTCGGAAATACTGGTTCTGGAAAAAGCTGTGGAGTAGCAAGAATTGTTCAAAATTTATTAAGTAATCAATATTCTGTTGCGTATAATGCTAATTTATTATTTTTTGATTCTTTTGGTGAATATAAAAATGCTTTCAAAAGTATTTCCAATATTAATTCTTATTATAACTATAAGTTTATTACCTCACAAAGAAAAGAAGAGTCAGATATTTTAATGCAAATACCAATGAATCTATTAAAAACAGATGATATGGCTATCTTACTTCAAGCTGACAAGCACTCGCAATTAACAATTATTGAAAGAGCGATGAAAATTGCTAAAATATTTGCTATTGATGATGAACGTGCTACTAAATATAAAAATCATATTATTGCCCAAGCCTTAATAACCGTCTTATATAGTTCCGCAACTACAGATAAGAAAAAAGATGACATATTTAGTATTATTAATACTTGTCATACTAAGGAATTTAACTTGGATACCCAAATTCCAGGTATTGGTTATACAAGAAGCTTCTCAGAATGTTTTCAAATTGATTCTCGGGGAAAATTTGGCGAAGAAGTACTAATCACTGATTATATTTTAAAGTATATTGATGAAGATTTAGATATAGACGAGTCTTTGGCCAATGTAACCTACGATTTAAAAGCCTTTTCCAAAGCCCTTGATTTTACTTTGATTAGTGAAGGTTTTCAAAATAATCGTAATTTACAAGACGATGCCCAATTGTTGAAAGTACGTCTTTATGCATTAATTCATGGTCCGGTTGGTAAGTTATTTCAAGGCCTTAAGTATGTAACTTATGAGGAATTTATTTCTGATTTATTAAATAATGGAAATAAAAAATCGCAAATCATTAATATTAATTTAGAAGGCCTTGATGACAATATTTCCAAAGCTATTGTTAAAATTTATACACGTATGATATTTGACTTTGCCAAAGAAAATGCAAGTCGTGGCACCATACCATTCCATTTATTTTTAGAAGAAGCCCATCGTTATATTCAAAAAGACAATGATGTGTTTCTAATTGGATATAATATTTTTGAGAGAATTGCCAAAGAAGGACGTAAATATGGTGTTTTATTAGATATAATAAGTCAAAGACCAATGGAAATCAGTGATACCGTTGTTTCGCAATGTTCTAATTTCTTAATTTTTAAAATGACACATCCCAAAGATATTAAATATATTGAAGAAATGCTTCCAAATATCAGTCAAGATGTTATTGAAAAAATGAAGATATTACAACCGGGAACATGTGTAGCTTTTGGTAGTGCTTTTAAAATTCCAATGATAGTAAAAATGGATATGCCAAATCCGAGACCATATTCATCAAGTTGCAACGTATCAGGATATTGGGAAACTAATCCAAATATGGCATCTTTAAATCATCCTCAGGTTTCTCATCCTGAAACAATGCCACGTTTTTCTTCTCAAATAGATACATTATAGGTGTCATATGTTTACAGATACACATTGTCATTTATATAAAGAATATTATGAAAACTTAGAAGAAATTTTAAACCATGCTTATGAAACCAAAGTGAACCGTTTTATTGTCGCAGGATGTGATAGTTCCTCTAATAAAGAAGTTTTTAATCTTGTGCAAGAATATAAAAATATTTATGGATGTGTGGGTATACATCCTGAAGAAACTTTAACATATAAGATTAATGATTTAGAAGAACTGGAACAGGAATTAAAATCAGATAAAATTGTAGCTATAGGAGAAATTGGATTAGATTATCATTATGACAAAGAAAATAAAGAACTACAAAAAAAATTATTTATCAAACAATTAGAAATAGCTAAAAAATATAAGAAACCAGTTGTTATTCATAGTAGAGATGCCACTCAAGATACTATTGATATTTTAAGAAAATATCCTATGGTTAGGGGAGTTATTCATTCTTTTTCAGGTAGTTTAGAAGTGGCTAAAATATATATTAATATGGGATATAAATTAGGTATTAATGGGGTTGTTACTTTTAAAAACAGTCATTTAAAAGAATTATTACCTGATATTAAAGATAACATAGTTTTAGAGACAGACAGTCCTTATTTAACTCCTCATCCTTACAGAGGAACACTAAATGAGCCAAAATATATTTTCAATATTGCCTCTTTTGTAAGTGATTATTTAGATATTTCTTTAGAAGAATTGGCAAGGATTACCAATAAAAATATAATGTCGATTTTTGACATTTAGTAAATGGTATGTTATCATTTAGCCATAAAGGTGATGCCATGAAAAAAATTGTAATTGGATTTAAAACAACTATTCAATTAGCTATTTTGATTGTTGTTGTTTTAATAGCCAATATCAGTACAACTAGAGATGTAAATAGTGTTTCGTCTTTAGCTCAAAACAGAGTTATTAATTTAACAACGATGGCTATGAAATTAGAAAATGATATCAAAAATGATTTATATAGTGCCAAGGATACTTTTACAGGGGATGTAACGGGATATGGAGCTGATTGTCCTTTATGTAGTGGCAAACTTTCATGTGTCCCATCCTATAATGTAAGAAATGGTACCACTATTTATCCGGATGTCACTTATGGAAACGTAAGGATTGTCGCTTCAAGTAAAAACTTACCTTGTGGTTCTATTGTGAGATTTAATTTATCCAAATTATCAAATGAGCCAATTGTTGCCATTGTGTTAGATAGAGGAGTTCTAGGTACTGATTTGGACTTACTTATGCCAAGTGAAAATGATGCTTCTATGTATGTAGGACGTAATACATTAAGCTATGATGTTTTAAGAGTTGGTTATTAGCCAGCCTCTTTTTTTTGTTTCTTTTTTATGGTATTCTTTTCTAAGAGGTGAAAAACTTATGCCAAAAATTCCGGCTAAAAAAAGTTTAGGACAAAATTTTTTGAAAGATGAAAATGTTTTAAAAAAAATAGCTAATACTATTGAAACAAATGAAAATGATATTATTATTGAAATTGGACCTGGTAAAGGGGCTCTAACAAAATATTTAGTTCAGAAAAAAGGTAAACTTATTTGCTATGAAATAGATGAAAGAATGAAAGATATTTTACAAAAATATGAAAATGAAAATACTAAAGTTATTTTTCAGGATTTCTTACAAAGAAATATCAAAGAAGATTTACCAGCTAACTATGAAAATATTTATATTATTGCCAATATTCCTTATTATATAACTACACCCATTATTGAACATATTATCAAGTGTGATATAAAAGAAAAAGCAATGACTTTATTAGTTCAAAAAGAAGTTGGTTACCGCTTTAGTGCTCAGCCCGGATCTAAGGATTATGGCTTTTTTACGGTTTTTCTTAATCATTATTATTATGTTAATTATTTATTTGATGTTTCAAGAAAGGCGTTTGATCCCTCTCCAAATGTTGATAGTGCTGTGATTTCTTTTGAACGGAAAGCTTGCATTCCATCACTGGATATGATAAATTTTCAAAAATTTTTAAAACAATGTTTTTTACAAAAAAGAAAAAAGCTGAAGAATAATTTATCAAAAGACGATTGGCAAGATACTTTAGAGATATTAAAAGACAATGGTTATGACGAAAATGTTCGAGCCGAAGATATATCTTATGAAACATTTGTAAAAATTTTTAATAAGTTAGATAGCAATATCTAATTTTTTTACATTCTAAATTTGATATCAAAATGATATCAAATTATGATACAATAATAACGTAATAAATACGACAGTTTATTTTGTAGTATTTAGGGCATATTATTGTAGGAATAATAATTGGATTTATGATAAAACCAAAAAATGGACAATAACAGCAAATGCAAATAGCGAATATAATTATCCCATTTATTTTCTTTCTAATGCAGGAAACATAACCGTTTATGGTGCAGATATAGCAATCAATGTACATCCTGTAGTTTATTTAAAATCATCCGTGAAAATATCATCGGGTATAGGTTCAAAAAGTAATCCTTATATCCTGTCTGAAAGTTGAAAAATAAATAAATTAAGCACATAGTTGTAAAATTTCTATGTGTTTTTTTCATACTTGTAAAGGGAAGACTCCTGTTATATAATTTAAAAAGGAATAGGAGTTGTAAAAATATGAAACACAAAAATATGCTCGGGGGTGGGGTATCCATTAAATTATAAAACTGTTTTAGTGATACTCCTTATCTTAATAACAGTTGCCATAAGTCTTTCTTATGCTTATTGGCAGTTTAATAAAGTTCAAAAAGATTTAAATATAGCTGGAACAAACTGTTTTTCTTTAACTTATACAGATAATACAG
>ENA-OPWR01002886-OPWR01002886.1-human-gut-metagenome-genome-assembly--contig:-NODE-2886-length-11225-cov-3.384154_pt1 | contig 11225 bp, 12 predicted proteins | sample MGYA00241507_ERZ502006 | MGnify/ENA primary metagenome ERZ502006 (study PRJEB25962, sample SAMEA2043041) | human gut metagenome | biome: human gut; feature: human-associated habitat; material: faeces... | reverse complement strand
GCGAGGACTAGCACCTGAAGCTAGCGCGTCTGCCTATTCCGCCATATCCGCATTACAAAATACATTATATCATAAATGCGAATGAAAGTCAATACCTTTTTAATTTTTATTTTAAATTACTCAATTCAAACTAAAGCCATACGGTAAAATCTCATTTAGTGTTAAAATTTTATCAGAAAGTATAATTTTAAAGTAATTATGGCAAAATTCCGTCATAACTTGACGGCATGATCCGCACGGATAACATGGTTCACTCATATTGTCATGACCTCCGGCAATAGCAATAGCCTCAAATTCTTTCTTTCCTTCTGATATTGCCTTGAAAAAGGCTGTTCGTTCAGCACAGTTTGTAAGCGAAAAGGAAGAATTTTCAATATTACAACCCGTATAAATTGTACCGTCACTGCACAAAAGCGCTGCTCCCACTTTAAATCGTGAATATGGCGAATACGAATTTTCAGCAGCTTTTACAGCACGTTCAAATAACTCCTTGTACAAATCATTCATTTATAACTCCTTAAAATCCAGTAAAAAAATATACTTTTACAGCCATACTCCCCAATCGCCATAATTAAATGTACCGCTGCCATGATGAAGCTTACCGTCAGCTTTGAGTTGTCTGAATGCTTCCCGCATACGTATTAAAATTTCCGGATGTATATCCAAGGAATGATGTGCAGGAAATACATTTTTCACTGGCAATGCCGCAACTTTTTCCAGTGACGTAAGATATGCTTCCGGATCAGTAGACGGATAATAAGCAAACAAAATATCTTTATATACTAAATCACCGGTAAATAAATATCCTTTATTTCTTTCCCAAAAACATAAATGACCCGGAGAATGTCCCGGCGTATGCAGTACTTCAATTTCCCGACCGCCAATATCAATGATATCATGATCATTCAGTACTTTTGTCGGCTTACCTTGAAAAAATATGTAATCGTTCACATTAAAATCATTAGGTAAATCACAGCGATCAACAACCATTTTTTTAATTGTTTCGATTGATAAGGGAAATTTGCCATTGAGCCAATCCAATTCCTCAGAGTGGGCGTAAAAGTCTGGAAAGTACTTATGTCCGCCGATATGATCCCAGTGAATGTGAGTAGCAACAGCCGTAACAGGCTTATCAGTAAGCTTTACTACTTCATCATATATATTTGAAATACCAAGTCCCGTATCGATCAGCAAGCTTCGATTATTTCCATTCAACAGATAACAATGAGTTTCTTCCCAATGGCGATATTCACTGATAATATAAGTGTCAGCGTCAACTTTATCAATTGTAAACCAGTTATCCATTTATCTCGTACTCCTATAAATTTCAATTATGAAATAATAACCCGAGAAAATCACTCCCGGGTTATTTTAGAATATACTCTTATTTCGAAATTATTGCCAAAGTATCTCTTGCAATAAGCAGTTCTTCATTTGTAGGAATTACCCAAACCTCAACCTTTGAATCAGGTGTTGAAATTTTAGCCTGAGTACCTCTTATAGTCTTGTTCAGTTCAAAATCAATCTTTATACCCAGATAATCCATGTTTGTGCAGACACCTCCGCGTACTTCCCATGAATTTTCGCCGATACCGCCTGTAAATATAACAGCGTCCAGACCATTCATAACAGCCGCATAAGAACCAATATATTTTTTTATTTCATAACGCAGCATATCTGCTGTAAGCTGAGCCTTTTCATCACCGTTATTAATAGCCGCATAAATTTCTCTGTTATCAGAAGAAACATCTGATACGCCAAGGAATCCACACTGTTTGTTAAGATAGCTGCTCATTTCGTCAGGAGAAAGATTCATTTTCTTTGCAAGATATGTAACAGCTGAAGCATCAATAGCACCGCTTCTAGTACCCATAATTACACCATCAAGAGGAGTAAATCCCATTGAAGTATCTATGGACTTTCCGTTTTCAATAGCAGTAATGGAAGAACCGTTGCCAAGATGACATGAAACGATCTTCAGATCCTTAAGATCCTTGCCCATGGCTTTTGACAGTGCAGCTGAAACAAATCTGTGTGAAGTACCGTGAAAACCATATTTTCTTACATGATATTTTTCATAATCTCCATAAGGAATACCGTACATATAAGCTTTTGGAGGCATTGTCTGATGGAAAGCGGTATCAAATACAACAACCTGAGGAACGTCATCTGAAAATACTTTTTTACATGCTCTTAAGGCAAGTGCATGAGCATGATTGTGAACAGGAGCAAGCTCTGCCAGCTCATCGATTTTATCAATTACTTCATCAGTTGCAATAGTGGTTTCACTAAAAACTTCAGCGCCCTGTACTACTCTGTGTCCTACTGCTGAGATTTCGGACATGCTGTCAATAACTGCTGCTTCACCGTTAACAAGAGAATCAACAAGCTTTTCAAACGCTTCTGTATGAGTTGGGAAAGAACAATCTTCATCAATTTGTCTTCCGTCGTAAGTTTTATGTGAAATATGACCGTCAATACCTATTCTGTCACAATTTCCCTTAGCCAGTACTTTTTCGCCGTCCATATCAATAAGCTGATACTTAAGAGATGAGCTGCCTGCATTTACAACTAAAATCAACATCTGTAAAAACAACCTTTCAAAATGATTTTTAACAATAATATTATATAACTTATTTTGTAAAATTGCAAGAGCTTTACTAAAAAATATGCATTATATGTATAAAAAACAAGATATATAAATTATTAAAAACGAATATTCTTAACCTTTTGAATAAGAAACTTTATATTTTTCAAAAAACATGAGAAACGCTATACTGAACAAAGTCATTGCCATAAGTATAGCTATTCTCCGATTCATAAAATAAACAACAATCGAAGTAAATGAAATAATAGCTGAAACAATCAAAGCAGATTTTCTGTTAAGTAAATTCTGATTTTCATCAAGTGGCTTATTAGGATTCTCCATCGGAGCAAATTCATATACTGCCAGCATAAACACTGCCGTCAGTATAATCATATAAATAATTGAAATAGTAGACACCATAGCTTCCGTTACAAGCATAACCACAAGAAAAACCACTGTAAAAACAATATTGCATTTGAGATATGAATCAGCATGATAACCGCCTGTAAGCTGCCTTACCGGAACAAAAACGCCAAGAAACAACAGTGATTCAATAAATCTGTTCATTAATATTCCAAGAATTATAACTATAGCAAATCCTATTAATCCTGAAATCAGCACTTCATAGCCATACTGATAAATTTCTTTCTTATCTTTATCAATAATATTTTTTCTGCTTAAATACGACGCTAATTTTTTACTTATTGATGTAATCATATTCTCCCACCTTTCTGATTAATTTTAACATAAAAAAATATTAATTTCTATATATAAAAAATGTATAAATATTGTACAGATTGTTAACATTATAATTTCCTGTGCGGTTGACTTAAATACGTATAAAGTGGTATAATGAATAAAATAATCAAAAAAAGGAGGCGCATTATGAATATAAAAAACTTATTTGCCGTTTCTGCGGCTTTAGCAATATGCATTAGCTTTACAGCGTGCAGTGAAAATAACAGTTCCAAGAAAAACAAAACTTCTTCCGCAGCAGAAAGTAATAATGAAATGTCAGCAGAAATCCCTGCAAAAATAACGGTTTCACCTAAATCCAAATTAACCGAAAGAGAATACAAAGGATATTATATCGCAAACGGTATTACGACCGGTATTAATCTCCATGCTCCTGAAGGACTTACCGTAACCGACTGCGAAACTTTTGAAAACAGCGACGGAACCTTTACTTGTATGCCGGAATGCGTTCCGACTGCATCAAAACCATTTGTTATTTCTGATGAATCCGGAAAGGATAATATGAATTTTTTTGCTTCTGCCGGTCCGGGACAGGAAGAATTTAAAAAAATAACAAAAGAATCATATGAAGAAGAATATGTCAAGGGAGTCTCTGACTACTTCACTGATGTCGAAATAAAAGATTTTGAAAGCTTTGAAATTGAAAATTATCCCGCATTAAAAGCTGTTATAAAAGCCGAATACAACGGTGAAACCTTTGAACAAACACAGGTAATACTGGATGTTGCTGAGTATGGCTGTCAATCCGGATATATGTATACTATTACATATACCGATTATTCTGGAACCCTCAAAGAAAAAATTCAGGATTCTATTGACAGCATTGACGAATGTAATTCACTGAATATCTGGAGAGCGTATAAAAATCCAGAAGACGCAGCAGCTGCAAAAGAAAACGGTACTTATACCATTTACGGCAATGTAGATAAATATAAGAAAAAGGCAGTAACTGCAACAACATATACATATGTGACAAAATCCTCAAGAATCAAAGATGTTGAAGAGCTTCGCAAAAAATTCAGCATTACATTCAAAAGAAGAACCGAAGACGAAAACAATGAGGACGACTTAAACGCCGTCTATGAAAGCAGCGGCGAGAGTACTCAAACTACTATAGATATGGAAATGGTGGAGAGATTCAAAAAACAACACGGTATTGAATAACAAGGAGAAAAAATGAAAAAATTAACCGCATTAATTATTCTGACAGCAGCAGTGCTTGCAATAGCATCCGGCTGCAATAAAAAAGAAGAATCATCAGTAAATAAAACGCCGTCAGCCGAAATAACCGAAGCTGTAACGGAAGAAACTGCTGAAGAAACTGCTGAACCTGTTCCTGACTGTCTTACTCTAACCGGTACATATGGCTATAGCCTTATACTTCCGGATAGTATTGATTCTGTAAACGGTGACAAAATTACAGGCTCTGAATATATATCCAACACTGATTATGTTATGGTCAACAGCAGTACTTCAAAAGATAATATAAATGTTGTAGTTGAACCGGGTAAGGACAAGGATACTTTTGACAGCTATACTAAGGAAGTTTTTCAGGAACAATGCGAAGCCCTGGGCGTTTTTACAAATTTTAAAGTAAATAAATATGAGCGTACTGAAATCCAAGGCTTCGATGCAATCCATATAGAAACCAGTGCTGAAAGTCCTGACGGGGATACTTTCAGCCAAATTCAAATTATAGTCAACAGAGCTGAAAAAAATGCTGATTACTGCTATACATTTACATATACTGACTTTTCCAATACATTAACTGACGAATACAAAAAATCCATTGAATCAATCAAAATGATTGACGCAGAAAAATCCGACGACACTGTCGACGAGCTTGCAGGAGAACCATTCACATTTGAAATGTGCGAAGGTATGACATTTGACGCACCGGATGGATGGATATTAACTGAGGGAGAATCAGACACTCCTCATCTTGTTTCAGAAGATCGTGCAATGTTCTCTTCGTCAAAAGCGGAAGATGTAAGCAATCTTCTTATTACAATTTCCAGCGGTTCCGATGATAATGAAGAATTTCTTAAATATACTCAAGAGGATTTTGAAGCACTGTTAAGCGGTACATATACCGAAATAGAATCCCTTTCCTTTGAAGCGGTGAAAGTCGGAAAATACGACGCTTTTAAGTATATTTACAACGTTGGAGGAGAAGATACGGAAGATCTTGATCTCCGTCAAACTATGCTGTTTATAAACTGTCCTGATAAAGAAGCAGGAGTTATGGTATGTCTGACTGACTTTAATCAAAATAACAGTGATATATCAGATACGCTGGAAACATTAATAAAATTTTCATAAATAATAAAGAGGTAAAAAAATGAAATTAGGAATGGTTGGACTCCCAAATGTGGGAAAAAGCACACTTTTCAATGCACTCACAAACGCCGGAGCAGAATCGGCAAATTATCCTTTCTGTACTATCGAAAAAAATATAGGCATAGTATCAGTGCCTGATGAAAGACTGGACAAGCTTGCAGAAATGTACAATCCCGACAAGTTTACTCCTGCAACTCTGGAATTTGTGGATATTGCAGGCCTTGTAAAAGGTGCTTCCAAGGGCGAAGGCTTGGGCAACAAGTTTTTAGGAGATATCCGTGAAGTTGACGCTATCGTTCACGTTGTACGCTGCTTTGAAGATATTGATATCATTCATGTCGACGGTGAAATCAATCCAGAAAGAGACATTGAAACAATTAATCTGGAATTGATTTTTTCCGATATAGAAATGATCGACAGACGTATCGACAGAACAAAAAAGCTCGCAAAAGGCGACAAAAAGTACCTTACGGAAATTGATTTTCTTGAAAGACTGAAAAATCATCTTGAATCCGGAAAATCCGCAAGAGCTTTCGACTATACAGACGATGAAAGAGAAGTAATCAAATCTACTCCTCTGCTTTCAGGCAAACCGGTAATTTACGCCGCAAATTTATGCGAAGACGATTTTGTAAACAATATTGAAACAAATGAACATTACAATACAGTCAAGAAAATAGCGGAAGAAGAGCATTCTGCCGTACTGCCGATCTGTGCGCAGATCGAAGCTGAGATTTCCGACATGGAACCTGAAGACAAAGAAATGTTCCTCGGAGAAATGGGACTAAAAGAATCCGGTCTTAACAGAATCATCAAGGAAGGTTACTCTCTTCTGGGACTAATATCATACCTTACAGCGGGACAGCCCGAAGTAAGAGCATGGACTATCAAAAAAGGCACAAAAGCGCCGCAGGCCGCCGGCAAGATCCACAGCGACTTTGAGCGCGGCTTCATCCGCGCCAGCGTCATCGGCTATGGCGACCTGGAAGCCAACAACTTCGACTACGCCGCCGTCAAGGCCAAGGGCCTGCAGCGCACCGAGGGCAAAGAGTACGTTGTGCACGATGGCGATGTCATCGAGTTCCTGTTTAATGTTTAAAGGAGTCCACCATGATCTTTGGTATTATGGGCGCTATGCCCGATGAAGTAGACCAGCTGTGTGCAAAGCTGGAAAATGTCACCGTTGAGCCCTACGGCGGCGTGGAGTACCACAAGGGTACGCTGGCCGGCAAGCAGGTGGTGGTGTGCTGCGCCGGTATGGGCAAGGCCAACGCCGCCGCCACCACGCAGGTGCTCATCACCAAGTTCGGCGCAGAGAAGATCATCTTCTCCGGCATTGCCGGCAACATGACCAGCAAGATCGGCATCGGGGATGTGGTCATCGGCAAAACGGTGCTGTACCATGACGCCCAGCTGGATATGATCTGCCAGAACCCGCCCTTTTTGAAGGAGTACACCGGCGACCCGGAACTGATCGCCGCCGCCGAAGCCGCCTGCGCCGAAGCCGGGGTAAAGGCACTGGTGGGCAAGATCGCCACCGGCGATCTGTTTGTGGGCGACAGCGAGACGAAAGCCGCCATTGAAGCCAAGTGCGCCCCGGACTGCGTGGAGATGGAAGGCGCTGCGGTAAGCCAGATCGCCGCCAAGAACGATGTGCCCTGCGTCATCCTGCGCGCCATGAGCGACAACGCCGACGAGGACGGCCACGAGGTACTGGTGGTGAAGAAGTTCAGCATCGGGGAGTATGTCGCCACCGCCACCAAGATCGTGGCAGCGATGGTGGAAAAGCTGTAAAAGCGGCGGGTCTGCCGCGCACGGCAAAAACAAGCTTGCATTTGGGGAGTCCTGAAAAAACGCCTGCGGGCGTTTCAGGGCTCCTTTTTTTTGCGAACGGGTCAGCAGCCTTGTATTCCGCCGCACAAAGGCGTATACTGGGGCAAAAAGGAGGTGTTTGCCATGTGGTTCGTTTACGCGCTGGGGTCTGCGGTGTTCGCTGCCCTTACCTCGATTCTGGCGAAGATCGGCATCGAGGGGGTCAACTCCACCCTTGCCACCGCTATCCGCACGGCGGTGGTGCTGCTGATGAGCTGGGGCATGGTGTTCCTCACCGGCACCCAGACCGGCATTGCGGATATCTCCCGCCGCAGCTGGCTGTTTCTGGTGCTGTCCGGCCTTGCCACCGGCGCAAGCTGGCTGTGCTACTACCACGCCTTGCAGGTGGGTGCAGCGTCCAAGGTAGTGCCCATTGATAAGCTGAGCGTGGTCATCACCCTTGCGCTGGCTTTTGTGGTGCTGCACGAGCCCTTCACCGCCAAAAACCTCATCGGCTGCGCCCTCATCACCGCCGGTACGCTGTTTATGGTGCTGTAACGATTTAGAATGGCTTCCGCTGCGCTCTAGCCATTTTCAGCGGAAAAATTATTTTATATTCGGGATTCAGAAACGTCTGCGGGCGTTTCTGAATCCCCTTTTCACAGGAAGAACCGTAACCGGGAGAGGCAGTTGCAATATCTTTGCGCCCCTTTCGTGAAAAAGTAACTCTGGAAAATCCGCAGATTTTCCAGAGTTACAACTATAAAAACATTCTTTCCGCTATTTATGCGCAAAGCGAACGCGGAGCGCATTCAAAATCGTCCCACGCGGGAAGTGTGCGATGGGATTCAGATCAAGATCCCATCGCAATGGTCGATCTCGTGCTGGATGATCTGCGCTGTCCAGCCGGTAAAGGTCTTGATGCGCAGCTTGCCGTCCATGGTCTGGTACTGCACCTTGATGCTCTGCCAGCGCTTTGTTTTCCGCACACCTTCCAGCGAAAGACAGCCCTCTTCGGCTTCGTACTGGCCGGACTTTTTCAGGATGACCGGGTTGAACAGCACTAAATACCCGTCCTCAGCTTCCACCGCGATGATGCGCTTGCGCACGCCGATCATGTTGGCAGCCATGCCCACACAGCCGTCGGCGTGGGCGGTCAGGGTGTCCAGTAAGTCCCGCGCAACAGGGGCATCCTCCGGGGTGGCGGGGGCGGACTTCTGCGCCAGAAACAGCGGGTCGTGCATGATGGGCTGGATCATAGTAAAATCTCCTATTATTTTTCAGTTCTGCTTAAAAGAATGCCTGCCAGCAGCCCGGCGGCAGCCGGGAGCACCCAGCCAAAGCCCAGTGCCGCCAGCGGCAGGGCGTTGGCAAGGGCAGAAAGTGCGCCAAGCGGCAGCGCGGCGGCAATGCTCTGCACGGCGGTGCAGCCAATGCACAGCGGGTAGACCCGGCGGCGCTGCTCCAACCCGGGCACGAAGGAAAGCGTAATCAGCACAATGGCCACCGGGTATAGCGCGTTGAGCACCGGGACGGACAGACGCAGGATCTCTGCCAGCCCCAGATTGGAGAACAGCATACTGGCAGCGGCAAAAAAGGCGGCAAGAGCAGGGTAGGGGATGCGGGGCAGCAGGGTGTGGAAATACTCTCCCACACAGGCAATCAGCCCCACACAGGTGTTGAAGCAGGCCAGCATAAAGATGGCCGCAAGCAGCACCAGCCCCGCTTTACCGAACAGCCGCTCCGCCAGCACGGTCAGCACCTCGGCACCGGTGGCAAGACCGGGCACGGCGGCACCGGTCAACGCTCCGGCGTGCCCCAGCATGGCATAGACCGCCAGCAACAGCCCGCCTGCCACAAGACCGGCACGGATAGCACTGCGCTGCACGTCCTGCTCCCGGGCAACGCCCTGCGCCCGGATGTTCATGGCGATGACCGCGCCAAAGTTCAGTGCGGCAAGGGCGTCCATGGTCTGGTAACCGTACAATACGCCTTGTAAAATGACCGCTGAACTATACGCATCGGTGGGCGCACCGTACTGCGCCGCCAGCGGATGTAGCAAACAGCCGCCGAACAGGATCAAAATCAGAACCAGCAGGCAGGGGCAGAGCAGCCTGCCCAGCCAGCGGGTGAGCCTGTCCGGGCGCAGCGCTACCAGAAAGGCCGCGCCGAAGAACAGCACGGAGTACCCCAGCTGCAGCCCGGCGCTGCTGCCCAGCAGCGGGGTGAGCATGGCAAACGAGGTGCTTGCGGTGCGCGGAATGGCCAGACACGGCCCGATGGACAGATAGATCAAAATCATGAACACCTGCGCGAACACCGGATGCACCCGCCCGGCAAGCTTATCCAGACCGTCAGCCCGTGCCACCGCGATGACCCCTGCAACCGGCAGACCCACGGCACTGAGGGCAAGACCCAGAAAGGCGGGCCAGAAGTTTACCCCCGCCTTTGCACCCAGATCGGGTGGGAAGATCAGGTTGCCCGCCCCGAAAAACATGGAAAATAACGTAAAACCGACAAGCAGCAGCTTGCGGCCCTTGAGCGCCTTTGTCAATACCGTCCTCTCTTTCCTGCGTCGGCGCAAAGATGCACCGTATACTGTACCCAGTTTACACTGGATGCAAATTCATGTCAAGCATACGACGGTTGAATAAAAGTATATACAAAGCGAGCCGACTCGCCGTGGGTGGTGCACAGGTCATTCCCCTTTGCGGGACGGTATGGTATACTATACCTTATAATAGGAAGCGGAAGAGGGCAGTTTATGAAGCAGAACAAGCAGTTTTTCCGCCGTCTGCTGGCGGTGGCGTTCTGGCTGGCGGTCTGGCAGGCCGCAGCCATGGCCATCGGGCAGGAGGTGTTTCTGGTATCGCCGGTGCAGGCGCTGCGCACTTTGGTGCAATTGCTGCCAAGGGTAGATTTCTGGCAGCGGGTGGGCTTCAGCTCCGGGCGCATTTTGCTGGGTTTTGTGCTGGGCGCAGTGGTCAGCGTGGTGCTGGCGGTGTGCGCCGCCCGGTGGAGCGCCGCCGATGCGCTGCTGGCTCCGGTGATGCAGCTGGTCAAGGCCACGCCGGTGGCAAGCTTTATCATTCTGGCGCTGGTCTGGGTGCGGGGCAGTGCGCTTTCGGTGCTTATCAGCTTTCTGATGGTGCTGCCGGTGCTGTACGGCGCGGTGCGCACCGGCATTGCCGGTGCAGACGTGCAGCTGCTGGAGATGGCAGCGGTATTCCGTCTGCCGCCGGGTCGCCGCCTGCGGTCGATCTGGCTGCCTGCGGTGCTGCCGGCCTTCCGGCAGGGGTGCAGCGTGGCGCTGGGCATCTGCTGGAAAAGCGGCATCGCGGCCGAGGTGATCGGCCTGCCCAACGGCTCCATCGGCGACGCGCTCTACCGGGCCAAGATCACCCTTTCCACCGGGGAATTGTTCGCCTGGACCTTCGTCATCATCCTGCTGAGCACGGGGTTCGAAAAGCTGTTCCTGGCCCTGCTGGACCGGGCCGCAAAGGCTGTGACGGGGGAGGTGCCATCATGCTGAAGATCGACGGGCTGGAAAAACGCTTCGGCGAGAAGGTGCTGTTCCGGAGCCTGAGCCTGACCGTGGACGGCCCGGCGGTGCTGTGGGCCCCCAGCGGCTGGGGCAAGACCACCCTGCTGCGCATCCTCATGGGGCTGGAAGCGCCCACCGCAGGCGCGGTGCAGGGCGCGGGCCGGGTGAGCGCCGTGTTCCAGGAAG
>ENA-OPWR01002883-OPWR01002883.1-human-gut-metagenome-genome-assembly--contig:-NODE-2883-length-11230-cov-2.303982_pt1 | contig 11230 bp, 10 predicted proteins | sample MGYA00241507_ERZ502006 | MGnify/ENA primary metagenome ERZ502006 (study PRJEB25962, sample SAMEA2043041) | human gut metagenome | biome: human gut; feature: human-associated habitat; material: faeces... | reverse complement strand
AATCTCCGTGTTCGTTGACTTGACAGCTTCGTCTGCTGCATTGATCTGTCCGGCTGCACCTGTTCTTGAACTGATCAGGCCGAGACTCTTATATGCCTTCTTCAGATTCATCTTCTCAAGAAGAGAAGGGTCAATTCCCGGGATAACAAGTCCGATTGTATCCAAAACGGTTGTTCCAACGAATTCAGTAAGGGAACAATCCTGTGAAATCTGTTCAATGTGATGTACGTCTATCATATGAATCCTCCATCTATTCCAATAATCTGTCCGGTCATATAGGCCGGCGTATCTGTGAGCTTTAATGCAAGCTCGGCAACTTCCTCCGGATCGGCAAAACGTCCGGAAGGAATCTCATCCATAAGATCTTGGCGTTCCTCTTCATTCAAACGACCATTCATTTCCGTATCGATCGCACCGCAGGCGATTGCATTCACCTGAATATTACTCGGTGCAAGTTCCTTGGCAAGTGCTCGTGTCAGGCCATGTATTCCTGATTTGGTTGCGGAATAAGCAACTTCACAGGAGGCACCGGCAATGCCCCAGACGGAAGAGATATTGATGATTTTTCCTTTCTTTTCGTGCACCATATGTGGGATTGCGAGCCGGCTGGTGGAAAAGACGGATGTGAGGTTTGTGGAGACAATGCGGTTCCAGTCATCGATCGACATATCCGTCAGCAGCCCGATATAGGAAATACCGGCATTGTTGATGAGGACATCCACTCCACCGAAGCGTTCTGTGATCTGTTCAAATAATTGTTCGACATATTCAAAGGAAGAAATATCGCCCACGCTGGCGAGCACTTCCGTGTGAAAAGTTTCTTCCAGTTCTTTTTTGAAATTTAAAAGTTCCTGTTCTGATCTGGAACAGGTAATGATCAGCCGGTCACCCTCTGCGGCAAATGCGGATGCAATCGCGCGTCCGATTCCACGGGAGGCACCGGTAACTAGTACGGTTCTATTCATAAAAATCTCCATTCTTGTCCGTTACTGGAACATTTCCAGTTTGTGTTTACTCTATATTTGTATATTTTTTATGTTCATTCTAATACATAGTATTTTGACTCATTTATGATGCCATTTGCCGTTCGTCAATCATGCAGGCATGTTGACTCACTTGCGCTCATTATATCATGTGCAAAAACAGCACATGATCCAATTCACCGTTCGTCAATCATACGAGCATGTTGACTCACTTGCGCTCATTATATCATGAAGCAATGCTTCATGATCGTGATCTACACTCGCTTCGCTCGGCAGTCTTATTATATCATGAATAAATCAATGAAACAATTTCAATGAAAATCTAAATAAAATTAAAATTGTAGATTTACAGGGAAACAGCACTGTGTTAGAATTATTGCATAAAAATAATAGTATTGGAGGACTTATTTTGTGCTATATCAATGAATGATGAAGGAAAAACAAAAAGTGGAGGATCGGATCAATGACTTACAAAGCCAGATTGACGTGCTTCCATCAGGTACATTTTTCTGTACGAGAAATAATAAGTACTATAAGTGGTATTATACCGATAAGGGTAAAACAAAATACATTCCCAAAAGTGAACGAAAACTTGCGGAACAACTGGTAAAACGAAAATATTTAGAGAGCAGGCTGCGAAAATTTAAGCAGGAGGAGAAAAGGATAGATATTTATCTGAAGCAATATAGCTTAGATGAATTTTCTTCATATCATGTAGAGGAACATCCAGAGTTGCAGAAACTTTTGTCAGGAGTCTATGTACCGTTAAAGCAAGAACTGGATGAGTGGGTAAATGCTTCTTACACAAACAATCCGAAAGAACCACAAAAATTGATACATAAAACCATTCCCGGAATTCTGGTCCGGTCAAAATCTGAAGCTTTAATCATAAATGCGTTATTCGAACACAAAATCCCATTTCGTTATGAATGTTTATTACAGATTCAAAATGTTAGTGTATATCCGGATTTCACCATCCGTCATCCTGTTACAGGTGAAGTGTATTATTGGGAACATTTTGGAATGATGGATAATGAAAATTATGCTCATAATGTATATTCAAAGTTACAGTTGTATCAGTCGGTGGGAATTATTCCCTCGATGCAGTTGCTCACAACTTTTGAAACCAGGCAGAATCCTTTAGATTATGAGTATGTAGAACTACTGATTCAATATTATTTTACATGAACAATGTATAGGTATTCAAATGGGCGAAAGGTATATATATCAGAAACCAATAGTCCGAAATTTTATTGAATTATAGTATTTTTCAATCAAAATGGGTGAAAATTAGGTCGAAATACTTAAAATAGTCCATGAAAACGAAAAAACGAGGGCTATTTTGATGTTAAATGAAGAAATTCACCCATTTTGAAAATAAAAGAGGAGGATACATGAAAAAATGGGCAAAATATATGAATGCGGAAAAAAATAACCCAAAACATAAGCAATGAAGTGGGAGAACGGGCGAAATACACGAACGCTGAAAAAAATAGCCCATAACATATAAGACGGCTGCAGATAGTTGGATAAAGAAAACGGGTGGATCTGCTTAATGTAATAAAAGTGTAGCCCATCATGGTATTTAGTATAAACTGATATGAATAGTAATGTGTAAAAAGAAACAGCATGTTTTTACAGGATTAAATTTCATAGAAGGGTAGAATTTAACTCTGCAAGTGAGTTTAAGAGAAAAATTTGAAAAAATATAAAATTAGGTATGGACATTTCCGTAGAGATGTGATAATATAATCAAGCACGATTCAAGACGACTTGATTACGGCGCGTGGCTCAGCTTGGTAGAGCGCTGCGTTCGGGACGCAGAGGTCGCAGGTTCAAATCCTGTCGCGCCGACTATGAGATGGGAAGCCGTCAATCCTTGAGAGATCATGGGTTGGCGGTTTTTCTTTGTTTAAAATATATTCCCTATTTGTCATATCTATGTTATAATAAAAAATGTAACCGCTTACATAACGAGGAAAGAAGGAGGATTTCATAAATGAAGAAAAAAACAAGTCTTAGTGCGAAGCTGATCGCAGCGTTTATGGCTGCGATTCTTGGAAGTGTTTTGATCTGTGCACTTCTGACACACAGTAAAGTAGAGAGCGTGTTAAACAGTAACATGCAGCTTACGAGTGAGCAGACACTAAACAGTGCGATGACAAGTCTGCAGACATATGAGAAAACGATCAGTATACCGGTAGATCTTTTGACGAGAAAAGACAGTATCAAACAGCTTTTGCTTGAGCCGGAAAACTATGATAAATATATTGACAATGTAAACGACGAACTGGTTGCAGCCTGTAAAGTCGTAAATGGTTCGGTGCGTGCCTATTATGCTTTAAATGATGGCAGAACAATCACCGGATGGGTACAATACGAAGCTGACGGTTCAAAGACAGCGATGAACACGGTGGAAAATAAAGACCTTTCCGGGAAAGAATGGTACACCGCATGTCAGGGAAGAAAAGCAAAAGTAAATTCTATTTTCAGCTATATCACTGCGCCGTATGTGGATGAAGAAACCGGGGAGCAGATCATTACGGTATGTCAGGAAGTAAAATATAAAGATGTTGTCCAGGGCGTTGTTGCGATGGATATTGATGCATCTGCACTGGCAGACTATGTGGAAAATATCAGACTTTTAAATACGGGATTTGTTATGCTGGTAGATGAGCAGGGAAATATCGTGGTTGACAGCGAAAGTAATACTTTTGCAGATGGTACAGTTGCTGACCTCGAATTTTTTGCTCCGTTAACAGAAGAATTAGATAAACTCGAAGAACAGAAAGCACAGCTGGAGGAAAATGAAGATCCGGCAGCGGATGATATCGTATTGCAGGCATCTTATACCATGCGTGCAGAGGGAAGGGACTGTGCCATTACGGCGATGACAGACCGCATTACCGGATGGAGACTGCTCGGCTGTATCAGTGATCAGGAAAACCAGAAGAACCTGATCAACATTAACATAGGAACGTTGATGGCCGGTGTGATCGGTCTGATCTTTGGATGTGTGATCGCAGTCCTGACAGCGCTCAGTTTTAACCGCGAGATCAAAAAACTCCAGAATGCGACACATCGTGTGGCGGGCGGGGATTTTTCCGAGAAGATCAAAGTTACCAGAAGCGATGAGTTTGGCGTGCTTGAAACAAATTTTAACGGTATGATGGATGATGTGTCCGGACTGATCCATGCAGTCGAGGATAAATCAAACCATATTCTTGAAGTTGCAGGAGGCATCTCAGAAGTCGCTGGAAATACAAAAACAACGATCGAGCAGGTAACACAGGCAATCGACAGTGTGGCGCAGGGTGCGGTAAAACAGGCGGAAAGTACACAGGAAGCCAACACGGAAGTAGAGCATTTAAAGAACAGCTTAGATGAGACAAAAGAATATGTTTCCGGCATGAATGGAATGACAGAAAAGGCAAATGAAGTCAGCACCGAGGGAATTGAGAGTGTAAAAGATCTGATTGAAAAATCAGGAAAAACAGCTGAAAAATCAAAAGTTTCGTTAGAGGTTATGAATGAGATGGTTGAGAGTATTGATAAGATTTTTTACATATCGGATACGATCGCAGACATCACATCCCAGACGAACCTGTTGTCGTTAAATGCAAGTATTGAGGCAGCAAGAGCCGGAGAGATGGGAAAAGGTTTTGCAGTTGTTGCAGATGAGATCCGTAAACTGGCGGATGAGTCGAAAGAGTCAACGGATGAGATCAAGAAGATCATCACGGAAATCACGGAAAAATCAAAACTGGTTGAGTCCACGATGCAGGAAAATGAAGTACTGCAGACTGAGCAGCAGGAGGCGATCAACCGCACGGAAGAGATCTTTGGCGAGATTATGAAACAGATCGAAATGTTAGGCTCCGGTATGGAACGTATCAATGCCCTGAATGACACTATGTCTGCCAACAAAGATCTTGTTGTGGATAAGATGGGAACGATCGCATCGGTATCTGAGCAGTCCGCAGCGGCAACCGAGGAAGTCAATGCTTCCACCGAGCAGGTAAATGTTACAATGGAAGAGATCAGCGAACATACCGAGACGCTGCAGGCAATCGCAAAAGACCTGATGGAGACGATCAATCGTTTTAAGCTCGCTTAAGTCATGGAAATGACTTGCAAAACACCTGCTATACGGGTATAATTCTTGACGATAGATTGCATTTGACAATGGGAAAATAAACCGGATAGGGTAAAGCAGGAGGAAGATATGGGAAGAGACGTTATTATTGCATGTGATTTTAACAGCAAAGAAGAAGTGATCAATTTTCTTGGAAAATTCAAAGAGGAAAAACCTTTTGTAAAAATCGGCATGGAGCTGTTTTATGCAGAGGGACCGGAGATCGTCCGCACGATCAAACAGATGGGACACAAGATTTTCCTTGATTTAAAATTACATGACATTCCAAATACCGTTAAAAAAGCAATGTCCGTATTATCAGGACTGGACGTGGATATGTGTAACGTACATGCGGCAGGTACCAAGGCGATGATGCAGGCAGCCATCGAGGGACTCACAAGAGAAGATGGAACAAGACCACTGCTGATCGCAGTCACACAGCTTACTTCCACCAGTGAAGAGGTAATGCAGCAGGAACTGTGGATCGATAAACCGATCGACCAGACTGTTATGCATTATGCTAAGAATACGATGGAAGCCGGATTAGACGGCGTTGTATGTTCTCCGCTTGAAGCAGGAAAAGTACACGAGGTATGTGGAGACAAATTCCTTACCATTACACCGGGTGTCCGTTTTGCAGACGGCGATGTTGGCGATCAGAAACGTGTGACAACACCGGCAAAGGCAAAAGAACTTGGTTCTGACTATATCGTAGTCGGAAGACCGATTACTCAGGCAGATGATCCGGTAGCAGCATACCGCAGATGTGTAGAAGAATTTGTAGGCTAGTACCAGATGAAAACAGGAAAAGAGAAAGATGAACGGGTCTTTCTCTTTTTTCGGTTAAGAGAGAAATTTGAGACAGATAGGGGATTTCATGGAAAGAAAAGGACTCAGTGGAAGCGCATTAAAAATAATCGCGATCGTAACAATGCTGATCGATCATATTGCGGCAACCGTGATCATTCGTATATTAAAATTCGGAGGCTATAATGACGGCCTTTATCAGCTGTATCGTGTGATGCGGAATATCGGAAGAATTGCGTTTCCGATATTCTGTTTTCTTCTGGTAGAAGGATTTATGCATACAAGAGACCGGGAAAAATATGCACTGCGTCTGGGATGTTTTGCGGCAGTATCTGAGATCCCGTTTGATCTGGCATTCAACGGAAAAGTTTTGGAAGTCGGATATCAGAATGTGTTTTTTACATTATTGCTGGGTCTGCTTACCATGATGGCGTATGATGCGGTGATGAACCAGAGCCGCTGGAGTGTCTGGAAGCGGACGGCATTATCTACGATTGCGATCCTTGCCGGAATGTTTGCGGCAGAGTTTTTATCAACGGATTACGGCGCACTCGGAGTTCTCTGCATCATGGTATTTTACCTGTTCCGGAGAAGCAGAATACAGCAGGTCGTGTTTGGATGTCTGGCATTTGTATGGTGGGAATGGGCAGCAGTGTTTGCATTCGTTCCAATCTTTTATTACAATGGAAAACGTGGCTTTGGAATGAAATATTTCTTTTACGCATTTTATCCGGTGCATCTGCTGATCCTGTATCTGATCGTATATAAAATGGGATATGGATCCGTGCCTGCAATATAGTGAATGCTCATTGGACCGGTATATGGAAAAGGACTTTAGAAAACGGAGGAGATGTTTTCTAAAGTCCTTTTTATATGTAAACCTGCCGGAAAATCTGGCAGGATTGTTTTTTGACGGAACTGACAGAACCCCAACCACCGAGTCAAAGCTCAACAGCTCCTTTTGATGTTATTAATGATACGGAATAATTGTGACCATTTCTTGACTGGAAAATGAAGGAAATCTTAAAAACAGATGAGAAATTCATAAAGTCGCATAGGCGGGAAGGGGGAAATGAGGTATAATGTGTGTAAAAGTGGTTAACACAGGGCAGGAAATTTTGTCAGTGAAATCTACTGTGGAATTTTATAATGGAGAAAATTTATGAAAGAGTATCTGGAAAATGTGCGGTGCGTGGCACCGTTGATCCATAATATAACAAACTATGTGACAGCAAATGATGTTGCAAATGTCCTTTTGGCATGTGGGGCAAGTCCGATCATGGCAGATGAGGAGGCAGAGGTAGAAGAAATCACGGCACACTGCATGGGGTTAAATCTAAATCTTGGAACGCTAAATCAAAAGAAAATCCCTGCAATGCGAAAAGCGGGGAAAATGGCAAATAAACTTGGACATGTTGTGGTGTTAGACCCGGTTGGAGTCGGTGCAAGCAGTTTCCGAAAACAGACGGCGGAGCAGCTTTTAAAGGAAGTACGGTTTGATGCGATCCGGGGAAATATTTCAGAGATCAAAACTTTGGCATCTTTGTGTGGAACACAGGAAAAAAATAGTGGAAATATGGCAGTGTCAGATACAATGGATGTGGAAAAAATTACTGATAAATCAGATCATTGTGGAAAAATTACAGGTATAGATGGTTCTGGAAGAGGCGTGGACGCAGATAATGCAGATACAGTGACAGAGGAAAATTTAGCACAGCATATTAGTAATGCAAAAATGCTGTCAAAGAAACTGCAGACGATCGTTGCCATCACCGGAGCCATAGATCTGGTCACGGATGGCAGCAGTTGTTATGTGATTCGAAATGGCAATCCGCAGATGGGGCATGTGACCGGGGCAGGATGTCAGCTGTCCGGTATTTTAACCGCATTTCTTGCTGCGAATCCGGAAAATAAGTTACAGGCAGCGGCGGCAGCAGTCTGCATGATGGGATATGCCGGGGAGCTTGCGGCGGAGAAAAGCGGACAGTCGGGCAGCGGAACTTACCGTGTGAGCTTGATGGACGCAGTGTCATGTATGGATGGAGATATATTAGAGAGAGGAGCACGTTATGAGATTCGATAGAAAACAGTTATTATTATATGGGGTAACAGACAGAAGCTGGTTAAATGGTCAGACATTATATGAGCAGGTCAGACAGGCGTTGGAGGGCGGTGTGTCCTTTTTACAGCTTCGCGAGAAAAATCTTTCGGAGCAGGCATTTTTAGAGGAGGCAAAAGAGATACAAAAACTGTGCAGGGAGTACAAGGTACCGTTTATCATTAATGACAACGTGGATCTTGCATTGGAGATTGATGCGGACGGTGTGCATGTCGGACAGGATGATATGGAGGCAGGGGAAGTGCGAAAAAGACTTGGAGAGGATAAGATCATCGGAGTTTCGGCACACTCGGTGGAGGAAGCGCTGCGCGCTGAAAAATGCGGGGCGACTTACCTTGGCTCCGGTGCTGTGTTTGGAAGCGGCACGAAAAAAGATGTGGGAACGTTAGATCATGAGGTGTTAAAAGAAATCTGTGCAGCAGTACAGATCCCCGTGGTTGCGATCGGCGGGATCAGCCGGGACAACATTTTACAGTTAAAGGGAACGGGGATTGACGGCGTGGCTGTGATCAGCGCTATCTTTGCGCAGAAGGATATCAGGGCAGCTACACAGGAACTGAGGAAGTTGTCCGAGGAAGTGTGCAGGTAAGTCAAAATGCATGAACCTGGCATTAATGGTAAATAAATTTTTGAGATGCATGAGTCTGACATTGAAGAAAAACAAAACTACAAATACAAGAATAGGGATGAATATGAAAACAGAGCTGATACAGGGCGCAATTTTTGATATGGACGGAACACTGCTTGATTCCATGCCGGTCTGGGAACACGCCAGCGAGCGGTATCTGCAGAACAAAGGAATTGAGGTGCGGGAAAAACTTTCGGAGATTTTGTTTTCCATGAGCATGCAAAAGGGTGCGGAATACGTGAAAGAAAATTACCACCTCACGGAATCGACGGATGAGATCGTGACCGGTGTAAATAATATCGTTTATACTGCGTATGAAAAAGAGGTACAGCCCAAAGAGGGCGTGAGGGAGTTTTTGGATAAACTGCAGGCAGAAGGAATAAAAATGGTCGTGGCAACCTCGACAGACCGCCCTATGGTGGAGGCAGCATTAAAGCGCACAGGCCTGCTTTCTTATTTTGAACGGATATTTACCTGCACGGAAATCGGCAAAGGAAAAGTGGAGCCGGACATTTATCATGCGGCTTCTGATTTCCTTGGAACAAAACCGGAACACACGCTGGTGTTTGAAGATGCACTTTATGCGATCGGGACGGCGAAAAAAGCCGGGTTTGTGACGGTTGGTATTTATGATGCGGCAAGTGAAAAGGAACAGGACAAGATCAGGGAGCAGGCAGATATTTATCTGGAAGCGTTTGCGGAAGCTGTGGGAAGAATATGAAAAATAAATGATAACCCAAAATCTCATTTACATGGAATTTACAAACTTTTCATGGCGTCGTATAAAAATCTGTGCTATGATAAATAATGTTGAGGTATCAGTGTGAAAAATAAGATTTTTCACACGCAAGATTTGTGCTTACGCACAAACTTGAGATGCGCAAAAATGGGGATTATTATGATTCGTAAAGCAGAGTTAAAAGACATTCCGGCAGTGATGGACATTTACAACGATGCCATTTTACATACAACAGCAACATTTGATACGGAAATCAAGGATTACGAGGATCGTCTGGCGTGGTTTCAGGCACACACAGGCCAGCATGTGATCTTTGTATATGAAGAGGCAGGCACAGTCGCGGGTTATGCCTCTCTTTCACGTTACAGGGAAAGAAAGGCTTTTGACCCTGCAGTTGAGATCTCTATTTATATTCATGCGGGTTATCGAGGGCGTGGCATTGGCCGCAGTCTCATGGAGAAAACATTGCAATATGCCAAAGAGTGCCCGCAGATCGGAACAGTTGTTTCACTGATTACCAGTGAAAATGAAGTCAGTATCCGTCTGCATGAACGCTTTGGTTTTTCTTACTGTGGTCAGATCAGACAGGCAGGCGTTAAGTTTGGCAGGAAACTGGGCTTAAACGCATATCAGATCATTTATGACAGAGAAATTGAATAGAAAGATTCCCGGAAAATGTAATGTGCAAAAACCTGGCATGATACATGGCAGTATCCCGGGAAATTGAGGAAAATGCCATGATAAGATATTTTAAGACGGATAATCAGCGGATCCAGGAAGAGGAAAAGATCGGGGACGGCGTATGGGTGCAGATGCTCCAGCCGACGCATCAGGAATGTGCCGAGATTGCAGAAGTATTGAATGTAGATATCGAAGATATCCAGGCCGCACTCGATGAGGAGGAGAGCTCCCGTATCGAACTTCAGGATGGTTATACTTTGATTTTAGTCGATATTCCAACGGTTGAGATACGTCATGAAAAACAGAGTTACACGACAATCCCACTCGGTATCATTTTAACGCAGGATGTGATTGTGACAGTCTGTACCGATGATACACCGGTATTGCAGAACTTTGTCAACAACCGTGTGAAAGAGTTCAGCACGAAGAAAAAAATGCGTTTTGTATATCAGATTTTGTTCCGCACGGCGACAAACTATCAGATGAACCTGCGTGTCATCGATAAGAAAAGAACGGAGATCGAGGAGCGGATCGGCAAAAATACAGAGGATATCGATCTGATCGACCTTCACGAATTAGAGTCTACGTTGGTCTACTTTGCGACATCCCTGCGTGCAAATGGCGTGGTCTTAGACCGACTGACCAGGTATAAGCGCTTAGAGCAGTACCCGGAGGACAAGGAACTGCTAGGTGATGTTATTGTCGAGAACCGGCAGGCAATCGAGATGACATCCATTTACCGTGATATTATCAATGGTACCAGAGAATTGATGTCATCTGTCATTGATAATCGTCTGAACAATGTCATGAAATACCTGACATCCATCACGATCGTCATGGCAATCCCGACTGTTATTTCCGGTATCTATGGAATGAATGTCAATGAAAAATGGATGCCGTTTGCAAATACACCGCACGGATTTCTGATCATCTGTGTTCTGACACTGCTGATTTGCATTGTGACGATGCTGGTGCTTCGGAAGAAGAAGATGTTGTAAAAAGTTAAGGAGTTCTGCATCAACAACTTTTGTTGATGCAGAACTCCTTTTTTTGAGAAAGTTATATAAAAAATCAGGGTAGTCTTTATTTCCCCTCAAACCGTCCGCTTGCCCCGCAAGGCAGCACCAGTCCATTGGAG
>ENA-OPWR01002880-OPWR01002880.1-human-gut-metagenome-genome-assembly--contig:-NODE-2880-length-11240-cov-3.308806_pt1 | contig 11240 bp, 8 predicted proteins | sample MGYA00241507_ERZ502006 | MGnify/ENA primary metagenome ERZ502006 (study PRJEB25962, sample SAMEA2043041) | human gut metagenome | biome: human gut; feature: human-associated habitat; material: faeces... | reverse complement strand
CGCAAGCATCTGTATCAGATTATGGCGAATGAGCTGAAGATTCCCCATATAATGGTTTCTTCTATTTACATGGCAGTGCAGGCAATCATCATCGTAGGATATATAATGTGTTTAGGTTACGGTTATTGGTATTTGGCAGGTATAATTCTTTTGCTTTGTTTTCTTTATATCTGTTTTATGAAGAAGTATTTCGGATTGCACCAGTCTACGTGAGTAATGCTGAAATGATAATTAGTAGAATAATGAAAGGCGATGGAGACTAAAATCTCCATCGCCTTTCGTCTTTTTTTGAAATATAAATCGTACCTTTGTCATACACCAATCAGGTTATAATAATAACATGGAACAGATGCGTAAACTGCCGATAGGCATACAGACTTTTGAGGAAATACGTAGGGATGGTTATCTCTATGTAGATAAAACGGCTATGGTTTATCAAATTGCAAATGTAGGTAAACCTTATTTCCTGAGCCGTCCCCGTCGATTTGGCAAGAGTCTGCTTCTTTCTACCTTTGAAGCCTACTTTCAAGGACGCAAGGATCTGTTTCAAGGTTTGGCCATCGAACAGCTGGAAAAGGAATGGGAAGAATACCCGGTTTTGCACTTGGATTTGAATGCCCGGAAATATGAAACTGCTGCTGACCTGACGGCTATGCTTAATCAGTATCTGGAGAAATGGGAGCTGCTCTATGGTCAGGAGAAGAAAGACCGTAGTCCGGAGAGCGTTTTGCTTACGTGATAGAGCAGGCATGCACGCTGACGGGAAAGCAGGTTGTTGTGCTGATTGATGAGTATGACAAGCCATTGCTTCAAGCGGTCTTGGATGAGAACTTGCTGGATGAGTATCGGAAAACATTGAAAGCATTCTACGGTGTCTTGAAGAGCGCTGACCGTTATCTTCGTTTTGTTTTCCTGACCGGAGTGACCAAGTTTGCGCAAGTAAGTGTGTTCAGTGACTTGAATCAGCTGAATGATATCAGCATGAAGTCTCCTTACGCTGCTTTGTGTGGTATTACCAAAGAGGAGTTGGTGAAAACCTTTCTGCCGGAACTTGAGAGACTGGCTAAACGAAGAGGGATATCCTTACAAGAAGTGATTGATTTGATGGAACGTCAATATGATGGTTATCATTTTCATCCGGAAGGTGTAGGAATGTTCAATCCGTTCAGTGTATTGAATGCTTTTGATGCAGAAGAGATGGGATACTATTGGTTTCAGACCGGTACACCTACTTACTTGGTTGACTTGCTGAAGCAGAGTGATTACGATATACGTCTATTGATAGATGGAGTGGAAGTGCTGGCTTCCGCTTTCTCTGAATATCGTGCGGAAACAAATAATCCTCTTCCGATGATTTATCAAAGTGGTTATTTGACCATAAAAGGGTATGATGATGATGTGAAGCTATACACTTTAGGCTTTCCAAATGATGAGGTTCGTTACGGCTTTCTGAATTTTCTGGTACCCTATTATACCAATGTATCCAATGATGAGACTGGTTTCCACATCGCTAAATTCATGCGTGAATTGAAGAGTGGGGATGTGGAGGCGTTTATGGAGCGTCTTAAGATATTCTTCTCCGGTATTCCGTACGAGTTGAGTGATGATACGGAACGTCATTATCAGGTTATTTTTCATGTAGTGTTTACTTTGCTGGGACAGTTCATCCGGTCCGAGGTTCGCAGCAGCCGCGGCCGTGCGGACGCAGTAGTTCATACCCCTACCGCTATTTATGTTTTTGAGTTCAAACTGGACGGTACGGCCGACGCAGCTCTGAAACAAATAGATGAGAAGGGGTATCTGATTCCTTATACCTTGGATGGCAGGAAATTAGTGAAAGTAGGTGTGAACTTCAGTAAAGAAACACGGAATATTGATGAATATATTGTCGTGGAGGAATAGGAACGAACAATCCTATATACGGAAAAGGCGATGAAGATTTGATTCTTCATCGCCTTTTCCATATTATAGTATTTCATTTTATTTCTTCATCCTCAGCACCCGTATTCCCGTCCACTTATTATTGTCTTTCAGCATTTGGGACAAGGGGACTTTGGAGACGACCACTTTCTTGTCGGTAGAGGAAGCGTGTACCAGCAGGAGTTTGTTATCCGCATAGAAAGCGATTCCCATGTGGGCTACGTCCAGCCCCGGAGTGTTGGTGGTGATGGCTATGATATCGCCGTCTTTAATCCACGGGAGACCATCGGCGGGAAGTTTGGCTTTGGGAAGATAGTGAACTTCCTTGCCGGACAAGGATTGCTCAATCTTCTTCATTTTGGCTACGTTCTCCGGCGAATTGGCCAGCTGCTTGTAAAGTTGGGGATGGGAAGACATGTAGGAGATAGACAACCGTTCGGTGTCGGGACTCATGGCGCCCGTTACATCTTGAAGGAAGCCGTTGCGTACGCCATTGTTTATCCAGTCGGCAATATAATGCAGGCGGGAAGTGTACCCGTCGATTTTACCGTCACGGTAACGGATTTTTTGCAGGTTATCGGCGAAAGCGCTTTCCGAGATGTCTCCGTCGGCCAATTTGGGGGTGAGTGTCTCTGCCAGCACATATTCCACCAGCGTGGTGCAGTCTACCTCATCGCAGTTGATGACGAGTTCCTCGGGACCATCTGCCTCCAGCGTATGGGCTACGTATGGCACATCCAGATACTTTATTCCATTGCTCAACATATCTTTCCCTCCCTGGGCAGAAACGGAAGTTACCATGGCTGCGGCGCAGAGGGCGCTGAACATAAATTTAGTCATTGTTTTCATTTTTCTCTCTTTTGATTATTATTGTTCTTGAACGTAAAAAGGATGCAGCAAATTTACTACATCCTTTTTATAAAAGCTTAATCCGGAGGGATTAAATTCAATATTGCCGGATTAAATATTTATAATCCTCCTTTTTATCGAACGGAACAAGGGAGAAACCGTATTCAATGGCGTTCTCTTTGCCCGGACGAATCAGATAGGGTTCATGGGCGGTTGCGCCCCAACTGTCGTCTCCACCGACACCCATCATGCGGTAATCAATGAACAAATCGACCATCTTTTCCGGCAGAGGGTCGGTGAGGTGGCGGTGATGGGTCTTTTCGGTACGCGGAGCGCCGTTGTCAATCGTATCGCCGCTGTCCATACTTTCCAGGGGATAGTTGGAGGCGTTCAGCTCAAAGGTGCGGTCGGCGATGAGCAGCAAACCACGTTGCGTCTTATCGGTAAGGGCGCACCAATAGATGTCCGTGCGATGGTTGTTCTCCTGTGGGCGGACATACGGCTCGTACATATCCTTGACCGGGATGGCGTACTCTCCGATGAACTGGGAGGTACGGCGGTCTCGGTAATTCTCTTTCGGACCGCGACCGTAGTAGGTCAAGTCTGTAAAGCTTTCCGGCAACTGCATCCGCAGGCCCACACGCGGTATCATCGGAGCTTGGTCTCCTTCGGCCATGAAGCGGTTGTCTACCTTGATGACTCCGCTGGCATATATCTTATAGGTGATGTTCCAACGGGCCTCTGTCTGCGGAAAACGGTAGGTCACCTTTACTGTCGTGGCATTGCTGCCCGGAGTCACTTGGAAGCTTTCGGCTTTCGGTTCCTGATAGCTTGCCTCTTTCCAGGCTTTGAGGCGGACGGGGAGGTTGGCTCCATAGTCGTTGTCCGTCGGTGCACGCCAGAAGAAGGGACGGGGACCTTGACCGTTCAGTATGTACTCGTGCTTCTTGTATAAATAGGAGGTGAGCAGACCGCTTTGCTTGTCGAAGGTGGCTTTGAAGTCGGGACCGGAGAACGCCACCAAATTTCCCTCTTCCTTAGAAGTGGCGGGCTGCTGTGCCGTAGCCTCTTTCTTGTAGAAAGTATGGACGTAGGTCTGTTCGCGTGCGATGACCGTGCCGGCCGGGAGGAAAGGCTCTGCCGTCTTGATGGCTGCATAGAACTCGATACGCACATCTCCCGTTGTCTGTTTCTCTTTGGGTATGCCGTTCAGGAAGCCGGTGGTTACCGTCTTGCCCGGTGCAGCATGGATATTTTCAATCTTGCCACGGTAGACTTCCTTTCCATGGTCGCGGATGATGTAGTAGAAGTCGTACTTGTCGAGATTGGTGAAAGAGAAATCATTGCGGATTTTCACGGTGGAAGTCTGCTTGTCGAAGTCGAGGAACTTGATGTTCTGGTAGACCTTCCCCATCTCTTCCGTCTGCGGTTTGACACTGCGGTCGGGATATACCACGCCGTTGATGCAGAAATTACCGTCAGAGGGAGTGCCGTTCTCGCCATAGTCGCCGCCATAAGTCCAGTATTTACGGCCATCGTCAGTCTTGGCGGCAAAGCCCTGGTCTACCCAATCCCAGACACAGCCACCCTGGAGGATGGGATATTTTTCGATGATGTCCCAATACTCCTGGAAGTTGCCGAGGCTGTTGCCCATGGCATGGGCATACTCGCAAAGAATGAGGGGACGCGTCATCTCCTTGTTCCGGGCATACTTCTCCAGATAGGAAGGGGAAGCGTACATCGGGCAGTAGATGTCCGTATTCCATTCCAACAGTGCGCGTTCATACTGGATGGGACGGCTGTCGAGCGTCTTCAAGGTGTTGTAGGTGACGTAGAAATTCAATCCGTTTCCGGCTTCGTTGCCCAGCGACCAGATGATGACTGACGGATGGTTCTTGTCCCGTTCGTACATATTCATGGTACGGTCGAGGTGGGCATTCATGAAGAGCGGATTGTTTCCCAGCGTGCCGCCTACACGCAGGTCGTAACCCATGCCGTGGCTTTCTATATTGGCTTCGTCGATGACGTAGATACCATATTCGTCACAGAGTTCGTAGAAACGTTCCTGCTGGGGATAGTGACAGGTGCGGACGGTATTGACATTGTATCTCTTCCAAAGCTCGAAATCTTTCTTCATCAGTTCTTCGGAGACATAGTGACCGGTATTCTCGTTGTGTTCGTGATAGTTCACGCCTTTCACGAGGATAGGTTGTCCGTTTACCAACAGTTGCTTGTCCTTGATTTCCACTGTACGGAAACCTACTTTGCAGCTTGTCGCTTCAATCACATCTCCGTTCGGGCGCTTCAAGCTGACGACGAGGGTATAGAGGTTGGGCGTTTCGGCTGTCCATTGCAGGGGTTCCTGGATGGTCTTCTTGGTGAATTCCACTTCCGTTTGGTCACCGCTGACCTGAGTAGAGGACTGGGCTATCTGCTGGTCGTTCTTGTCCAGCAGGCGGTAACCAACGACAAATGGGGAATTTTGTCCGCTTTCATTGGTAAACTGCACCTTTACCTTGAGGATACCGTTCCGGTAGTTCTCATCCAAAGGAGACTCCACCTTGAAGTCCGTGAGATGGATTTGAGGCTGGGCATATAAGTAAATGTCCCGTTCGATACCACTGATGCGCCAGAAGTCCTGGCATTCCAGATAGTTGGCATCGGAAAAGCGGTGTATCTGAATGGCAATGACATTCTTCCCTTTCTTGGCAATGGCGCTGACGTTGAAACGCGCCGGAGTCTTTGCATCTTTACTCATGCCTACAAACTTGCCGTTGAGGTAGTAGAAGGCTGCCCCGCGTACGCCGTCGGCACTCAGGAAAATTTCCTTATCGTCCCAGTCTCCCGGAAGAGTGAACTCGCGGCGGTAGGTGCCGGTGGGATTCCATTCTTGGGGAACGTATGGAGGATTGGGCTTGTCCCAATAAGGAGGATAGCCCGAAGAACAGAATTCATAAGGCTGGTTCACATAGATGGGCGTACCGAATCCCTGCAACTCCCAGTTTCCGGGTACATTGATGTCCGGCCAGCGGCTGGCGTCCACACGGTCCATCATGAAGTCCGTGGGGCGGTCGGCGAAGGTTTCCACATAATGGAATTTCCATTTCCCGTTAAGGGACAAGCGGAATGTTCCGTTCTTGCGGTCATTGATGACGGCATCAGCCTCCGTGACGTAGGAGGTGAACGTGCTGCGGGCAGGCTCCCGGTTGATGCTTGTCAGCTTGGGGTTGGTAATCTCTTCGTAGCGATTGTTCTCCTGAGCAGTCAGGGCAAAGGGAAACGCTGCGAGGCAAGTGAGTAAAAAATACTTTTTATTCATAATTGCTTTTATTTCTTTGTGGTAGGTTCAGAGACCGGGAATACGAGCCCTTCACGCAACCACTTCTCCAGTTCTTCCGTCCATTGACGCTTGTAGGTGAAGTTGTCCCGGAATCCCCAGCCATGTCCGCCGGTGGGGTAGGCATGCAGGCTGGCAGGTACTTTATGGTCGCGCAGGGCAAGGAAGTAACCGATGCCGTTGATGGGCGGCACTGCGTCATCGTCCGAAGAAAGCATGATGAAAGCTTGCGGAGTGCGTGGGGACACTTGCCTTTCGAGGGAGTATTTTTGTTCCAGTTCCTGAGATGGATTTTCTCCGATAAGGTTCTTACGGGAACCTCCATGGGTAACGCCTTTCTGCATGGAAATCACCGGATAGAACAAGATCTGGAAGTCGGGACGGGTCTTGTCACTGCTGTATAGTGTGGCAAGCGAAGCTGCCAGATGGCCGCCGGCAGAAGCGCCCATGATGCCTACACGCTGAGGATTGACACCCCATTCGGCGGCATGTTCGCGTACCATGCGGATGGCTTGTTCGGCATCGGAAAGGGGCACTTCATGGTGCCCGTTGGGCATACGGTATTTCAGTACTGCATAGGTGATGCCTTGTGTGTTGAACCAGGGAGCCATGTCGTGTCCCTCGTGCTTCATGGCCAGCCCCCCGTAGCCGCCTCCCGGACACATGATGATGGCCATGCCGTTGGGGTGGGAGGCAGGGTACACCGTAAGGGTAGGGGTGGTGACATCGGACACCCATTCGTTGTTATGGTTCTGTCCGGAATTGGTCAGTTCGTTGTTATTGGGGGCACCGTTGGGCCATAGGGGCAGCTCAACGGGCTTTTGTGCAGATAACATGGTCGCTGCAAATAGAAAAGATAAAAGTAGAATCTTTTTCATGTTCTTGGTATTTAAAAGTTATTTGGTTTTCATGGAAGCTTTGATGAGGTAGAATATCAGAATGGCATAAGCACCCAGCGCCAGCACTTCGGACCAGGTGTTCTGCAACCATGCATCGTTTACGAGGTTGATTCCTCCGAAACGCATGGCAGCACTTGCCACGCCCATCAATGCACCGCCGGCAATGAAACCGGAGGCAAGCAGGGTACCTTTCTCCCCGCGTTCGGCATTGAGAGCGGCATCCTTGCTGCGGCTGGTCACGTACCAGTTGATGGCACCGCCCACTACCAACGGAACATTCAGTTCCAATGGGATGAACATACCCAATGCAAATGCCAGTGCGGGAATCTTGCAGAAGTTGAGGATGACGGCCAGCACTGCACCGATGCCGTAGAGCAGCCAGGGCGCACCCACACCGTTCATCAACGGTTCGATAACGGCCGCCATGGCATTGGCTTGCGGAGCGGCCAGCTGTCCGCTGGTGAAACCGTATGTCTTGTTTAGGATAATCATTACACCACCTACGGTAGCGGCAGAAACGATGGTTCCGAGGAACTTCCAGGTCTCCTGCTTGGCAGGCGTGCTACCCAGCCAGTAACCGATTTTCAAGTCTGTGATGAAGCCTCCCGCCATGGACAGTGCCGTACATACAACACCGCCCATCACCAGTGCCGCAACCATCCCTTCGGGACCTTTCAGCCCTACGGCTACCATGACTACGGATGCCAGGATTAATGTCATCAGCGTCATTCCGGATACGGGGTTTGTGCCCACAATCGCAATGGCATTGGCTGCCACGGTGGTGAACAGGAAAGCGATACCTGCAACAAGCAGGATAGCTACAATGGTATGTGTCAAGTTGCCCTGCATCACATCGAAGTAGAAGAAGAGAACAACCAGCAGCAGCGTGATGATGGAACCGATGGCGATAATCTTCATAGAGATGTCCCGCTGTGTGCGTTTCACACTGGCTTCCACGTTGGACTTACCTCCCATTTCCTTGGCAGCCAGTCCTACGGCACTCTTGATGATGCCCCAAGACTTGATAATGCCGATGATACCTGCCATGGCAATGCCACCGATACCGATGCTCTTGGCATAGTATTTGAAGATTTCTTCCGGAGCCATAGCGCCTATGGTTGCCGTGATTTCGGGGTTCCATTGGTTCAGTACGGAATCTCCCCAAATCATGGACATACCGGGGATGATAATCCACCATACGGCCAGTGAGCCGGCACAGATGATGGACGCGTATTTCAGTCCCACAATATAACCCAGACCGAGCACGGCAGCACCCGTATTAACCTTGAATACCAGCTTGGCTTTCTCGGCCAGCATTTCGCCGAAGCCGCATACGCGGGTAGTGAAATTCTCGTTCCACCAGCCGAAGGTTGCCACGATGAAGTCGTATAGACCTCCGATAATACCAGCCATGAGTAATGGTTTTGCCTGGCTGCCGCCCTTTTCACCGGAGACGAGCACTTGTGTGGTGGCTGTCGCCTCGGGGAAGGGATACTTGCCGTGCATGTCGCTCACGAAATATTTGCGGAAGGGGATAAGGAAGAGAATACCCAGCACACCTCCCAGCAGGGAACTGATAAAGACTTGTGCAAAGGTGACGGTGATTTCTTTCGGATAGGTCTCTTGGAGAATATAGAGTGCCGGAAGGGTGAAGATGGCACCTGCCACGATGACGCCCGAGCTGGCACCGATAGACTGGATAATGACGTTTTCGCCCAATGCGTTTTTGCGTTTGGCGGCACCCGATACGCCGACGGCAATGATGGCGATGGGGATGGCGGCTTCGAATACTTGTCCCACCTTCAGCCCCAGATAGGCGGCTGCGGCCGAAAAGAGGATGGCCATCAGAATACCCCATGTCACCGACCAGGCATTTACTTCTGAATACTTCTTATCCGGGCTCATCAGAGGGTTGTACACTTCTCCCGGTTTCAATTCACGGAACGCATTTTCCGGTAGTCCGGTAATAGGTTCTTCTTCTTGTTTCATAGGTTTTGTAGTTTTATGTTTTTCTTTAATAGACTTCAAAGATAGTGCAAACCGAATGCAGGATAAAATGAGCAAGCTCATTATTATTCTGCTGAGGTGCAGCCTATCTTCGCATTTTAGGCAAAGAAAGCAAAAAAAAAGGAGATTTAAAAAAATCTCCTTAATTCTGTATGGTAAAATGCTTATTTGGCATCTTTAGCGGTCATGTCCCCTTCGATAAATAATCGCATGATTTCCGTTTTGGCATTGGTGCGCAGGGTAATGGATTTCTTGAAGTGTCCGGGGTATCTTCCGGTTCCATTATAAGTTACTTTCACTGTTCCAGTCTTTCCCGGTGCTATCGGTTCTTGTGAATATTCGGGAACGGTACATCCGCAGGAAGCTACAGCCTGATGGATGACAAGCGGAGCATCGCCTACGTTCGTAAACTTAAAGGTGTAGCTGACCACAGGACTGTTTTCGGAGAATGTGCCGAAGTTGTGGGTGGTCTGTTCGAATTTGATGTCTGCCTTTCCTTGTGCATAGGCATAACCGATGCTCATAACCAGCAGCATCATATAAAAAACGACTTTCTTCATGTTCTTATCTTTTTTATATTTCAACGGCGCAAAGGTAACCCATTTTCATTAAAATAATGCCTATGGCGTGCGAAATTGTATTAAATCGGGCTCAAAAGGTCTCTGTACGAATGATAAGCAGGGAAAAATAGGGGAAGCGGATGGTCGCTATCCGCTTGCTGTCATTGATATACTTCTCTTCCGGAGTGCCTACATTCTCAAAATAGTGATACCGGTATTCGGGATGCAGGCGGATGCAGCGGTGAATCTCATCGGTGCATCTGGACAGCTTCATGATGACAACCGCACTGTTTTCGCTTGTCAGTTTCTCTATCTCTTCTGTCGTAGTAATGCCGGGTATCACCGTCAGCCGCTCTTCCTGGCTGGCCACATGGAGCCCGCCCAGTGCGCCGGCGGCAATGAAGGCGGGGATACCGGGGATGTGCTTCACGGGGATGCCGTCTGCCTGCAGTTTGTCATATACATAATGTATGGAAGAGTAGAATCCGGCATCTCCTTCGGCAACGATACAGACCTTCTTTCCTTGTTGCCGGAGGGTGGAGCTCTCCATATAGACCTCGTCGTAGGCGCTCAGGGCTTTTTCGCGCTGTTTGCTCATGGGGAGTGGAAAGCGGTGCACCGTGTTTTCCGGAATGTCGAGTTGCAATAGGATGTCGGCTGCGCGTGAAACTCTGTTTCCATCTTTGGCCAGTGTCTCGGGACAGAATATACAGTCGGCTGTCTGCAGGGCTTTCAAGCCTTTTACGGTAATCAGTTCCGGTTCGCCGGGACCGAGAGATACAAATATGACGGGGAACATTTGCATGAAGACATTAAAGGTTAAAAATTAAAGAACAGCAAAACGGCTACAAAAGTGGGGAAATAATCAGTAGCAAACAAGATATTCGCTATCTTTGTTATTTACTAAAACAATCTGTTTTTTATGGATTATCAACTGAACACCCGCTTGAATGGCAACATAGCCATGACTTCCAGCTACCATGAGCGTGCGTCGCTGCAACGTGACAAGACTCTGTATAAATTCATTTGGGTACAGAGCGGTACGCTGACTCTGGAAATAGACCATATCCCCATGCGCCTGGAAAAGGATGAAATCGTGACCTTGACCCCGTTGCATCACCTGGAGGTAAAGGAGGTGGACGGTGAATACCTGACGTTTGTATTCAACAGCAATTTTTATTGCATCTATGGACATGACAACGAGGTCTCTTGCAATGGATTCCTTTTTTATGGCTCTTCCAAGGTGATGAAACTGGCACTTTCTGCCGGGCAGTCTTCCAACTTGCATGACATAGTCCGCATTTTCCGGCAGGAATCGGTCATCCATGACAACCTGCAGGAGGAGATGCTGCGGATTGTCTTGAAACGTTTCATCATTACCTGCACACGCATTGCGCGCCAGCGTTTCGGGGTGGGGCAGGAGAAGGAAAAGACGTTTGACATCATCCGGCAGTATTACGTATTAGTGGACCGGCATTTCAAGGAGAAGAAGCAAGTGCAGGATTATGCTGATATTCTTTGCCGTTCTCCCAAGACACTTTCCAATCTGTTCTCGACCTGCGGGTTGCCTTCCCCTTTACGGGTGATTCATGACCGCATTGAGGCAGAAGCCATGAGATTGCTGCTGTATACCCACAAAAGCGCTAAGGAAATCAGCTCCATTCTGGG
>ENA-OPWR01002878-OPWR01002878.1-human-gut-metagenome-genome-assembly--contig:-NODE-2878-length-11243-cov-5.557472_pt1 | contig 11243 bp, 12 predicted proteins | sample MGYA00241507_ERZ502006 | MGnify/ENA primary metagenome ERZ502006 (study PRJEB25962, sample SAMEA2043041) | human gut metagenome | biome: human gut; feature: human-associated habitat; material: faeces... | reverse complement strand
TATTAATCAAATAACAAAAAGTTTGTATCCTAAAATAGCATATAAATTTAATACAACACCAAGTCGTGTTGAAAGAGCTATTCGTCATGCAATAGAAGTAGCATGGGGAAGAGGACAACAAGAAGCTGTTGAAAGTATTTTTGGATATACTATTTCAGCTGCTAAAGGAAAGCCAACAAATTCAGAATTTATAGCAATGATTGCAGATAAATTACGTTTGGAATTAAAAAGTGCGTAAAAATTATGTGCAATTATAGAGCGACAATCATTATAAAAATAGTAAAATATTCCATTATACCGACGGATTCGTGAGTTTATGGCACTGAAACAAGGTGAAAACAGGTAAAAAACCTATAAACTGTTTTAGAAAAAAGGCAACTAACTTTTTTATTTATTGGGTGTGGTTAAAGGTAGAAATGATCTTTCGTTTATCGGATTTTTATTAAATTAAAAATTTGATAAATGGGAGGTTATTTTTACTATAAATGAACTTAAAAAAAACTAATTAATGAATATTACATTTTAATGATAATATGTGAAAAACAAAATAATAGTACAATTTTAGTCTGTTTGGTTGAATAATATATATAAATGTTGTAATATAATAGCAACCTTTTCGAAGTCAAAAAGGTAAGTCTTTTACTAAAGGACGGAAAGGGGACAAATGAGATGACACAAGCCGAACTTATTCGAGAATTGGTTGAAAAGTTATTAGCAGAAAGAGATAAAAACAATGAACTTCAATCAAAACTTGAAGAATACAAAAAGAGTAAAGACTAATTGTTGTCATACATAGTCGAGTGGGGAAATTTGTTACAGAGTTTCCTCGCTTTTTTGAGCATAAAAAAAGTAGATGTAGTTACAGATACATCTACAGCAAACAATATACACAAGCCGAACTAGAATACATTGTCTAATGTACCTATATAATAACACTTTCTTTATGATTTGTCAAATGAAATTTTTTTTAAAAAATAGCATGTGCATTTTTTACGGTTACATATGCAAAGAGTATACAGAATAAATAGTAAAATTATGGATAATTTGTATAAGCCTAAAAAAATTGGAAAAACTAATATAAATACATATTTTAAGGAGGTACAAATGAATCAAGGAGGATTAAAAAATATGGTAGTTTTAAAAAACTTACCATCTAATATTGTAGAAGAAGCAATTATTGTATTAAAAACAAACAAGAAAATAAAGCAAGTAGAAAAAATAGAAAAAGAAAAGATGACAGAAAACAAATATACAAAAACTAGAGAAGATGATTATATATTAAAAGAAGCTGAAATGCTAGTCAATACTTATATTTCTAAATTAGAAGATAAGAAGAAAACAAGAGAAATAACTAATAAGAAAGAAAAACAAAAATATAATAGAATAAAAAATTATGCATACATCAGTAGTTTTGTTATTTTAATAGAAAGTATAATATTGTTTATAAGATAGTGAATAAAACGCCTTTTTCTAACATATAGTTTACAAAGAAACTAAGGAAGAGGTGCTTTTTTATGGAAAGAACAATGTCTGTCGAAGAAAAAATAAGACGAGCTGAGCAAATATATGAAAGAAGAAAACAGGGGAGTGATAAGCAAATTGCAACTGTAAGTGTTAATAATGAAAAAAAAGACATAAGATTATTAAAAAAAATGATTGTACAAATATTAATATGTATTTCAATATATTTAATAATATATTTTATAAACAACAGTGAATATGTTTTTTCAAAAGATTTTATAAATAAAATAAATGAGGTATTATCATATGATGTCAATTTTATGGACTTATATAATACGATAAAAGATCAATATAATAAAATAATTGTTAACAATAATGAACAAGAACAACTGGAGCAAACAAAAGAACAAGAGGAAAATACAACGCAAGATGGAATAGGCGGAGCTGTAGAAGATTTGCAAAATACTTCAGATGTAAAAGAAGAAACTACTAAAGAATTATCTCAGTTAGAACAAGATATTATAAATGTAAAGAATACAACGACTTTTATAAAACCTATTGAAGGGATTATAAGTTCTAAATATGGACAAAGAGATACAGCAACAGGAAGGGTTCCAAAAAACCATACAGGAACAGATATTGCTGCTAATTTAGGAACAAAAATAAAATCTGCTACAGATGGAGAAGTTGTTTTAGCTTCTGAGGAAGGAGATTATGGAAAACATTTAAAGATTCAAATAGGCGAAGTTAGTATTATTTATGCACATTGTAATAATTTATACGTAAAACAAGGAGATAAAGTAACACAAGGACAGGAAATCGCAGAAGTAGGAAGTACAGGAAATTCAACAGGACCACATTTACATTTTGAAATAAGAATTTCAGAAAGAACAGTTGATCCACAAAGTATATTAGAATTGTAAAGGAGAAGAAAATGCGATTTAGAATTGATTTAAAAATATTCCTGTTTTTAATATTATTTTATTTCACAAAACAAATTGAAACATATGTTATAATTATTGTATTTGCAATCATTCATGAATTAGGACATTTGATAGCTGGACTGATTATGGGAATGAAACCAGAAAAAATAGAACTGATGCCATATGGGATAAGTATTTCATTTAAATTAAAGCCAAAAGATTACAATAAGAAAATATTAAAAGCAAATTTATTAGAAATTAAGAAAATATTAGTGGCTATAGCAGGGCCGTTTACTAACTTATTAATTATTATTTTTGTAACTCATTTAAAAGTAGAATTATTTTCGAACTTAATTATAATTTATGCTAATTTATTATTAATATTATTTAATTTAGTACCTATTTATCCATTAGATGGAGGAAGAATTTTAAAGGGAATTTTACATATTTTTCTAGGAAAAAGAAAAGCAGAAAGATATACGAATTCAATTTCATTTATTATATTAATAATATTAACGTTTATAGCAAGTATAGGGATATATTACATGGAAAATATTTCTATATTCATAATTACTATTTTTCTTTGGGGACTATATTTAAAACAAGATAAAATAGATAGAAATAAAAATAAAATTTATGATTTGATAGAAAAAACTATTGAAATTAGTGAAAATAAATAGTAAACTAATACTAAAGAAAAAAGGAGAATGCTAATGATAAAAAAAATTGTTAATAATCAAAAAGGTGTTAGTCTAGTTACTTTAACTATAACTGTTATTGTTATATTAATTTTAACAGGAATTGTATTGTATAATGTAAAGGACAACTTAGGTGTTCAAAAGTTAAAAAGTATGCAAGCAGATATTGAAAACTTAAGGGATAAAATAGAGTCTTATTATATTGAATATGGAAATATACCAGCTAAAATAGAATACACAAATATTACAAATATAAAAGATGATGGTGTAATTAGCGATGAAGTAGATACAGGAAAATTTTATATAATAGATTTATCAGCTATTGATAATCTTACACTAACATATGGTAAAGATTATGATAAAATAGAATCTGAACAACAAGTAGATAACTTAGAAGATATATATATAATCAATGAAGATAGCCATAATATTTTTTATGTTAAAGGAATAACCTTAGATGGAGAAAAATTTTATACAGATTATACAAAAAATGATATTGATAAAGAAGCAGTTGAGTTGATAACTGATAATTCAGCAGAAAATTGGTCTCCTATATATGATGGTGTATCTATATATAAAGATATTAATGAAGATACAGTAATAATACCAAAAGGATTTCAGGTAAGTAGAAAAACAGGAGAAGATACTTTACATCAAGGGTTAGTAATAAAAAATAAAACAACAGATGATAGATATGTTTGGATTTCTGTCCCAAATAACATATTTAAAACAGCTAGTTCTGATACTGATTATGAAAAAATTGAAGATGATTTGAAATTGTATGTATCAGATTATACAAAAGAAGGTTATAAAGATGTTTATTATGAAGGATGTGGAATTGAAAATCAACAAGAGTATGAAGCTAAAAAGAATAATATGCTAGCAAGCATTTATAAAAATAAAGGTTTTTGGGTTAGCCAATATATTATGAAAACAGAGGCTAATAGGACAAATTCTTCAGACTCATTAATAGAGCCACCTGTAAGTAAAAGCGGATTAAATGATTATAATTATGTAACAGTAACACAAGCACAAAAATTGGCAAATAACTTAAATATAGAAAATAAAACAAGTAGTTTAATGTTTGGAATACAATGGGATTTAATGTTAAAATATATAGAAAAATCAAAATTAAATACTGAAAATGCAAGTGTTTTAAATATTTATGATTTGTCAGGAAATATGTATGAATGGACATTGGAACAAAATATAAATGGTGGTGAGAATATTGCGGTTGCTAGAGGGGCAATGTCAGAAAGAAATTCTAAAAGCATATCAAGCAGTATTTCTACTATAGGTTTTAGAGTTACTTTGTATTAATAAAATAGAAAAATGTTTTTAAAAGTTGTAATTTTATAGTAATAAAGTTACAACTTTTTGAATTGTATAAAAACTATTAGAACTTATGCTTTACGGTAGGGGGGTCCAACTTTCTATACTATAGATAGAGAGAAAAAGTAGATATAAAATATTTTTGTAAAGATTTTGTAATATTTTAGAAACAATTTTGTTATTTTCCTGTAAAATTCATTGACTTTTTGGCGGTTTCGTTATATTATATAACTATTAAAAATGTGTTTTTAAAATCCTAAGGAGGAAAATTATGGGAGAAGTAATCGTTATTACATCAGGAAAAGGTGGAGTAGGAAAAACAACAACAACAGCAAATTTAGGTTCAAGTTTAGCTTTAGAAGGAAAAAAAGTAGTATTAATTGATACAGACATAGGGCTACGCAACTTAGATGTCGTTATGGGATTAGAAAATAGAATTGTATATGACATTGTAGATGTTGTGGAAGAAAAATGTAAATTAAGACAAGCTCTAATAAAAGATAAAAGATTTAAAGAATTGTACCTGCTACCAGCTGCTCAAACAAGAGATAAAAGCGCAGTAAATGAAGAACAAATGAGAAATTTAGTAGGAAAACTTAAAGAAGAATTTGATTATATATTAATAGATTGTCCTGCTGGAATAGAGCAAGGATTTAAAAACGCTATAGCAGGAGCTGATCGTGCAATTGTAGTAACAACAGCAGAGATATCAGCAATTAGAGATGCCGATCGAATTATAGGACTTTTAGAATCGTCAGAAATTAAAAATCCTGAATTAGTTATTAATAGAATTAGACCTAATATGGTAAGAAAAGGTGAAATGATGGATGTTGATGACATTGTGGATCTTCTATCAATTGATTTAATAGGGGTAGTTCCAGATGATGAATACATTATTACTCAAACAAATAAGGGAGAACCAGTTATTCAAAATAAAAGAGCACCATCTGGAAAGGCATATATTGAAATTGCAAAAAGAGTATTAGGTGAAAAAATAGAAGTAACAATTCCTGGCAGAGAGAAAGGCTTTTTTGCGAAATTAAAAAGACTATTCAAAAAACAATAAAACAATTTGGAGGTAAGTAGGAATAATGTTTGAAAACATAATGAATTTTTTTAAGAAGTTAAATAAAAAAGAAACTAAAGTTGCTTCAAATTCTAAAGAAGCGGCTAAAGAAAGACTACATCTAGTGTTAATGCAAGATAGGGCAAATGTTTCTGCAGACTTCTTAGAACTTATGAAACAAGAAATCATAGAAGTAATTAAAAAATACATTGATGTAGATGAAAGTGCAATTGATGTAAGACTTACAAATAAGGAAAATGGAGATGGCACAAATGGTGCACCAGCATTATATGCCAATATTCCAATTTTAAATATAAAAAATGAGGCTAGAAAAGTAGATGCAAAAACTGTAACAACAGAGGAAAAGAAAAGTGACAAAAAAACAGTTGAAAAAGAGAACAAAAAAGATAAAAAAGATAAAAAAGATAATAATATAGAAAACAAGCAAGAAGAAAAAGTAGAAGACGATAAATCAAAAAAGGATAATTCTAAAACAGAAAAATCTGCAGACTTGAATGTAGATGTAAACACAGAAAAAACGGAAGAGAAAATTAAATCAGAAGATTAATTTGGAAAAAGAGTGGTTTAATGAGAAAGAGAGAATTAAAAAACGTAGAATGGAGTTTGTTAATTGTTGCAATAATCTTATGTACAATAGGGTTAGTTGCATTATTTTCTGCAACTCAGTCAACAGATTATGATGAATTTAATAAACAATGTATATGGCTTATAGTAAGTCTTGTTATTATGGGAGCAATAATGCTGATTGATTATGAAACATTAATAAAAATATCTCCAATATTATATGGTATATTTATTATATTACTAATTGCAGTATTATTTACTTCACCAGTAAATGGAGCAACTAGCTGGTTTGATATAGGATTTTTTTCTTTTCAACCAGGAGAATTTGCTAAGGTATTTGTTATATTATTTTTAGCTTTAGCAATTTCTAAAATACAAGAAAGAAATAAAAGTGATATTAATAAACCAACTAGATTATTAATATTATTAGCAATATTAGGAGTACCTGTATTACTAATTATTAAACAACCAGACTATGGAACTGCTGCAGCATTTATAATAGCAACTGCATTAATGTTAATAACAGCTGGTATTGATAAGAAATATATTATAATAACTGCTGTAATAGTAGCAATATCAATTCCAATATTATATAATTTTGTTTTACCAGAACATGCAAAAAAAAGAATTGATATATTTTTAAATCCTGAATCAGACCCAAGGGGTTCTGGATATAATATTATTCAGTCAAAACTTGCTATTGGTGCTGGAGGACTTACTGGTATGGGGCTATTAAAAGGAAATCAAACGCAATTAGGTTTCTTATATCCTAAAACAACAGACTTTATTTTTGCAGTAATTGGAGAAGAAATGGGATTCATAGTAGCTGGATCTGTTATTATATTATATGTATTTTTAATTACGAAATGTTTGTATGTAGCTAAAACTGCTAAAGATGAAACAGGAGCATTAATTGCATCTGGAATAACAGGTGTTTTCTTGTTTCATATGTTGGAAAACATAGGAATGGTAATGGGGCTTTTACCAATTACAGGTGTTCCACTTCCATTTATTAGTTATGGAGGAAGTTCTTTAATAACTAATTTTATATGTATTGGTTTACTATTAAACATTAGTAGTAAGAGACAAAAAACAATATTTGTTAAATAATAAAAAAGGCTATATTTGAGATATATAGCAGGAGAATAAAATGTATTTAAAAAAAATAAAAATAGGAAACGTAGAATTAGATAATAATTTAATATTAGCTCCTATGGCAGGTGTAACAAACCTGCCTTTTAGAATTATATGCGAAAAATTTGAACCTGGTATGGTATGTACAGAAATGGCGAGTTCAAAAGCTATATTTTATAATGACCAAAAAACAAGAAGATTACTTAATACAGAAGGAGAGAAGAGACCTATTAGTTTTCAGATATTTGGAAGTGATGAGGAAACAATGGGCTATACTGCAAAATATATGAGTAAAATAGCAGATATTATAGATATTAATATGGGATGTCCTGCTCCAAAAGTTGTAAAAAATGGAGATGGAAGTAAGCTATTGCTGGATTTAGAAAAGGCAAAAAGAATTATGAAAGTTGTTGTTGAAAATTCAAGTGTTCCAGTTACAGTAAAGATTAGAAAAGGTTGGGATAAAGAGAATATTGTTGCTGTACAAGTTGCAAAAATAGCTGAAGAAGTAGGAATTTCGGCTATAACAATACATGGAAGAACAAGAAGTGAATTTTATACAGGAAAAGCAGATTGGGATATTATAAAAGAAGTAAAAGATAGTGTAAAAATACCAGTTATCGGAAATGGAGATATAGTAGATGAAGAAACAGCATATCAAATGTTTGAAAAAACAGGAGTAGATGGTATAATGATTGGAAGAGGTAGCTTTGGAAATCCATGGATATTTAGAAATATAAAACATTTTCTAATTACAGGAGAAAAATTGCCTAGCCCTACAAATAGTGAAAGACTTAATATAATAAAGGAACACATTGATTTGGCTGTAGAAGAAAAAGGAGAAATGGCTATTAAAGAACTTAGAAAACATATAGCATGGTATACAAAAAATTTAAAAAATTCTAGTGAATTTAGAAATAGTATTAATATGATAGAAACAAAGGAACAATTAATAAAAACATTGAATGAATATTTTGAAACTTTATAGAATAATAATGTAGTGGATTGTAAAAAATCCACTACTTTTATATTGTAGAGGAGGTATAAAATAAAAGTTAGGACTTCCTATAATATAAAAAATAATATGCTAAGATTTTAGGAGGGGTATTTTGAAAAATAAAAAAATTATAATAATTTTAATTTTATTAATTGTTATTATTTTAATAGCATCAATTACTTTTTTTAGAGGTAAGATGTCTAAAAATTTTAAAATTGGAAATAATACTACTAGTCAAGAAATTGTAAACTATATTTTAAGTATTAATTCTTATGAAACTAAAATAGAAGTGGAAGTAAAGAGTAATAAGAATAGTAACAAATATATTATAAAACAAAAATATAATGGGAATGAAGATAATAGTCAAGAAGTAATAGAACCTAATAATATAGCAGGAGTAAAAATTATAAAAGAAGGAAAAAATTTACGATTAGAAAATTCAAATTTAAATTTAACTTCTATGTTTGAAAATTATCAATATGTTTCAGATAATAGTTTGGATTTATGTAGTTTTATTGAAGATTATAAAAAAGGCGAAAAATCAGAATGGAAAGAAAAAGACGGAAAAATTATTATGGAAACCAATAGAGAAAGTAAACAAAAAATATTGTACATAGATGCTAAAAGTGGCAATCCAGAAAAAATGGAAATAAAAGATAATAACAAAAATATAGCTGTTTACATATTATATAAGGAGGTAAGTGTAAATAGCTAAAAAACTATTTCTTTACTTCAAGAGATATTTAAAATAATACGAAACATACTTGACAATCCAATAATATTAGGAGTGAAGAATATGCAAATAAAAAGAGGCGATATGTTTTATGCAGATTTAAGTCCAGTAGTAGGTTCAGAACAAGGAGGAGTTAGACCAGTATTAATTATTCAAAATGACTTGGGAAATAAATATAGTCCTACAGTTATTGCAGCAGCAATAACATCTCAAACAGGTAAAACAAAGTTGCCAACTCATATAGAGATAGATTCTTCTTCATGTGGTTTAAAAAGTAATTCTATTGTTTTAGCTGAACAAATAAGAACTATTGATAAAAGTAGATTAAAAGAGAGAATAGGGCACATTGATGATGAAAAGATAATTGATAAAGTGAATAATGCTTTGGGAGTAAGTTTCGGACTAGAAGAATAATTTGTATAAAATAAAAAATAAAAGAGGTTTGTTGATATACTAAAAATGTAGTATTAACTAACCTCTTATTTATATTAAAGAAAGTTCTTAAACTTTTAATTTTTTTATAATTTTAATTTCATTATATAAATTATCAATAATAGCTTTTCTGGTTTCATAAGCTTTTTTATATTCGTTGTAAATAGATATATAATTTTCTGATGTTTCGTTACTTTTTAGTAGTAGCTTAATTCCTTCTAAATAATAGTTTTTATCTTTTTCTTTTTTTGAATTATCCATCTTTTCTTTATATTTTGAAATTTGTTCAAGTCTTTTTAATTCATTTTTTAATTCTTCTAAATAACTTTGGGTGCAATAAATTTCATATTCTATGTCATCAATAACAACTTTTAACAGTTTACGAACAATAAGTGGATTATTTTTTCCGTTATTTGCGTTTTCAATAAGAATTTTTAAGGTATCAGAAATGCCAATGTGTGATTTGTATTGCCTTTTACTAACAATAGCGTCATATTCATCTGCTACACGAATAATTTGCCCTTCATAAGGAATATCTTTTTTTGTTAATCCTTGAGGGTATCCGGAACCATTTAAAGCTTCGTGATGATATAGAGGTCCTGCTGAATAGGGTCTTAATTTTAAATCTTTCATACACATATTATATCCTAATGTGGTATGAGTTTTCATTATTTCGTATTCTTCGTCTGTTAATTTGGCTGGTTTTTGTAATATTTCTGGTGGAATAAATAATTTGCCAATATCATGTAGATAAGCACATATGGTACAGTATTCTATAAATCCTTTTTGACAATGTAAATGTTCGCATAGTCTACAAGTTAGGTTAGCTACGTTTTCACAGTGTTTTCTAGTAAAGGCATCTAATCTATCTAGCATGTTTAATTGATATCTCATAGTTTCGTTTAAGTTGTAAGATTTTAAACTGGTTTTATCATAAAAGTCAAAATTGCCACTATTCATATTAAAAATCTCCTTTTTTAAATATTAAATAAATAATAACATTAAAGTTATAAAAATTCAAGCTTCCCTCATATTGCATATTTAAAAATATTGAAACTTAAATCAAAACATTGATATTTAAGTGAATTTGTGATATTATATAAAAGCGAAAAAAGAAAAAATAAATAATAAAACTAAAGGAGATAAATATGTATAGAACAAAAACATGTGGAGAATTGAATATTCATAATGTAGAAGAAGTTGTGGAATTAAGTGGATGGATTCAAAAAATAAGAAACTTAGGTGGAATGATATTTATAGACTTAAGAGACGAGTTTGGAATCACACAAATTGTTATAAATGATGAAAAAATGCAACAAGAAGCAAAAGAATGGAACACAGAAAGTTGTATCTACATAAAAGGAAAAGTTGTGGAAAGAAGTAGTAAAAACAACAAAATTCCAACAGGAGAAATAGAAGTAGTAGCAAGTCAAGTAGAAATTTTAGGAAAATGTAAAAATGTATTACCTTTTGAAATAAATAATAATCAGGAAGTAAGAGAAGATTTAAGATTAGAATATCGTTTTCTAGATTTAAGAAATGAAAAATTACATAACAATATTTTACTTCGTTCAAAAATACTAAAGACTTTGAGAGAAAAAATGGACGAATTAGATTTTACAGAAATTCAAACACCAATTTTAGCCAATTCTTCTCCAGAAGGAGCAAGAGATTATTTAGTACCAAGTAGACTAAATCCAGGAGAATTTTATGCACTTCCTCAGGCACCACAACAATTTAAACAATTGTTAATGGTATCAGGGTTTAATAAATATTATCAAATAGCACCATGTTTTAGAGATGAAGATCCAAGAGCAGATAGAGCACCAGGTGAATTTTATCAATTAGACTTTGAAATGAGTTTTGCTACACAAGAAGATGT
>ENA-OPWR01002876-OPWR01002876.1-human-gut-metagenome-genome-assembly--contig:-NODE-2876-length-11246-cov-2.207756_pt1 | contig 11246 bp, 9 predicted proteins | sample MGYA00241507_ERZ502006 | MGnify/ENA primary metagenome ERZ502006 (study PRJEB25962, sample SAMEA2043041) | human gut metagenome | biome: human gut; feature: human-associated habitat; material: faeces... | reverse complement strand
ACAGGATATTTTTCTGCCAAAAGCCTTGCCGTACCCGGGCTGCACTACGCAGTCCGTCATATAATACCTGTATGAGAAATACTTGTATTCAGTTTTATAAATCTTCCCCCAGACGATGACAGATTTTTCATCTGTCATATACTGCATATAGCTGTCACGGTTTTCATCCACTGAAGCGTATCTGAATTGTGCTGTTGCAAAAACAGCTGACGATATCAGGATAAGCAAAACAACTATGCGCCTGACACCGGAAAAACTGCCCTTAGACGCCACACACTCAGCTATTAAAATCACAAGCAGTATGGCAAAGGTCAAAAAACCAAAGCCCCTGCCATACATACCTGAAACAGTTCCTGCAGTATAGACCAACGCAAATAAAAACATCGGTCTTTTACTAATACTCTTCTCCTCCTAATCCAATCTATTCTATTTTTCAGTTTTTTCCGTGGAATCATCAGAATCCACTATATCCTTATTAAACTCATACATGTCGCTTAGCTTGTAATTATAAAGCAGCATGCCGTCATTCTCACCGTCAAGCGAGATCTGTACCTTGTCCACAGTAGGAAGTGAGGTGAGTGAATTAACTATCGAATACAGCACCACATCCTCTGTCAGCTTATTGTCAATAGTATTTCTGAATGAAGAGTCAAAGTTCAGATAGCATATTCTATCTGCCACAGACACATTGATAAGCTTTGTTGTGCCCGGAAGAGTTGCCTTGAGCTTAGAGCCCTTCGGTCCCTCAATAAGCTGCTCAACAACAAGCTTTTCAAGCGCTATATTTGAGCTGTAATGTATCACTCTGGTCTGTTTTTCAAGCCCTGTACCATCCTTGTCAGCAAAATAAAGCGTGAGTGTCTCCTTCACACTTGTATTAATCTGCTCACCCGGATTCTCAACAAAATCATCAGCACCCATGCTACCGACAATCTCATCATCCGAGTCCACAAGAGGAATACTGTTTACGGTAAATGTCACATATGAAATACTATCCAGCTGTGTGAGCGTGCGGACTACAGAAGCTCTCAAAAGCACTTCCTGTGCAGCCGTAAGGTCATAATACTCCTTGCTGAAATCCACAGTGCAGTTATAGTTTTTCTCGTCATGACCTCTCACAGACACCTCATCCGGAATCGCCTTGCGCAGTCTTGAATCTTCAGGCTTATCCTGAAGTCTTCCTAGAAGCTCATCCACCTGCTTGTCTACATCTGAGTTTTTGCTTCTAAGCACATATGACTCCGGCACGCTGCTCGTAACATCCATATTCAGACAAAACACCTCAACCGTATTATCTGCTTTTTTCTTTGTGCAGCCGCCCATGGAGAGCAGAATTACTGCAGTGAGCACGAATATAATTATTCTTTTCACGTCAAGCCTCCTATACAATATAGTTGAGCGGTATACGCACATCAAAGGTAGTGCCCTCTCCCATCACACTGTGAGCCTTTATAGCTCCCCTATGCATAAGAATAGAGCTTCTTGTAATGGCAAGTCCCAGACCTGTACCGCCAATCTCTCTCGAATGCGACTTGTCCACGCGATAAAATCTCTCATAGATGTGCTCTAAGGACTCCTCCGGTATACCTATACCGTTGTCCTCCACCTTCAGATAGAAATACTGATGGTCCGCATTTAAGGACACATGAACATAGCCACCGGTCTCGTTGTCATTGTACTTGATTGCATTCTCAATGAGGTTTGTAAAAGCAAGCGTCAGCTTCACCTCATCTATCTCTGCAGTTACCGGTCTGAAGCTCTCGAGTACAAGCTCCACCTGCTGCTTGTCAGCAATCGGCTGAAGTCTCTTCATAATCTGCTCGAGCAGGTCATTGATATTAACACTCTCGATATTCAGCGTAGCAGCCGACTTATCCATCTTGACCAGTGATAACAGGTCATTTATTATCTTTGTCTCTCTGTCTATCTCGCTTGTGATATCTCCCATGAACTCCCTGTACATCTCAATCGGAGCCTCATCACCCATGCTGTTGATGGAATCTGCGAGTACCTTCATGGAAGTAAGAGGTGTCTTGAGCTCATGTGACACATTCGATACAAACTCCTGTCTGGACTCATCCATGACCTTCATTCCGCTCATCAGCTCATTAAAATTCCTGCTTATTATAGCAGTCTCCGCATAGTCATCTACATCCAGCTGCTCTTTTCCAAAGCCATCCTTAATGTCTGATATCTCGTCAGAAAGCTTCTTAATCGGAACAAAAAGGTGCAAAAGCACAAGCACACCAAAAAAGAGCACCACCGCACCTGCGATAATGGCAACCGTCACCGCAATCTGTGTCAGATACGACATATTTAGCGATATATTGTCCGTCGACACACTTACAACAAGTGCTCCCTCTATCTTTGAATCCTTGTCGTTTGGATTGCTTATCGGAACAGAAAGCTCGATATAGTGGTTTTTAGAATCGTAGTTTGTAATCTCTGAAGCAGAGAAGGTCTTGATAACCTCCTCTGAGACAATAGTATTGCCATCATCTAAATTGTACGTATCCTTAATAATCTTAAAATGCTTGTCAACTATGAGCACACGGCCCTCATATATAGTAGTAAGAGTGTCAATCTGAGCATCAATATTGCTCAAGTCACTGCCATCCTTATCAAAGTATTTACTTGTGGATATCTTGTTTGCGAGAATCTTTGCCTGACTAAGCACTTCACTTTCGCGGATTGAAACCGCTCTGGACTCGTAGGTGTTAAGTATGCCGAAGCACAGCACCACCTCCGGTACCAGAACGAGAACAAAAATCATGAAAATCAGCCTGGATTTCAGACTCTTATAAAATGCAAAATGTACTTTACTCTTAAACATTTTAGAACCTTTCTGAAAGTATTACTTCTGGTTGTAGTAATATCCCACACCCCACTTGGTATGAACGTACTTCGGCTCGCTTGGATTTGCCTCAATCTTTTCACGAAGACGTCTGACATGCACATCAACCGTACGCACGTCACCCGGGTAATCCTCGCCCCATACAATCTTTAAAAGGCTCTCCCTACTGTACACTTTATTTTCATTTTTGATCAGAATCTCGAGCAGTTCAAACTCTCTTGCAGTCAAATTGATTTCATTATCGTTTATGAACAGACGTCTGCTGTCACAGTCGAGCTTGATATCACCCTTTTCAATTACAGATGACTGTACCTGTGGTGCGCGTTCCGGTGAAGTACGCCGCATGATCGCCTTGATTCTGGCCTTTACCTCAAGAATATTAAATGGCTTTGTGATATAGTCATCAGCGCCGTACTCAAGTCCTAAAATTTTGTCCATGTCATCGCCCTTTGCAGTGAGCATGACAATCGGGACATCAGAAAACCCCCTTATTGCCTGACACACCTCAAAGCCATCCATCTTTGGAAGCATGACATCTAAAAGAATCATATCATATGAATTGGCCTTCGCCATATTAAAGGCCTCCTCACCGTCATATGCGCAGTCTACCTCCATGCCATCCTGCAGCAGACTGAAACGTATTCCTTTTACAATTAACTTTTCGTCGTCAACGACCAGCACTTTTTTTGCCATTTATACACTCCTAATTTACTGTTATATCATCTTTTATTTTATTAAACATCGCTTCACCGATGCCGGACACCCTCGTGATATCCTCAATCGAAGAAAACAATCCATTTTTGGCGCGATCTTCAACAATACTCTTTGCCTTGCTCTCACCAATTCCGGAAAGAGCCATTAGCTGCTCGACAGTTGCGGTATTGATATTGAGCTTGCCATCCTTTACGCCTATATGCTCCTCAGCGCCACCCTTCATCAGCGAGCCATCTATGCCGGTGGTATATGTGCCCTCAGGTATGTGATCCGACTTAAGCTCCTCTACAGTCGGGAAATACAGCATCTGCCCATCTGTTCCGATAGAACCAATCTCTCCGTCCATCTGAAACCGGAGACTGGAAAGCGCCATATCAACGAGCTCACAAACTCTCGCGCCCGGCTTTACTCTGTATACACCGGGATTGGCAACCTGACCACAGATATAGACGCACCACTCAGTAGATTCATCAGTGTCATCTGCTGTGTCTTTTGCCTTCTGCTCCTGTTCTCCATCGGATGAAGCTTTCTTCTCCTTGGAATCAGCAGTCTGTCTGTTTACATCACTTGAAACCACAGCAGTCTGCTCCGTTTCAGAAGCAAAATGAACTGTGGCATCATCCTTTTTACAGCCGCAAAGGCCAAACGCTATTGTTAAAATAAACGCACTTAATAATATTATTTTTTTCATATGGTCTCCTTTGATTAATATCATAATCTCAAAGGAGAAATCGATGTCCTCTTTATTTTACAGACTTTTTGACAGTATTACAAGTGTTGTTTCAAGTTTTTCTATCATTTCGTCAACATCACTCTTTTCGATAACAAGAGGAGGCACAAATCTAAGCACATTGCTGCCTGCCGTAATGACTATAAGGCCTTGATTTAAAGCCTCTGCTGAGACCTTTCCTACAGGAAGGCTGCACTCCACGCCCTGCATGAGTCCCATACCCCTTCTGGCTGTGAGACAGTCGAATTTTGCAACAAGCTCATCAAGCCTCTTCTCCAGGTAAGGTGCAACCTCCTTTACATGGCTTACTATATCAAGACGCTTAAACTCATCAAACACTGCACTTACTGCGGCTCCTACGAACGGATTGCCGCCGTATGTGGTGCCATGGTCTCCCGGTGCAAGGGATTTGTCTGCCACCCTCTGTGTCATAAGAAATGCACCAACAGGCACACCACAGCCGAGTGCCTTCGCACAGGTCATGATATCAGGCTTCACATCATAGTTCTGCCATGCGAACATTTCGCCACTTCTGCCCATGCCGCACTGTATCTCGTCAAGAATAAGAAGAATATCCTTTTCATCGCAGAGAGCTCTCACTCCCTCGATAAACTCCTTCTTTGCCGGGTAAATACCACCCTCACCCTGAATAGTTTCCATAATAATGGCGCAGGTTTTGTCTGTCACCTGAGCCTTAACGCTCTCTAAATCATTGAAATCTGCAAATTTAACGCCCGGCATAAGTGGCTCAAACGGCTCCTGATAATGTGCATTGCCGGTGACAGAAAGCGCTCCGATGCTTCTTCCGTGGAAGGAATGGTTCATGGCAATTATCTCATGACCTGCATGGCCGTCTCTTGTAAAGGCATATTTCTTTGCAGCCTTGATAGCTCCCTCAATAGCCTCTGTACCACTGTTTGTAAAGAAAATACGGTCCATTTTACTTGCATTAAGCACCTTGTCTGCCGCCTCGATGACAGGCGCATTGTAGTAGAGGTTTGATGTATGTAAAAGCTTATCAACCTGTGCCTTTAATGCCTCCTTGTGGTGCTCATTGCTGTATCCAAGTGCACATACGGCTATTCCTGCAGCGAAGTCCAGATATGCATTGCCATCTGTATCATAAAGATGTACTCCCTCGCCGTGATCAAGTACAAGTGAAAATCTGTTGTAGGTGTGAAGAAGCTCCTTTTCTGCCTCATCAATGTATGACTGTTTATCCATATTATTGCTCATTGTTAAATTTCTCCTCCGAATCTCCAAGAATAGCTGTTCCGATTCCTCTGTTTGTGAATATCTCAAGCAGTAAGCAGTGTGCGATACGTCCATCAAGAATATGAACTCTTGAAACTCCGTTATCGATAGCATCTATGCAGTTGTTGAGCTTAGGAAGCATGCCTCCGCCGATAAAGCCATCACCTATAAGCTTCTTTGCATCTGAGACTGTAAGCTCTGAAATAAGTGTATTCTTATCTGAAGGGTCTTTGTATACACCCTCGATATCCGTGAGGAATGCAAGCTTTTCTGCTGAAACTGCTCTGGCGATAGCGCATGCTGCATCATCTGCATTGATATTGTATGTATTGTATTCATCATCAAGACCGATTGGACACACAATTGGAAGAAAATCCTTCTCAAGCAGGTCATAAAGAATTTTTGGATTGACATCAGTGATTTCACCGACAAAGCCTATATCCTCTCCGTTTGAATACTTTTTCTTTACCTTTAAGAGGCCACCGTCCTTGCCACTCACTCCGACAGCCTGCACACCAAGCTCCTCAACGAGTGTAACGAGAGATTTGTTTACCTTATTCAATACCATCTCGGCAATCTCCATTGTATCGGCATCAGTCTTTCTGAGTCCGTTTACGAATACAGGCTCCATGCCGACCTTTCCTACCCATTTGCTGATTTCCTTGCCTCCGCCGTGTACGATGATAGGCTTGAAGCCGACCAGCTTGAGAAGTGTGACATCCTGGATCACCTGCTTTTTAAGCTGTTCGTCAACCATTGCAGATCCGCCGTACTTTACAACGATAATCTTTCTGTTAAATCTCTGTATATACGGAAGTGCCTCTATGAGCACCTGTGCCTTTTCCATTACCTGTTCCATGTTCTTATCTGCCATTGTACTGCTCCTTATTTGTTAAATCTTGTTATATTTTCTTCGTTAAGTGTGAAATCATAGTAGTTTAAGTCTTCTCTGAATGTCCATCCCTCTTCCTTCCAGAAGTGGTTTCCCAGCTCATTCACCTTGAAGGCTATGATTGACACCTTGTTGATATGCTCTGCCTGAAGTGCTCTCATGCAGGCAACCACCATACTCTTCCCGATGCCGCACTTCCTGTAATGCTCATCCACGCATACATGATACAGGCAGCCTCTTCTGCCATCGTGTCCGCAGAGTATCGCTCCAACTATCTTTCCATCTTCTACCGCTACAACACTCGTAGTCGGATTTCTCTTAAGAAATCTAAGGACTCCCTCTCTTGAGTCGTCAATAGAACGGATTCCAAAGCCGTGGATGGTCTGCCAGAGGCTGTACACCTCGTCATAATCATCTATCGTCATAACCCTTATTTCATATTTATTCTCATTACTCATTTTATTAAATCATCCTTATATTTTTATATAACTATCAGCATTATAATGCATCTTTCTGATAATTACTTTCCTATTATTAATTATTACGGGAACATAGGAACCATATTGAGTCCCTCTGCCTCATCGAAGCCAAATAACAGATTCATATTCTGAACCGCCTGTCCTGCAGCACCCTTTACCAGATTGTCAAGAGCACCCATCATAATAATTCTGCCGGTCCTCTCATCAATCACAAAGTTTACATCCACATAGTTGCTGCCCTCAACCCACTTTGTCTCAGGGCAGACACCCTTTTTGAGCACTCTGACAAACTTCTTATTTGCATAATACTTATCGTAAACTGCCTTAATCTCATCATATGTAGGAAGTGTTCCATCAGGTTTTTTCTTAAGTGTCGCATACTCTGTAGCGAGGATTCCTCTGTTCATCGGAACAAGATGCGGAGTAAAGTTGATAAGAATTTCTTTTCCTGCCGCATATCCAAGCTGTTCCTCTATCTCAGGGGTATGTCTGTGTGAGGCAACGCCATATGCCTTCATGCTCTCATTTACTTCACAAAACAGATTAGGTGTCTTTGCACCACGTCCTGCGCCTGATGTGCCTGACTTTGCATCGACGATAAGTGTATCTGTATCAATAAGTCCCTCCTTCACAAGCGGATAAGCTGTAAGGATGGAGCATGTGGTATAGCAGCCAGGATTTGCAACAAGCCTTGTCTCCTTTGTGACCTTGTCCCTGTTTATCTCACACAGACCATATACAGCCTCATCAATAAACTGCGGCGACTTGTGCTCAATCTTGTACCATTTCTCATATGTGGCTACATCCTTGATACGGAAGTCCGCTGACAGATCGACAATCTTTACCTTACTTAATATATCCTCAGTGAGCACGCCTGCCAAAAAGCCCTGTGGAGTCGCAGTGAAAATCACATCAACAGACTCTGCAAGCTCCTCCATATTGTCATCCATGCACTTTGCATCAACTATCTGAAACATATTTCCATAGATATCGGCATAATTCTCATCCACATAGCTTCGTGAGCCATACCATGCAATCTCTACCTCTTTATGATTCATCAAAATTCTCACGAGCTCTGCTCCGGCATATCCGGTGGCTCCAATAATACCAGCCTTTATCATAGTATTTCCTCTTTTCATATTGTATTTCTGCATAACCATATAAAATGGGTCTGACGCATCATACATAATAATATAGTACAGTAATTTCAATCCGTAAAGAGAAAAATTATACAAAATTATGTATAATTATACACGGATAATGTATATTTTTTCACTTGCAATATGTAAAGAACTGGTATATATTTATTCTAAAGTAATTATTCAAGGCTTTTAGACACAAAAGCAGTTAATGGTTACCATCATAAAGAATAAACGAAAAGAGGACACGCACTTATGAAAGACAAAGTTGTATTAGCTTATTCAGGCGGACTTGATACCACTGCTATCATTCCATGGCTTAAAGAGACTTATGACTATGACGTAATCTGCTGCTGCATCAACTGCGGACAGGGAGAGGAGCTTGACGGACTCGATGAGAGAGCTAAATTATCCGGAGCTTCAAAGCTTTACATAGAGGATATCTGTGATGAGTTCAGTGAGGACTACATCGTACCTTGTGTACAGGCCGGCGCAGTTTATGAGCACAAATACCTCCTTGGAACAGCAATGGCAAGACCGGGCATCGCAAAGAAGCTCGTTGAGATTGCAAGAAAAGAAGGCGCTGTAGCCATCTGCCACGGTGCAACAGGTAAAGGAAATGACCAGATCCGTTTCGAGCTCGGTATCAAGGCACTCGCTCCTGATATAAAGGTAATCGCTCCATGGCGTCAGGACAACTGGAAAATGGATTCACGTGAGGCTGAGATCGAGTACTGTAAGGCACACGGAATCGACCTTCCGTTCGGCACAGATTCAAGCTACAGCCGTGACCGTAACCTCTGGCACATCAGCCACGAGGGACTTGAGCTTGAGGATCCTTCACAGGAGCCAAACTATGACCATCTGCTCGTATTAAGTGTCACACCTGAGCATGCTCCTGACGAGGGTGAGTATGTTACAATGACATTTGAAAAGGGTGTTCCTACATCTGTCAACGGCAAAAAGATGAAGGTAGCAGATATCATCAGAGAGCTCAACCGTCTCGGTGGCAAGCACGGCATCGGCATCATCGATATCGTTGAGAACCGTGTAGTAGGTATGAAGTCACGTGGTGTATATGAGACTCCGGGTGGAACAATCCTCATGGAGGCACATGACCAGCTTGAGGAGCTCTGCCTTGACCGTGCCACAATGGAGGTCAAAAAAGAAATGGGCAACAAGCTCGCTCAGGTAGTATACGAAGGAAAATGGTTCACACCACTTCGTGAAGCAATCCAGGCTTTCGTAGAGTCAACACAGGAATATGTAACCGGAGAAGTTAAATTCAAATTATATAAAGGCAATATCATCAAGGCCGGCACTACTTCACCATATTCACTCTACAGTGAGTCTCTTGCAAGCTTTACTACAGGAGATTTATATGACCACCATGATGCAGACGGTTTCATCACACTGTTTGGTCTGCCACTCAAGGTGCGTGCAATGAAGCTTCTTGAGCTTGAGAACAAGAAAAACAATTAATTGTTACAACAAATAAAAGAAAAAGAGATGTGAAATAACAGCAATTATTTCACATCTCTTATTTTTTTAATAATTTCATTCTTTAAATCAAGTGCCTTATCCTTAATGTGTCTAGAAGCACTTTTTGATATAAGCACCCTTGCAATGAGCTTTGAAGCCACATCCCAATGGTCAAGCTTATAATTCATCTGAGCCAAAAGCAAATCAACCGTATCCTGATTCATACCACATATAGGGAAATGCTCAGTCGCAACCGCTCTTGTCATTCCATCAAGAGCCTGCTTATAATAATATTTTTCTGCCTTTTGTGCATTTACAAGCTCTTTGCTTTCCGTTGAGATACCATCAGCCGTAAGCTGTTCGATTAAACCGCGATAAAGCCAGGATAGCTTAAGACAAATATATGCCTTTTCACTATACATAGCCCTTTTAACAATCGCTGAAAAAAGTGCCAGCTTAAATCTGTCTATTGCCTCATCATACGAATATAACAAAGGCACCGACTTGCTGCCGGGCTTAAATTTGGCAGCAACCTGCTCCTTAAGCAGCCTTATCTGTGTACTCGATACATGTACAAAGTCGCCATTCATCGCACTATAACCACAATGCGGACACGATGTGACACCATACTTTATTGTATCAATTCCCTTGTAAACCGGTCTGAAATCATCATCAGAGCCAGCAAACCTGATCTTTGATGTCCGTACCGTCAGTGTTTGAAAACTCTGATCACACACCGGACATGTTATATTCTTTGCAAAAACAAAATCCGTTTCATCCTCTGTCTGAACAGCAGCTGCCACCGGAGCATCCCCGGTGGCAGCTGCTTTATCCTCATCATACAGATCATTTATGTCTTCAGGATTTAAACCGAATTTGTCAATACCTGACTTTAAATCCATATTTTACCTCTATTCTTCTCTTCTGTTTATTTTTAGTCAAAAACTATTTAGCTGTCGGAAGCTTGAATGAGCTCTTTAATGAGACGATTCTGTTAAATACAGGCTGTCCATCCTTTGAGTCCTTGCAATCCGCGCAGAAGAAGCCATTTCTGACAAACTGGAAGCTGTCATAAGCCTTGGCACTCATAAGCTCCGGCTCCACTACACAGTTATCAAGCACTGTGAGTGAATTAGGATTAAGATTTAAGCTTCCGTCCTCATTGTACACTCCAAGCTCTTCATTAACGATATTCTCGTAAAGACGTACAGTTACCTGCTTTCCATACTCGGCTGAAACCCAGTGGATAGTTCCCTTGACCTTTCTGCCATCAGGACTGTTGCCACCCTTTGATGCCGGATCATATGTACAGTGAATCTCTGTAATATTGCCGTTTTCGTCCTTCACACAGCTATTGCACTTCACAAAATAAGCATTCATGAAACGCACCTCATTGCCAGGGAACATACGGAAATACTTCTTCGGTGGCTCCTCCATGAAGTCATCTCTCTCCACATAAAGCTCTCTGGTGAAAGGAACCTTTCTCTTTCCAAGCTCAGGATTCTCCACGTTATTGTCCACTTCAAGATACTCAACCTGTCCCTCAGGGTAATTGTCGATAATCACCTTGACCGGATCAAGCACAGCCATCATACGAGGGCGCTTAGCCTTTAAATCCTCTCGGATACAGTACTCAAGCATAGCGTAGTCAACAGAGCTGTTAGCTTTTGATATACCACACAGATCAACAAAATTCTGGATA
>ENA-OPWR01002874-OPWR01002874.1-human-gut-metagenome-genome-assembly--contig:-NODE-2874-length-11250-cov-2.043770_pt1 | contig 11250 bp, 9 predicted proteins | sample MGYA00241507_ERZ502006 | MGnify/ENA primary metagenome ERZ502006 (study PRJEB25962, sample SAMEA2043041) | human gut metagenome | biome: human gut; feature: human-associated habitat; material: faeces... | reverse complement strand
GGTACTATCGTTCTTGCTGATGAAATCAGCCCTGATACCTGCCGCTTTTGGGATAGCAAAACTCACGAAAAGCTTGATAAAGACCGTTTCCGCCGTGACCTTGGCGGTGTAGAAGACGCTTATGCAGAAATGATGAAGAGAGTAGGACTTGACTAATGCCAAACGATACATATAATTCACCTTTTAATGCACGCTATGCATCAAAAGAAATGCAGTATATTTATTCACCTGACTTTAAGTTTAAAACTTGGAGAAAGCTTTGGATTGCTCTTGCAGAAGCTGAAAAGGAACTCGGACTTGATATTACCCAAGAGCAGATTGATGAACTTAAAGCAAATGCAGATAATATCAATTATGATGTTGCAAAAGAGTATGAAAAGAAGTTTCGCCATGATGTAATGAGCCATGTTCACGCTTACGGTGAACAATGCCCAAAGGCTAAACCTATCATCCACCTTGGTGCAACAAGCTGCTATGTAGGTGATAATACAGATGTTATCACTATGCGTGAAGCACTTTTGCTTATTAAGAAAAAGCTTGTTAACGCTATTGCGTCTGTTTCCAAATTTGCAGATGAGTATAAGGATATGCCTTGCCTCGGCTTTACACATTTTCAGCCGGCACAGCCTACTACCGTAGGTAAAAGAGCAACTCTTTGGCTTATGGATTTGGTAATGGATTATGAAGAAATTTGCCATGTAATTGATACTCTTATGCTCCTTGGCTCAAAGGGAACAACAGGTACACAGGCATCTTTCCTTGAACTTTTTGACGGCGACCACGAAAAGTGCAAAGAGCTTGACCGCATAATTGCTCAAAAAATGAATTTTAAGGCTTGCTTCCCTGTAAGCGGCCAAACATATGCAAGAAAACTTGATACAATTGTTTGCAATTGCCTTGGCCTTATTGCTCAATCTTGCTGCAAGTTTTCAAATGATTTAAGGCTTCTTCAAAATCTTAAAGAAATTGAAGAACCGTTTGAAAAGAACCAAATCGGATCATCTGCAATGGCATATAAACGCAATCCTATGAGAAGTGAAAGAATTGCGTCACTTTCACGCTATGTTATGATTGATGCGCTTAATCCTGCTTGGACTGCATCTGCACAGTGGTTTGAAAGAACACTTGATGACTCGGCTAATAAGCGTGTTTCAGTTGCAGAAGCTTTTCTCGCCACTGACGGTATTCTTGATTTATATATCAATGTAACATCGGGCCTTGTAGTTTATCCAAAGGTAATTGAATCAAGGCTTATGAGCGAGCTTCCGTTTATGGCAACCGAAAATATTATGATGGATGCAGTTAAAAAAGGCGGCGACAGGCAGGAACTTCACGAAAAAATCCGCCAGCATTCAATGGCAGCCGGTGCGGTTGTTAAAGTTGAAGGCGGCAAGAATGACCTTGTTGACCGAATTGCCAATGACCCTGCATTTATGACTACTAAAGAAGAAATTTTAGCTATTTTAAAGCCTGCTAATTTTGTAGGCAGAGCGCCGCAGCAAACAGCAGATTTCTTAAACGAAGTTATTAAGCCTATTCTTGAAAAGGAAAAGGATTTGCTTGGCATAGATGTTGAAATAAATGTATAATCAGTAAATTAAGTGAGATAAAATGAAAAAAGTATTTTTAAAATCAATTTCCGTTTTTCTTTGCATAGTGTGTATATTGGGTGCTGTGCCTCTGTGTGCTTCTGCCGCAGAGGTTTATGCTCCTGTTGTTTCAAAGGATTATGAGGGCTTAGATTATGTTGATTTAACTTGGAATGATACTTATCCGGTTGATAATTATAATGTTTATTTAAGCTCTGACGGTTACAATTTTTCGTACTATAAAAGCGTATTTTCAAATTACACAAGTATTATGGATTTGCCAAAGGGCAGGTATTTTGCTTATGTAACATCAAAAACTTCATCTGCCGGCGAATACGGTGAGCAGGAAAGTGCACCTTCAAATGTTGTCGATTTCATAATCGGTGACAGGTCAATGCAATATATTTATACAGATTATGATGAAAATTCGGGTAATATCAATGTTTCCTGGAGCAGTTATTATAATCAAGGCGAAAGTGCAGATAAATATTCAGACGGTTATATGGTTTTTATGAGCCAAAACGGGAGTGAATATAAATGCGTTGCCACCATATCGCCAAATGCTTTTAGCAGCGTGAATTCAAGATATTATGAATATACCTATTCGTACTATACAGGCAAAGTTCCGTCAAAATACAGCTTTGCTGTTTGCAGCTTTGTATCCTGCGGCGGTGTAAATTATTATCAATTTGATGCCCAATATGCAGAAGATATAACAATATATTTAGGCGAATTAACTCTTACCACCAAAACAAAGAGTGAAAAATTAAAATGGAAAAAATATAACTGCTTTGATTATTACGAAATTTATCAAAACGATAAGTGTGTAGCCATTGTTGCAGGTGATAAAAATTCATACACCGTTAAAGGTGTAAATAATTATAAAAATGATTATAATTATTATATAAAGGCATATAAAAATTCAATTTGCGTGTCAGAATCTTATATTGCAACAAGCGATGTGGGTGAAGCTCGTTTTCGTGTGGCAAAAAAATGCAAAAAGAAAAAGAACAAGGTTACCGTAGTAAATACCCGCACTAAAAAGAACAGAACTGCCTGGACTGTATATCTTTCAAATAAAGATAAGAAAACTCTTAAAAAATTTGCCAAAAAGCATTTCAAAAAGGGTTGGAGCGATATGCAAAAAGCGCAGTACACACTTGAATGGATAAACGAAAAGGTTGATTATGTAAAGGGTGCAAAATTTAACAAAATTGCAGGTCTTTCATATGTTGATGCAATATTTAATAAAAAAGCAGGCCAGTGCCTGCAATATAACGGTGCTTACGCTATGATGCTCACATATCTCGGCTATGAAGCAAGAATTGTGCAGGGTTGGCGTGGCACACCTAAAAAGAAATGGAGCCACTATTGGTGCGAAATCAAAATCGACGGTAAATGGTATCTTATGGAAACCGGAAATTATAAGGACAGCGGAGATTGGAGTTATTTCTGCGCCACTTACAGAAATGCCGGTGGATATATGCTAAACGGTAAAGTGGCTAAATAGCGGAAATTAAGTGAAAATAATCTTTGATTTTGATTATTTTCACTTAATTTTTACTAATTTTTGATGAAAAACAATTAGCTATTTATACAAGTATACAAAAATTATAATTAAACTCACAAAAAGTATTGACTAATAGTATTAAAGTGATATACTAATCGTAATAATTCAGAAAGGGAAGTATGTATGGACGAATTGCAGCAAAAAGAAGAATATCTTTTTGAAGAAAATGAAGAAAATATAGTAATTAAATATAAACTTCTCCGCTCGCTCATTATTAAACATTATCATCGCGGTTGCAAATATCTTGAAATTACAAAAATTGTTTGTGCAATATTTTTCTTAATTTTTACTGCGGTTGGGATTATTGTGTGTTCAAACGGCGGGAGCAAAGCATTTTGGCTTATTATGTGGATAATCATTATATTTGTTCTCGTAAATATCTTTTTGATAACGGATTATTGCAAATATCTTGTTAAGTCTAAAGTTATTCCTTATCTTGAAGATGATAACCAAATAGAATTCGGCGAATATTCGATTTTTGCCGAAGATAAAAATGAAGCCGAAGATGATGAAGATGATGAATACGAGGAAGAGCTGAGGCAAAAGAAATTTGAAAAGAAGCAAATGAGAGAACAAAAGAAAAAAGACAAAAAACAGAGCAAGAAAGACGGGAGGGCGAAGAAATGAAAAATATTTTAAAAATTTATAAGCGCGATTTAAAGAAAATATTTACCAACTCAATGGCAATTATACTTGCTGTCGGCATTGCGGTTTTGCCTTCTCTTTATGCTTGGTTTAATATATATGCCAACTGGGACCCATACGGCCCTGCAAGCACCGGAAATATGAAAGTTGCCGTTGTTATAAATGATGAGGGCTATGAATATAAGGGTGTTGAAATAAATGTCGGCGACCAAATTAAAAGTAATTTAAAGGGCAATAATGTTATTGACTGGCAATTTGTTTCAAAAGAGAGAGCAATGAACGGAATTAAAGCCGGTGATTATTATGCCGGAATTGAAATTCCAAAAGGTTTCAGTAAGTCGCTTACAAGTATTATGACTAAAAACTTTAAGCAACCTAAACTAACTTATTACGCAAATGAAAAGAAAAATGCCATTGCCACAAAGATTACGGATAAAGTAGTTCAAACAGTGCAAACGGAAGTTAATGAATCGTTTGTAACAACTGTTGTTAACCTTGTAAATAAACTTCTCGGCACAGTTATTGAAGAGGGTAAGAAAGACGGAACAAATATATTCCAAAATCTTCAAAATCAGATTGATTCTGCAAAATCTGCCGTTAAATCCATTGAAAAAACAATTGATGGTTTTGAAGGTGTTATGGAAGTTGCGCAAGACCTTAATAAAACATTGAGCAAAACAGATTTAAGTTCTGTTTTGGGGGATACACAAAATGTTGTTAATAACACACAGGACGCAATCAAAGTTGCCGAAAGCAGTGTTGATGTTGTAACTTCTTCGGTAGGTGATGTGCTGACATCAAGCAGTAAAAAGCTTGAAAATTCAGCAAATAATCTTAAAAAAATAAATAATGTAACAACTGAAAAATCACAGGCTGAAATAAAGTCGGTTTTGGCTGAATGTGTTCAGGCAAGAAAAGAGCTTCAGGCAATAGTGCCTACACTTGAAAATGTAAACAATAGCTTACCGAAGCCTTTAAGTGCGGTGAAAGCACTTGTAAAAATACTCAAAACTGCAGATTCAAGGCTTGGCGGCGTTGAAAATGAGCTTAATAAAATGCTTCAGGGTGATACATCAAAAAAAGTCAACGATGTGGCAAATAAGCTCAGCGAAGTTTCAAAAACACTTGATTCAAGCCTATCAACATATGAAAGCGATATAAAACCTTCGCTTGATAATACGATTGACAGCTTGCTTGATGTACTTTTTGATGTATCAAATCTTCTTACTACAATTGAAAATCAATCACCGCAGTTAAATGCTCTTGTAAAATCACTTAACGGTTCAATTTCCGCCGGTGACGACCTTTTAACTTCACTTCACGCTTTAATCAGCAATTGCGCAACACAGCTTGATAATCTTTCTAAAAAGCTTAACGGTTTGAGTGACAGTGAGCTTGTAAATGCACTTGTTAATTTGAGTGAAGGAAATTCAGACGAACTCGGCAAATTTATAGCTTGCCCGGTAACCGTAAATACCGAAAAGGTTTATGGGCTTGATAATTACGGTTCGGCAATGGCTCCGTTTTACAGCACACTTGCTTTGTGGGTTGGTGCTATCATTCTTGTGGCACTTATAAAGCCGAAAGTATCGAATAAAAAGGAAATCGGAAAAATAAAGCCGCGTGAAGAATATTTTGGCAGGTCGCTGATTTTCCTTACAATATCACTCATTCAGGGGCTTATAATTTGCCTTGGTGACCTCTACTTCCTTAAGATACAGTGTTACCACCCGTTAAAGTTTATTTTCGCAGGCCTTTGCGCTTCGTTTGTATTTACATTCTTTATTTACTCGCTCGTGGCAGCGTGGGGCGATATCGGCAAGGCTGTTGCGGTAATTATGCTTGTTGTTCAGCTTGGCGGCTGCGGCGGTACATTCCCGATTGATGTAACACCTGCTTTCTTCAGAGCAATAAATCCTTATTTGCCATATACATTTGTTATTGATGCATTTAGGGAATGTGTATGCGGCACTTACGGTAATAATTATTGGATTTGCCTTGCAAAACTCTTTGTATATTTCTTCATCGGTTTGTTTATAGGCACATTGTTCAGATATATGTTCCGCAAGCCAATGCGCTTCTTTGAAAAGAAGATAGAAGAAACCGGATTATTCTGATAATATAAAATAAAACACCGAAGATGTGAAAATCTTCGGTGTTTTTTATTGCTTTTTGCAAAAATTATTCAGCTTTTTTAGTCTTTCTTAAATTTTCTTTTGAAAAATCAAGAACAAGGCTTAAAACAACAACAGCAAGAACTGAAAGTGCAGCTTCAACTGCCATGTATGAGCCGTTGTATGAAGCGCTGTAACCCCAAACAGATTTCCAGCCGTCTGCATATTCGCCCCAAATAGTTACACCTGATACAAAGTGACAGATAAAACGAAGAAGTGAGCCGAAGAATGCGCCGAGTGCAAGAGCAACAGTCTGATTTTTAACTGCTTTTTTGAACATTGCACCGCCAAGGCCGAGTGACATAAATGCAAGCACATAGTCTGCAAGAATGAGAATGAGGTAAGCCACAAAGCCTTTTACATAGGCAAAGTTGCCAAGACCTTGAAGAAGCATTTGAAGTATACCGTAAATAATACCGGTTGAAATGCCCCATTTTGCCCCATAGCGATAGCCGATAATTATAATCGGTACTTGGCTGAAAAGTGTGATTGAACCACCCATAGGTAATTTGAAAATAGTTACATATGAAAGGGCAGTCGCAAGAGCAAGCATAATAGCTGTTTCACAAAGCTTTCTTGTTTTATTGATTGATGAGTTTGCCATTATTATATCTCCTTTCATCTTATTTTAATAAGCCAAAAGAAAAAGCACCTGCAATATATACAGGTGCTATCGGTTATAAAATCTTCGTCTTCCTACGCTTGCATTACCAAACAGGTTAGAAGGGTATAATCTCAGCCTTGAATAATCAAAGCACCCCTGACTTATTAAGTTAGATAGATTATATAACTATTTTGTTAAATTGTCAATCTCTTTGTTTTCAGCGCGCTTTTGCCGGAGCTTTAAAAAGAAATTACTTAAAAGTGAGGCACATTCTTCTTCTAATATACCACCTGTGATTTCCGGTTTGTGATTATATGCAAGTGAGTTGAAATTAACCACCGAGCCGAAAGAGCCTGCTTTTAAATCACTAGCCCCGTAAACCACACGCTTAATTCGTGAATTTATTATTGCGCCTGCGCACATAGGGCAGGGTTCAAGCGTTACATAAAGTTCGCATTGCCACAGCCGCCACCCGCCAAGGGCTTTGCAGGCTGCGTCGATGGCAAGCAGTTCGGCGTGGTAGATGGCATTTTTGCCGCTCTCTCGCAGGTTGTGGGCACGGGCAATGATCTCGCCATCCTTGGCAACCACCGCGCCAACGGGCACTTCGCCCAAAGCGGCAGCGGCGCGGGCTTCTTCCAGCGCGGCCTGCATCAGTTGTTCATCGGTCATTGCGTTACCCCACACGGTACAGGTACACCGTAAGGCCCATCAAAAACAGAACACATACGGTATACGGCAGGCTGGTAAAAACGGCCAGCGGCTCCATGCCGCCGCGCAGCCCGGCAGAAAAGCTGAACCCCTGCACTTTGACCCGCCATACCAGAAAGAGCGCCGCCAGCGGCAGGGCCACTAGCAAAATCAGCTCATACACCACGGCAAGCTGCTCCGGCGCATATTGGCGCAGATATAGGCTGAGAAATGCCAAGGTATTGTTGATGAAATGCAGCAGCATGCCGGGCAGAATACTGCCGCTGCGCTCAACCAGCCAGCCCAAAAAGATGCCGCACACCAGCGCGGTAATGCTTTGTGCCAGATCCAGGTGCAGCAACGCAAACAGCAGGGCAGGGGCAAAAATCGCCACGCTGCTGCCGCTGGGGCGCATAATGCCCTGCAGTGCCCCACGAAAATAAATTTCCTCCAGCACAGCGGGCACTACACACAGACTGAAATAACGAATGAACAGATCCAGGCCACCGGCGGGCAGCGCGGTGCTGCTGGTGGTAACGCCCAGCCCGCGGGCCAGCAGCCCGCCGAACAGGTTGCCCGCGTTGGCCAGCCCCAAAAACACCACCAGGCAGAACGCCGGGCTCCAGGGGGCGGGCAGCAGAATGCGCAGATCCTGCGTTTGCAGCCGGGTGGCGCGCAGCAGCCACCACAGCGGCAGCACAATGGAACCCGCTGCCACCACAATGCCCAGCAGCCCCTGCGCGGCCACGCTGAATCCGACCGGGTCGCTCAGGCTGGCACCCTGCACCCGCATACCCATCAGGGCGGAAACAAAAATAGTCAATAGATTCTGTACAAACAGATAAGCCAGCGCGGCCACCGCGCACAGCGATGCCGCCCCCCGTACACCGCGGGGATTGGAGAGTGTTGATTTTGGCAAAATACTTCCTCTTTCTTTTCACTGTACTATATAAAGATACGTTCCATATAATTCCGGCACAAAACGCGGCAGATGATACCAGTAACAATAATAACACGTTTGCGGCGCTTTTACAACGCGGCGCAGCCCGGCCCACGGAAAAACGGCAAAACAAAAACCCGCCGGTTGTGCGGACCGGCGGGTAGGAGAGGAAAATAGAGGAAGGAATGTTTTCTATACAGAGAAAATCCATCAAGGCTGTGCGGGCCTTGACTTTATGCTATTATAATAGTACAGTATTTGTGTGAAGTAAAGCTCAAAAAGTTCACATGAAAGGTGAACGAGATTCATCAAGACGCCTCAGAAAACAAAAAACAAAGAAAGTAAAGTTTACTTCCCAATTATAAAAGGAGCATCCGGTTCATCATGACCCTGTTAGCCTGCCAGATTTTTTCCACCATTGCGCACGAGGGCAGCTTTGCCCGCACCGCGGAGCAACTGCACCTGACCCCCTCCGCCATCAGTCATGCGGTTTCTACCATGGAGACGGAATGCGGTTTCCCACTGTTTACCCGCACCAAAAGTGGCGTTACCATGACCGCCGCCGCCGAAAACCTGCTGCCCGCCATCCAGCGGCTGCTGGCTTCCAGCGAATCCCTGGATCAGTCCATCGCCCAGATCAACGGCATGCACAAAGGCGTGCTGCGCCTGGGGGTGTTCAACTCTGCCTGCGTGACCTGGCTGCCGCAGCTGGTGCCGCAGTTCCAGCTGGATTTCCCCGGTATTGATGTGCAGATCTATCAGGGCAGCTATGCGGATATCTGCGCCTGGGTCAAAAACGGCACGGCGGAAATCGGCTTCCTTTCCAATTCCAGCGCGCTGGATTTGGATTTTGAACCGCTATATGATGACGAGCTGGTCTGTATCGCACCCGCGTCCTACCGCCCGGCCCGGCCCGGCTGTGTCAGCGCCGAGGAACTGCGCGGCCAGCCGTTCGTTAGCCAGCTGGCGGACGTGGATGCCGATATCCAGAGCTACTTCAAAACCAACGACCTGCGGGTGGACAGCCGCTGCTATATCGTGGATGACCAATCCATGATCGCTATGGTGGCCTGTGGCCGCGGCTTTGCCATTATGCCGGAGCTGATGTTCAAAACCGGAACCGACCCCCACGGCTGCCAGGTGCTGCGGCTGGAACCTGCCGCCAAGCGCAGCATTGGGTTGGCGTGTCTATCCCGTGGGGGGCTATCGCCTGCGGCGAAGCAGTTTGTAGCTTCTGCACAGGAATATGCTACGACTTTAAAATGATTTTTTCGGGCGGCTTTCGTTTTGCGCCACCAAGCGCACTGCCTCGCAACAGCGGGACTTTTTTCGCTACCTTTTTTGGTCACAAAAAAGGTAGGCTTAACGGCAAGATGCCGTAACAAAAAAGAGGGACCGCAGGGTGGTCCCTCTTGCTGGCGCAAAACATAAGTTAAGAGATAAACGATGAGAACACCGGGCAGAGGATGGCGGTCATGACGCCGGCGACGGCGACGGCCAGGCCGCTCATGGCGCCTTCGACTTCGCCCATCTGGAGGGCTTTGCTGGTGCCGACGGCGTGGGCTGCAGTGCCGATGCCGATGCCCCGGGCGATGGGGTGGGTGATGTGGCAGACCTTGCAGACCATCTCGGCCATGAGGGCACCCAGGATGCCGGTGAGGATGACGATGGCGCCGGTCAGGGCTGCGATGCCGCCCAGCTCCTTGCTGACATCCATGCTGATGGCTGTGGTGACCGACTTCGGCAGCAGGGTGATGTACTGGCTGTGGTCCAGCCTAAGCAGCAGGGACAGCACCAGAACACTGCCCAGGCTGGCCAGTGTGCCTGCCAAAATACCCATGACGATGGCAAGTACATTTTTGCGCAGCAGGTCCCATTTTTCGTACAGGGGGACCGCCAGGCTGACCGTGGCCGGCAGCAGCAGGTAATTGACTGGCGAGGCGCTGGCCTTGTAGGACGCGTAGGGGATGCCGCAGACGCTTAAAAACACGATGACAAACACCGTGCCCAGCAGCAGCGGATTAAAAACAGCTTTACCCGTTTTGTGGTTGATGAGGGTACCCAGGGCAAATGCTGCCAGCGTGAGCAGCACGCCCCAAGTGGCTGAGGTGGACAGAAAATCATTGAGCATCGTCATTTGCTAATTCCTCCTCCAGTTCGGGCTCGGCCTTGGCGAACCGCTGGGTGACACGGCCCGCCGTGGCCATGACCAGGAAAGTGACCGGCACCAGCGCGATGAGCACCGGCAGCAGCATGGCGTGAAGCTCCGCCCACAGGTCCATGACGCCTGCGGCGGCGGGGACGAACAGCAGCGGGAAGATGCCGATGAGGAACAGCGCCGCCGTGCGCACCTGTTCCAATTTGACCCACCCCAGTTTGAGGGCGGCCAGCAAAAGCAGCAGGCCGTAGACGCTGGCCGGGATGGGGAGGGGCAGGAAGTTATAGCAAAGCTCGCCGGCGAAGCAGAATACCATAATGCGGAGAAATTGGAAAATAAGATCCATTTTGGATACCTTCTTTGTGTGGAGATGAATGGGAGATCATCGGGGAAAATGGGCGCACAAAAGCCGCCATCGGGTGTTTGGAGGAAGAGAGTCCCGACAGCGGCAGTGGATAATTTATTTGTGAGGAACTTAATAAGCAGAGAACGAGAAAGCGCGAAGTAGAGGCCGCGCTAACATAAGTAGAGGTTTATTCAGCGGCGGGCTGGTCGGGGCGGACCATCTCGCGGACGGCGGAGACGATGTTTTCTGCCGTCAGGCCGTAGTCACGCAGGACTTCGGCGGCGGGGCCGGAGTGACCGAACTGGTCCATGACGCCGATGCGGCGCACGGGAACGGGCAGTTTTTCGGCCACGACAGAGCAGACAGCCTCGCCCAGGCCGCCGATGATGCTGTGCTCTTCCACCGTGATGATGCGGCGGCACTCGCGGGCGGCGGTGAGGATGATGTCCTCGTCGATGGGCTTGATGGTGGGCATGTTGATGACCCGGATGGCGATGCCCTGGCGCTTGGCCAGCACGGCGGCGCGCCGTGCCT
>ENA-OPWR01002872-OPWR01002872.1-human-gut-metagenome-genome-assembly--contig:-NODE-2872-length-11253-cov-2.719682_pt1 | contig 11253 bp, 10 predicted proteins | sample MGYA00241507_ERZ502006 | MGnify/ENA primary metagenome ERZ502006 (study PRJEB25962, sample SAMEA2043041) | human gut metagenome | biome: human gut; feature: human-associated habitat; material: faeces... | reverse complement strand
TTGTCCTCGTTGACGATGAACACCAGCGCGTCCCGGCCAATGGCCTTCTGCTCCAGCGGGTCACCGTCAGCCTTCAGCTCCTCCTTGACGGATTCCGGGGCCTCGTAGGCGATGATAAGCTTGACCGAATCGCCGTAATTGTTGCCGTACAGGCCCAGGTTGCGCCAGGCCTGGGCCGTGGTGTTGGTGGTCACGGCGCTCCGGGCGGTCTCCAGATCCAGCCCGGTGGTGTCGGCCATGATCTGCGCGATCAGTGGGATGCAGGCCGTGCTGCCATCCGTAATGGGGAATTCATCCACGCTCAGGATGGGCTGTGCGGGCATTTCACTGGCGGCAGAAGAGGCAGGGGCCTCAGAATCCGGCTGAGACGGTGCCGCCCCCGAATCAGAGGAGGCAGGCACGGTATTGCAGGCAGAGAGCAGGGCGGCCGTGGATGCCAGACCCAGACCGGTCAGGAACGCGCGGCGGGAAATTTTGACAGTACGCATGGAAAAACCTCCTTAGAAGAAACCGTTGTCCATTTCGTCGTTGCTGGAAGCGAAGATGCTCTCGGCGTAGAGCCACTGGCCGGTCAGGTCCATCCAGCCGCTCTCAAAGCCCTTGACGGCAGCGAACACGCCCTCGGGTAGGCCGTTGACGCTGTTGGCGTAGTACCCGGCACAAGTGCGCATACCGCTTACCACCACATCGCCGTCGCTGTCCAGAACATCGTAGAGCCAGCTGCTGCCGGGGCCATTGTAGCAGCCGTAGAAGTAGATGCCGTCCTCAGTGGAGAGCAGGGGCGAGTAGTAGTTGTAGGTCTCATTCAGCTTGGCCAGGTCGAGGGTCTTGTGGATGCCGTCCGGCCCGCAGATGTGGATGGCCGTTGCGTCATAGCTGTCATTGTCATCCTGCTGGACCCAGGCCCAGCCGTTCCCCTCGGGGTAAATATGGGTACGCACCTGATTTTCCACCGGGTCGATGGTGGTATCGGTCAGCAGAACACCGGTCTGCAGGTCGAACACCCGCACGGTGCCGTCTACGGCATAGATGGCCAACGTGGCATCATCCGTATTGGCATCGTAGAGGTCTTTCTCCTCGCCGGTGAGCAGGTCGTGGAACAGATACCGCCCCGCCATTTCGGGGGTGGAAACTTCGGGCTCCGTGACTGCCGCGCCGGGCACATAATACCGGATGGGCTGGTCATATTCGCAGAGCACAGCGCTTTGCTCCGTGCTGACCAGATCCACCAGCTGATATCTGCCATCGTGATACAGGCTGACCGTGCCTGCACCGGTGTACTGCTGGTAACCGGTCAGCTCCTCGCCGGTGGTGGGGTTGTACAGGCTGTCGGCACCCGTCGTGCCATCCTCGTTGTAGTGGCTCACCACCAGCCAGTCGGTGGGGACGGAGCTGTCGCTGCTGCTGGCATAGAAGTTGGAAAGGCCGGACAGCTCTGCCTGATAGACCACCTCACCCTGCCGATCCTGCACCTGCACGGCGCAGTAGGCGGTCAGATCATCGCCCCATTCGTTTTCCTGCACATAGTCTGCCGGGACATTGCAGACTTCAAAGGCCAGATAGCTGCCTGCTATGCTGCATCCGTAGGCGTTTTCGGGCACAGCCAGCTCCTCGCCCGTGGCAAGGTCGATCACCCGGCAATCGCCTGCGGCGTGGTTGTTGCAGGGGGCATAGGCCATCTGTTCCGGTGCGGTCAGGACCAGCAGGCTGCCGGTCAGGGCAGCATCGTAGGCACGGTCAAAGGTCAGGATCTCCTTGCCGCTGCGGTCGCACAGGGCGGTTGCCCGCCCGGTGGGGGTGCCGGGGGCTGACCACTGCCGCAGATAGTACCGCACGGCGCCGGTCAGGGTATCCGGCACCAGATACACGGTCTCACTGCTGGCGGCCTGATACAACACGGTATTGCCGCAGAGCACGGTATTGCCGCCGTTGGAGCCGTTGCTGTACAGGATGCGCAGCTTGCCGTCGTTCAGTGAAGCTGCAGCGGGGCCGGGCACTTCTTCAGCCTGCGCGGGCTTGGAATCGGGCAGGGGCGAGGCCGGAGGCAGCAGGGAGCAGGAGGCCAGCAGCCCTGCCGCGGCAGACAGGCTGAGCACTGCACAGCCGATGCGGAGAACAGAACGTTTCATAAGCGTACCTCACAGGTTTGGCAGAATTTAACTTTCCTATCCTGATTATAATACGAATAAACCGGACGTTCAATTGCAATCGAACGTCCGGTTATGGTTACAGTTTTGTTACAGGGTTCGCTCAGACCTCGGCAGCCTCGGCTTCGTCCATCCGCACCAGCTGACGCAGGAAGGGGAAGAGGAAGGGCACGGTGACAAAGAAGGTCAGCACATCGGCGATGGGCTGGCAGATCTCAACACCCAGCAGCCCAAAGGCCCGGGGCAGGGTGAGGATGAGTGGGATGAAAAACACGCCCTGACGGCAGCAGGCCAGAAAGGTGGCCCGGCCCGATTTGCCGATGTGCTGGTGGAGGGCTGTTACCTCTACCGCGTCAGCCGCTGGGGCCTGGCGGTGGGCTACACCTACGCCCACGCTCACTTTCAGGGGGCGGCGCTGGAAGAAGCCCCGTTCCTCAAGTACGGCCACGAGAATGTGACCATCCGCGACAATTACGTAAAGCTGGCCGGCGGCGATGGCATCACCGTGATGTACGCCCTGCGCCCGCTGGTGGAGCACAACACCGCTGATTCCGTAGCCTGTGAGATCAATGACCGCGTGTATTCCCACCCCGGCGACCGCGCCGGCAAAGTGGCGGCGGGCATCTGGCCCTGGAAATGCAAGGATGCACTGTTCCGCTGCAACGAGGCCGCCGACACCCGCCTGAACCAGGACAGCATGGCTTATGATGCCGACTCCGGCGACGGCACGGTGTACGAGTACAACTTCAGCCGCCAGAACGAGGGTGGCTGCGTGATGTTCTGCCTGCAGGAAGCCATCCACAATACCTTCCGCCACAACGTCAGTTTTGACGATTTAGGCGGCACCATCAGCCCCTCGGAGAACCCGGACGCGCTGATTGCCGACAATGTATTCTATGTGCGGGACGGCGTGCCCTTCGTCCGCCCACAGATGGGCGGCGGCAATTACACCGCCGAGAACAACACGTTTTTGCCCTTGGAGAAGTTTACCCCCTGAATAGCGGCAGTCTCTCCCCTGCCCTATCACCCCTGAATAAGCCCAAAACAAACACCCCCTGCCTTGCTTTTGTACAAGGCAGGGGGTGTTTGTTCACCCCACCAGCCCGCCGTTGTCGGGTGCGAGCCCTTTTTTCATTTTCGTACCCCACTGGAATGACCAAGACGCAAACAAGCCAACCTATATATAGGGTTGTTTTGGGTAAAACGACCATTTTCGACATTTTCGGCTAAAATATATAGCATTTCATCCGGTTCTATGATAAAATGAGAATACTTATAAAGGGGAGTTTTTCAACTGTGCTTTATAAGCGCATAACTGCCTGCGCAGCGATGCACTTTTGAAGAAAGGAGGACAAAAATCATGAACAAGTTCAAGAAGCTCGTTGCGGTGCTGGTCAGCGTTGTCATGGCTTGCGTCTTTGCTACCGGTGTGTTCGCTACCGATTACGTAGAGAACCTGAGTGCTGCCCGCGCCGAAGTGAACGGCTATCTGACCAGCGCCGGTGTTTACGGCATGGACGGTGTTGTCAACAGCCTGAACGAGACCCAGCTGCGTGCCCTGCGTGATAATTCCGTTGCCCTGCGCAACGCTTTGACCCAGGCCAAGAACGCCCTGAACGGCGCCAAGACCGAGGCCGATGTCCGCACTGCTGTCAGCACTGCTCTCAGCCAGGTTGGCGGCATCTTCAGCGATGCCGGCATCAGCCTGAACATCGATGTCGTTGCTTCCGGCAGCGAGGTTGCCGTTGTGCCGACTGCTTCCGCTAACGGTGTCTCTGGCACCACCCAGTGGAAGTTTGCCACCGATGGCTCTGTTGCTTCTGCTTCCAACCCGCTCACCGCTTCTTCCTCGGCAGTCATCAAGGCTACCGGTGACAACAGCGCTATGGTCATTGCTACCATCGTTCTGTCTGTTGTTGGTATCCTCGGCCTGGCTGTCCGCAAGGAGAGTGCGCTGGCACTGTAAGCCAATGCAGCATCCGATGAGCTTGTCTTAATCGGAGGACGGGCAGCACTTCGGTGATGCCCGTTTTGTAGGTTCTTTTCAGGCAGTGTGCTTGCCTGTTTCAGATAGATACTTTACGGATAGCCGGGCGCGGCTGGTGTCTGCTTCCTGGCTCAGGAGGGGTTAAAAACTTGCCACATAGTAAAAAAAAGTCTTTCATCCGCAGCAGTCCGCTGGCCTATGTTGTTGTGCCTTTGGCGCTGGCGGCTGTCACGGCAGCCCTGCTGGCGGCACTCAGCTTTGTGCTGCTGCAGCCCTACCAGATGATGCTGGGCTGGTTCTTTGACAACACAACTGCTTCTCAGCCGCAGGACCTGCTGGCTGAAGCCGGTACGGTAATTGACGGCGGTGCGGCAGGGGAAGCCGCTGCCCAGCCGGAGACGATTCCCTTCAGCAGCATTACCTACCCCACGTTGGGTGACCGCTATGCTGATATTACGATTTCCGGCACCAACGTGAACGCCCCGGTATATTACGGTGATACCAACCGAATCCTGAACCAGGGCGTCGGCACCTATATGGAAAACAGCAGCGCCGGCCTGCCCGGTGAAGGGAAAACAATTCTGCTGTCCGGCCACAACAACACTTTCTTCAATGATCTCCAGCATGCAGAAGAAGGGGCCACCGTAACCATTACCACCCACTACGGTGTGTACACCTATGAGGTTACGGAGACAAAAATCCTGGATTATCAGGACTCGTCCGCTTACGACTTCTCCCGCGAGGATGAAAATCTGATTCTGTATACCTGCTACCCGTTTGATGCTATGGGCTTTACCCCGGACCGCTTCTTTGTGTATGCACGGTATGTCTCCGGCCCCGTGCTGGACAGAAACAGCTAAGGGGGCGATTGTTTGGAAAAAAATAGTGTAAAAAAGAAACGCGGCAGTGTCGGCTGGGCACTGGGTTTGTCCTGGCTGTCCACGCTGCTGTTGGCGATTCTGGCCATTTTTCTGATGCTGCTGACCACTATATGCAGCGAGGGATTCATGCGCAAGCAGGTAACGCGCAGCAGCTTTGCTGATTATGCCTACAGCTACCTGTATGATAACTATGTCAGCTATGGTGCATCCACCGGTTTTGATGCCGATGTGATGACCTCTACCCTTTCCCGCGACCAGATTAACACGGATATGGAACAGGCTGTGACAGACCTGTATGCAGGCAATACGGCTGTCAATGCCCGTGAGAATATCAAAACCGACCTCAATGCTGTTCTGGTAGCTGACCTGAACAGCCGCGGTAAGGACGTGACCGAGGATGTAGCGTCCGCTGTTGAGATTGTGGCCGATGCCTGCCGTCTGGATTATGCAAACTACGTTGCCATTCCTCTGGCAAGCCAGTTGTACACGGTCATTACCAAGGTTGATCGTCTGGCGCTGCCGGGTGTCATTGTTACGGCGCTACTTTGTGCTGTTTCGCTGGTGCTGATGCTGCGTCTGGCAGGCAGCTCTCGTCTTGGGGTGCGCTGCCTTACCTTCACCTTTACGGCCGGTGCAATTTTGTGCGCACTGGGTGCCACCGTTCTGTATCCTCTGCTGGGGCTGGATCATTTTTCTCTGGAGCCAGCCTCTATCCGGGCGCTGGTTCTTACCTATCTGCGTAATATGTTTAGCAGCTTGGGCACCTTTGCGGTTATCTATGCGCTGGTAGCTGTCATTCTGTTGGGCTTTATGTTCGTGGCGCATCATCAGTTGAAGCGTCAATATCAAAACAAAACCTGAGGAGGATTCAACCCGTGGAAAACGAAGAATACGATACCATAGACCTGCTGGAAGTCTTGAATGCCGTCCGGCAGCATCTGGCAATCCTGATCCTTTGCACACTGGCTGCTGCGGTTGTCGGTTTTACCGTCTCCAAGTTTGCTATGACCCCCCAATACGAATCCTCGGCCCTGATGATCGTCAACACCCGCCAGGATACCACTTCCAATGTTACCAGCGACCAGATCAACTCGGCAACCAAACTGGTTTCTACCTACAGCATCATTATCAAAAGCGATACTGTGCTGCAGCAGGTTATCAATGACCTCGGACTTTCTCTGACTTACGGAGAGTTGAAAGACCGCGTAACGGTTGATGCCGTGGACGACACACAGGTTATGAAAATTACGGTCCGTAGCAATAATCCTGAATGGGCCCAGCAGGTTTGCAACAAAATTACAGAAGTCTCCCCTGATGCCATTCTGGAAGCTGTGGAGGCTGGCTCTGTCAAGGTTATTTCTCAGGCACCTGTCCCTACGGAACCGGTTTCCCCCAACGTCCTGAAGAATACCGCTCTGGCTGGTATGGTAGGGTTGGTACTCTGCCTGGGTGTTATCTTCCTGCAGGTTTTGCTGGACAATAAGATCAAAAGTGAAGAAGACATCGCAAAATACCTGGATCTCACGGTTGTGGGTGTCATTCCTGAATACGAGAGGGGCAAAAAGAAATGAGTGCAAATAAAAAGAAGTCCCGTACTTCCCATCGAGAATTGTTTGTTGTCAGCAAGGATGCACCGTTTCAGTTTGTAGAAGCCTATAAATCCCTGCGTACCAATCTGGAATTTCTCTCTGCTACCAGCAACTGTAAAACCATCTTGATTACCTCTTCGGTTCCGGAGGAAGGCAAGAGCAACGTAGCCATCAATCTGGCCATTACTCTTGCAGCCTCCAACAAGCGTGTTGTTCTGGTGGATTGCGATATGCGTAAAAGCGCAATTTCCCGCTATCTGCGCATTCCCCGCAGCCACAGTGGTCTGACGAATGTCATCACAACAAAGGATGTAGGCAAGCTGCCGGACGCCCTGCTGCGTCTAAAAGACAACGGCATTACGGTATTGCCCGTTGGTACGATTCCGCCGAACCCGGCAGAACTCCTCTCCACCCCTATTGTAGAGCGGATTTTTACGGCTCTGCAGCAGACCTATGACTATGTAATTGTGGACACGCCGCCTGTCTCGGTGGTGACCGATGCCGCCGTTCTGAGCCGTGTATCGGATGGTGTTCTGCTGGTTGTCCGCCCCGGTGTCACCACCATTCAGGGTGCCCAGCTGAGCAAAAAGAACCTGGAAGCCGTTGACGCCCACATTCTCGGCGTCGTGATGAATGGCTATAATGTCAAAAAGACCGGCCGCAAAGACGGCTACTCCTACGCGTACTCTTATGGTTACTACGACACAAAACAGGATAGCAGCAACGAATGAGCCAGAATTTGGTAGACCTGCATTGCCATATCCTGCCCGGCATCGATGATGGTGCCCGGGACCTGAACATTTCCATGGCGCTTTTGCGCAAAGAAATTCAGGACGGTGTGGCTGGCATTGTATTTACCCCACACTTCCATTATGAGCGTATCTCGGTAGAGAATTTTGCCGCAAAGCGCCGCGCCGCGTTTTTACAGGTAGCCAAGGCCGCCAAAGAGACCGGCCTGCCGCTGGCGGCCAAGTTGGGTGCGGAGGTGTACTTTACAACGGCTCTGCCCAGTCTTGATTTGCGCGCGCTGGCCTTTGCCAAATCAAACTACATTCTTATCGAATTTCCTACCACCTGCCACCCCGCAGGCATTGACGAAACGCTGTATGCTGTGCGCCAGCGCGGCTATACGCCGATTCTGGCCCATGTGGAGCGTTATCCTTTCGTGACCGAGGACCCTACCCTGCTGTACAACTGGGTCAGCGAGGGCTGTCTGGCGCAGATCAACGCCAGCGGCCTGGTGCGGGAAGGCCGCACGGCCCACTGGCTGCTAAAATTGCTGAAATGGAACCTGGTGCATCTGCTTTGCACCGACTGCCACTCGATCGACACCCGCCCGCCAAACCTGAAAGCCGGGTACAGCAAGCTGCCACCCCCCATCGCCCGCCGCCTGCGCCGCAACAGCATTGAAGTCTACCTGGGTAATGAACTTGTCCCACCCGAGCCGACCAAGCCGCAATACCGCTTTGGCCGCTGGGTGTGATCCTATTACAAACAACTCCCCCTGCCGATGAATTCAGCAGGGGGATATTTTGTTTATGGTTCACGACCTCGGCCATGGCCGGGCCGACCTGGCCGTGAGCCATCAGTATGATCCGGATGCGCCGCTCCATCTTGCGGGCCGAGAATGCCACCAGGCACAGGGTGAGCATCTGCCGCTTGTAGTCGCTTATATTGCAAGGCCGCTTGGCGCGGAAACGGTCAATGAACTGTTGGGCCAGTTCCATCTCAGCCGGGTACTTTTCCGCCAGTGAAATCTGTGCACCGTTGGCGTTTTGGGGCACGTCCGTGGTCAGGCTGAGCACTAACGCGTCCTCAAAGTCCTTGCGGCAGGAATTCAGGCTGTCCCGCATCTCGGCCAGCACAGCCAGCACGACCTTGCGCACTTCCTGCCGCTCCTGCTCCAGCGATTTCGCCGTGTTGTTATTGTGCAGGTTGTTCTGCGGCAGCACGCGGCCCAGCAGTACGGTCTGCAGGGCTTTCATCCGCGCTTCAGGCGTGCAGTCTTCCTCGGCAATTTCTTTCAGTCGGTAGTACATTTTATCCAGCGTTTGACTGGCGTCGTCCTCCACCTGCGGGAAGACCAGCTGCCGATCATAACAGCTTTCCACTTCCAGCAAACGGGTCAAGCTGCCTGCCGAGATCAACTGCTGCACCAGTTCGGCACGGATGTAAACGGTGTCTTGCTGCTTGGAGACGCTCTCCAAAAAAGCGTTGGCGCAGCAGACCTGGATGTCGCTCTGCATCTGGCCGATGTTGCCGGGACAATCATATTGCAATAAGATGCGCACGGCCTCCCGTTCCACCACCAGCTTGCGGTCGATCTTTTTGTACTCCCCCGCAAAGATGCTTTGCAGCACGGCAAACCGCTCCGCCATCGGGCGGTCAGCGATGCCGGGCATCGAGATGACGATGGGGATACGGCGGCGGAACGTCAGCAGCAGGGCTGACTCCGGCGAAGAGGTGGTAGCGGCGATCAGCCGCACATTGACCTTACGTGCCGGGCCGGAATCGCCCAGTCGGCGGTAGCTGCCCTTGTCCAGCAGGTAGAAAAGCATTTCCTGCCCTTCCCCGGACAGACGGTGGATCTCATCCAAAAACAGGATGCCGCCGTCTGCCTTCTGCACCAGGCCGTCCTTGGTGGCGTTGGCGCCGCTGAACGCGCCGCGCACATAGCCAAACAACTGGCTGTTCAGCAGCTGCGGATTGTCGGCGTAATCGGCGCAGTTGAAGGAGACAAAGGGGGCATCCGGCGCCAGCAGGCCCTGCTGCACCGCATAGTGGTACATATTCTCTGCCAGAAACGTTTTGCCGGAACCAGACGGACCAATAATGAGTGTGTGCAGGCCGTTGGGTGGATAAGATACCGCCGCCTTCGCCTGATGGATCTGCGCTTTCAGGCCGCCGTCGTAGCCGATCATCCCGGCAAACACGTTGGTGCCCTCGGTCTCCTCTTGCGTGGTGATTTCTACGGCCGGTTCAGGCTGCGGCTCGGCTTCTTTTTCTGGCAAATTGCTGTGCAGTTCCTTTACCAGATAGCGCGAGACATTGTAGCCCATCGCGTTCAGCCGCAGGGTCAGCGACCGATCCGAAAGCCCCGGCTCCTGCTCCAGAAGTTTCTGCATCTCTACCACCAGCGCCGGGCGCAGCCGCATCCAGGAGTTAGGAATGCCGTTGATCCGCCGCAGTTCCACTACCTGTTCGCGGCGCAGCTGCAACATCTGAGCCAGTTGTTCATCGGTATAGGGGCGTTTGGGGTCTTCCTGTCGGATCAGTTCAGTCAGAGTGGCCATTGCTGCCCCTCCTTTTTCTATGTTAGTCGTTATATTTCCAGGCGAAAATTCGTTTGGGGTTCTCTACCATCATTTTGTGGAAGTTTTCTTCGCCGATGTAAGGCAGCAGTTCCGCCTTCAGGTCGGTCAGAATATAGGTAAAGCCGGGCTTACCGCCGTAGGCAGGCAGATAGTTCTTCTTGCCCATATCGCCGGCCAAGGTCACGTGGTCTACGCAGCCGGCCTCCACCAGCGCCGTGACCATCCGCACGCGAAAGGAATCGCGATCCTGCAGTTCTCGGCCAACATGGTCCAGGCAAATGGTAGCGCCCTCGCGGCAAAGCCGGATGGCATAGTCCGTATCCATCTTGCTGTCAATATGGCACAGCAGCACATTCTTCGGATCGACACCGTGTTTTTCCAGCAGGCGCAGCTGGTCCATGCCCATTGTGCCCTTGTCGCAGTGGGTGCTGATGGGGATGCCCGTGTCGCGGTGTACGCGGGCCACTGCCTCGATGGAGCGCTTTTCGGCGGCGGTCACTTCCTCAAAGCTGGTGCCCAGCTTGATAACACCCGGGTGGATCTCGGTGCCATCCAGGCCATTCGTCACTTCGTCCATCAGAATATCATACAGCTCACCGTCGGTTTTATCGCCAAACCAGGGCGGCATAAACAGCTGCTTGTGGAAGCCTGTGCAGCAGATGACATGCACACCGGTAGCCTGCGCAATGCGCTGATAGGCCTTTACGTTGCGGCCGTAGTTGATCGGCGTCATCTCCACCAGGGTCTCACCCCCGGCTGCGGAAAAACTGCGGGTCTCCTCCGTCGAAGCCGCCTCGTCATCCAGCGTATAAGGGATATAATACTCATCCGGCAGCTGGGGTTTTACCATCAGGTGCTCATGCACATAGGTAACGCCCAATTTGTTTACATTTAGCGGGCCACATACAGTAACAGCCGTATTACGAATCATCGTCGTATTCCTCCATTTTGGCAAAGCAAAGCCCTGCCCACATTTGAAAGCCAGGCAGATTCCAGATACCTAGGCAGCCCAAAAATGTGAAACTCGGAGAAATTATGCAGCACGTTTATTGCCATTATTATAAATCGACAATTTTATATTGTAAAGAGATTCATGATAAAATAGATGTCATTTTTCGTAATTGCACATCGTCAGGACGAATATTGTTCACCCGCGGATTTGCGTTGTCACTCGCTTTGCGGACGCATAGTGTGCGTCCCTACTATCTCCATATCCCCTATCACAAATCACGAAACAAAGAGCAAAAGCGCCTTACCCCTTGCGGGATAAGGCGCTTTTCTTAAAAGAGAAGTCGGCATCTACCTATTTTCACAGGCCGTCTCCAGCCAACTATC
>ENA-OPWR01002868-OPWR01002868.1-human-gut-metagenome-genome-assembly--contig:-NODE-2868-length-11265-cov-1.938626_pt1 | contig 11265 bp, 9 predicted proteins | sample MGYA00241507_ERZ502006 | MGnify/ENA primary metagenome ERZ502006 (study PRJEB25962, sample SAMEA2043041) | human gut metagenome | biome: human gut; feature: human-associated habitat; material: faeces... | reverse complement strand
CCACTATCAGGTTGCAATTGCCCCATCAGCATTTTAATAAACGAAGACTTTCCCGCTCCGTTATTTCCGATAATACCCATTTTTTCATAACGGGCAAAAATATAATTGAAATCTTCCAAGATTTTCACATCTCCAAATCGTTTTGAAAGATGCTTTGCTTCAAATATTTTCGATCCGATATAAGATGACTTTACATCGAGTTTGACATTTCCAGTATCATGCTCCTGTTTGGCTTTCTTTTCAAGTTCATAAAAAGCATCTATACGATATTTAGCTTTGGAACCCCGAGCTTGAGGCTGACGACGCATCCAGTCAAGTTCGGTTCGCAACAGATTATTCGCACGGGCAACCTCTGCATTCTGCGCATCGATACGTTCTTGCCTTTTCTCCAAATAATAACTATAATTACCATTATATGAGTATAAAGACCGTTTGTCAATCTCCATAATCGAACTACAAACTCGATCCAAAAAATAACGGTCGTGAGTAACCATCAGCAGAGTAATGTTATTACGCTTCAAATATTCTTCGAGCCATTCTGTCATTTCCAAATCGAGATGATTGGTCGGTTCATCCAAAATTAACAGCTGAGGCTCTGAAATAAGAACATTTGCCAAAGCCACCCTTTTTAGCTGTCCTCCCGACAAATGTTCTATCTTCTGATCAAAATTATTAATTTTCAGTTGCGAAAGAATTTGTTTTGCCCTGTATTCATAGTCCCACGCTTTCAGGTGGTCCATCTGTTCTACCAATTCCTCTATACGACCGGAATCTCCCGATATCAAAGCTTCTTCGTATGCCGATATAACACCCACAACCTCACTATCGCTATGAAAACAGGCTTCGAGAACTGTTATACCTTCGGGAAAATGAGGATCTTGAGGTAGATAACCGATACGCAAATCCCTACGATAGACAACATTACCGGAGTCATAATCTTCTTTTCCCGTAATGATATTCAATAACGTAGTCTTTCCCGTTCCGTTTTTCGCAATCAAACCGATACGATCCCCTTCAAAAATCCCGAAAGTGAGATTCTCGAACAATACCAAATCTCCAAAAGATTTAGTCAATCCTTCTACCTGTAAAAAACTTATCATTCTTCTCAATCTTCTTTTAATGGGATAAAGGTAATCATTATTCGACATATTCTGGAGATTTGTTCGAAGTTATATTTAAAACAACAGGTCGGAAGAAAATGCAAAAAAAGAACCGACCAGATTACTTTATCAGAAAATTCTGACAGATTATCAATATATAATATAGGTGAAAAAAGTATGATCGAACAAAACAAATTTCCTAAAATCCTTTATTTTTGTAACAGACTTACTAATAGATTTCATGAATAAAAGGAAAATATTAATTATCGAGGATGACATAACATTTGCTCTAATGCTGAAAACATGGCTTTCTCGCAAAGGTTTCGATGTAACTCATACCGGAAATGTGGCTGATGCTCAGAAACAATTATCCAAAGGAGAGTTCGATCTAATACTATCTGACCTCCGATTACCGGATCAAGAAGGAATAATGCTGCTAGCTTGGCTAAAAAAGCAAAATTTTCCCGTCCCCCCTTTTATCATAATGACGAGTTATGCAGATATACAATCGGCGGTGCTGGCAATGAAATCAGGAGCATCAGATTATATTGCCAAACCTTTTAATCCAGAAGCATTACTAATCAAAATAAACGAGTTATTACAGCAAAAAACAGAATTATCTTCGGTCAATAACCATCAAAATGAATCTTCAGCTAAAGCTCCTGCCCCTCCACGATTCATGGAAGGGAAAAGCGAGCAGGCTCGTCAATTATACGAATATATTCGTCTGGTAGCTCCGACTGACATGTCTGTTCTTGTAAACGGAGCAAGCGGCACAGGGAAAGAACATATTGCACAAGAAATACACCAACTAAGTAAGCGCAAGGATAAACCGTTCATTGCGATCGATTGTGGAGCTATACCTCGAGAATTGGCTGCATCTGAATTTTTCGGACATGTCAAAAATTACTTTTCCGCCGTAAGATTCATTTCCGACTGACCAGATCAGAACTGCCGGATGGTTTTTATCTCTCTGGTAACAGGAATTGACACGATCAAGCATCATCGGTTCCCAGTCCATGTTGTCCCCCGGAACGATCGTATCTTTCGGCACAGAACCATGCATCGCAGCATCCCATGAACCGTGTGATTCGAGATTGTTTTCCGCGATCATATAAAGGCCGTACTCATCACAGAGGCGGTAGATCGGAGAGGCATCCGGATAATGGCAGGTACGGATGGCATTGATGTTGTTCTGCTTCATAGTCACAATATCCTGGATCAGTTCCTCCCGGGATACGTGTCTTCCCGTGACGGAGCTGAATTCATGACGGTTTACTCCCTTAAACACAATACGTTTGCCGTTGAGGGTCATAATACCGTCTTTCATCTCAAAGCGGCGGAAACCGACTTTTTCGGGAATGATCTCCTGGAGCATTCCGTTCTCATCATACACTTCCATGTCAAGATCATAAAGATTCGGTTCTTCCGCACTCCAGAGCAGAGGATTCAAAATTTCCCATGTACAGGTATCTTCACCGTCCAGAGCTTTTTCATCCTGCAAAAGGATCTCGCCTTTTCTGGAAAGTGTAAGTTTCATTTTTACTTTTCCCCAGGTTTTTGTCACGATCTCAAGACTTGCTTTTTTAAGGGTCTCATCCGGGATCGCACGGATCTTAAGATCATAGACATGAACCTCCGGCACGGTATAAAGATAAACATCTCTGTAAATTCCGGAAAAGCGGAAAAAGTCCTGGTCTTCGCACCAGCTGCTGGCTGTCCATTTGAATACCTGGGCTGCCAGTTTGTTCTCGCCCTCTTTCAGATACTCTGTAAGCTCAAATTCTGAAGGGGTAAAAGAATCTTCACTGTATCCCACAAAAGTTCCGTTGAGCCACAAAGCCAGTCCGCTTTCTGCTCCCTGGAAAGAGATAAATACTCTTTTTCCTTTCATGTTTTCCGGCACATGGAAATATTTCACATAGCTTCCCACCGGGTTAAAACGCTCCGGGATCTGTCCCGGGTGAAGTTCCTCGTGACCTTCCCATGGATACTGGACATTGGCATACTGTGGTGCATCATATCCTTCCATCTGGATATGGGCCGGCACATAAATATCTTCCCAGTCTTTGCAGGAATATGAGTCCTCCTCAAATCCTGCAACTGTACTTGCATAATTTCTTGCATAGTGGAATTTCCAGAGTCCGTTGAGGCTGTGGCGATAGGAAGTTTCCTCATCTTCCCGTTCTTCCTCACTGCGATAATACATGTGGTCCGAATGCGCTTCCATTCTTCCGTCACAGAAATACTGTGGGTCTTTCACCAGAGAATAATCAAATTTTTTCATGTTTTCCTCCTGTCCGGCTTTTGTATCCCGGTAAATATTGTCTGAATTTCCTGAAATGCTGTGTTTTACAGTTGTATTTTCGTAACTTCGTTTCTGTCTGTACATTATTATAGTATAAACTTAAAGATTATGGTATAATATGTTTCACCAAAATATATAACATTTAGAAACAGGTGAAGCATATGTCAATTTATTTCAGAAATACTCCTGTCAGTGCTCCGTTTATGTTCGAATCTCTCGGAAATCACTGGAACCAGGATACCATAAACCGGCCGGACGGATACCCATACTATCATTATCTTCAGACAGAAAAAGGAACCGGCCGCATCGAAGTAAATGGAAAGCACTACACTCTGGGTGCCAACGAAGGCATCCTCATTGCACCTTCCGTTCCCCACTCCTATCACCGGGAATCTACTTCATGGATTACCATGTTTGCCACATTTACCGGGACTCTCGCAGGCAGTATCCCTTCTATGACAGACAATCAGGAAGTGATCCTCACCCCGAAAGAGCAGGGCTTAAATATCCGGAAACTGATTTCTTATTCCCTTCGAAAATACCACGAACCAACCCCGAATATGAAATCGCTCTCCTCGGACTGCTATAATCTTCTCATGAATTTTATGGACTGCGCCGCTTCTCCGAAAATTCAGGATAACCCTCTTTACCAGAGATATGTTGTTCCCGTAATAAAAGAAATTGAAACCCGTTATCAGCAGGACATCACCGCTGCCGAACTCAGTCAGAGTGTCTTTGTATCCACGCAGTATCTTTCCCGTCTGTTCCAGCGTTTTCTTGGCTGTTCTGTCTATGAATACGTTACCATGTACCGCATCAGCCGTGCCAGGGAGCTGCTTCTTTCCAAACCGGATATGAAAATTCAGGATGTTGCCTGCGCCTCCGGCTTTTCCGATTCCAGCCATTTTATTGCCATGTTCCGAAAAATTACCGGCACAACACCTCTGGACTTCCGGAAAATGTACTAAAAAAACACGGATCTGTATGCCCCTGAACCTTCAGGTTTTCACACAGATCCGTGTTTATTTTTTCAGCTATATCCTCAGCACTGATAATATAACTCCAGAATGCGGTCAACTCTCTGACTGGCTTCCAGATTCTTCAGAAGATCGCTCCTGCTTCTGATCTGGCTGTCCAGATTCTTCCGTTCCTCCTGCAATTGCTGCAGAAGGGATGCTTTCCGGAGAGTCTCCTGGTTCTGCTGTATTTGTATTTTGTTCTGACTCATATTTTTCTCCCTGTACAGTTTCTGTTTCCAGATTCTCTGTTGCATTTTTTCTTTGTTCTGCGGCCTGTTGCTCTGCCTGGTAATCTTTTTCGATTCTTCTCTTTCGTACCCGGGCACGCTTCCTCGCCATTACAAGCTTCACCGTAACGATCACTGTACATAAGACAAAAAGCACACCTGAAATCACTAAGGAAACATCAATTTCTGTTCCCGGAAAATATACCTTATCTGTGCGGAACCACTGGATCACAGCTCTCCCCAGACCATATCCCGCCAGATATCTCAAAAAAATCTCTCCCTGAAATACCCTTTTTCGAAGATGCATCATAAGCATCAGAAATACAAGCAGACACCAGAGACTCTCATATAAAAACAGTGGCTGCGCTATGATCCAGGATAATCCGTCTGCGGTCTGAAGATTTTCGCGCATCGCGGTAGTTACCTCTCCTGCTCTTACCGCAGTCAGCGGAATCTGCATGGAAAAAATATTATCTGCATATTCTCCGAACGATTCTCTGTTAAAGAAACTTCCCCACTTTCCTATTATCTGCCCGATAAGGATTCCCATACAGGCAAGATCTGCCATTTTCCAGAATGACTTTTTGCGGAGCCGGCAGTAAACCGCGCCGCTCAGGACTCCGCCCAGAAGGCCACCATAAAAAAGCATTCCACCGGATCGTACATTCAGGATCTGCCCCGGATCATTTTTGTACAGACTCCACGAAAAAGCCGCATACAAAAGCCTTGCACCGATCACGCCTGCGATCAGCGTTATGATAGTCAGATCCAGATATCCATCCGGATCCTCATGATTTCTTCTGGCTTCCAGCACCACAAAAAAGATTCCGAGGAGCATTCCGACCGCGATCAGAACACCATAGATCGTAATCTCAAATCCAAAAATCTCAAATGATTTCGGAACATAGTCCAAAACCAGTTTCAGGCCGGGAAAACGAATTGACATATCCATAAAATCACCTGTTATATATTCTTGATACCGATTTTTCTCTGCCCGTTAATTACTGACTGCTGATGATCAAACATTAAATCGGAATAAGATCACATCTCCATCCTGTACAACGTAATCTTTTCCTTCCATACGGACAAGGCCTTTCTCTCTGGCACCTGCATAGGAACCACAGTCCAGAAGATCCTGGTAATTTACAACCTCTGCCTTGATAAATCCGCGTTCGAAATCTGTATGGATCTTACCTGCTGCCTGAGGTGCCTTGGTTCCGATCTTGATCGTCCATGCTCTTGTCTCATCTTCTCCTGCTGTCAGGAAACTCATAAGTCCGAGAAGATGATAGCTTGCACGTACCAGTTTCTCAAGTCCTGACTCAGTAAGTCCCAGATCCTCAAGGAACATCTTTCTCTCATCCTCGTCCAGCTCGGAAATCTCTTCCTCGATCTGTGCGCAGATCACAAATACCTCGCTGTTCTGTTTGGATGCATACTCACGCACAGCCTGTACATGTGCATTATTTGCTCCATCATCCGCAATATCATCTTCTGCAACGTTGGCTGCATAGATCACCGGTTTCGCTGTAAGAAGGTTATAGGTTGCAAGCCATGCATCCTCATCTTCATTCTCTGTCTCAAGAGTGATGGCAAGCTGTCCGTCCTCCAGATGAGCCTTTACTTTTTCGAGGAATGTAAGCTCTTTGGCAGCCTCTTTGTCCATACGTGCTGTCTTGGTAACCTTGGCAATTCTTCTCTCAAGGATCTCAAGATCTGAGAAAACGAGCTCCAGATTGATCGTTTCAATGTCACGGAGCGGATCAATATTTCCATCTACATGGACAACATTGGAATCTTCAAAGCAGCGTACTACATGAACAATAGCATCTACTTCACGGATGTTTGCAAGGAACTGGTTTCCAAGACCTTCACCCTTGGATGCACCTTTTACAAGTCCCGCGATGTCAACGAATTCGATCACTGCAGGTGTTACTTTCTTTGATTTGTAAAAATCTCCCAGAAGATTCAGTCTTTCATCCGGTACCGTTACAACACCCACGTTCGGATCAATGGTACAGAACGGATAGTTTGCTGACTCTGCGCCGGCCTTTGTCAGTGAATTAAATAATGTACTTTTTCCCACATTAGGAAGACCTACAATTCCAAGTTTCATTTCTCTATATTTCTCCTTTAAATGTATTGATTTCACAGCATTTTCAGCCATTTTGCTGTTCCCATCTTACCACACACAACCGGAATCCGCAACCCGGGACTGCCGCCCACCGGATTCTCTGTGCCGTAACAGCCAATGCTTTAATCCCTGGACATAATCATCAGAAGCTGACCACTGTCATAGGTAATTTCAGCCGTTTCCTCTGTAATCTCATTGCTGACAGTCAGTCCACTGTCCGCAACGGTGAGATGATACCGGTTCAACGGATACTTAAATCCTTTCAGGGACAATCCGGCTACATCTCCTCCTACAGAGAAAAAAGAAACATATTTTCCAAACTGCTCCTCTTTTTTCAGCACGGTTCCACTTTCAACCAGAGTAATATAATTCCACTGATCTGCAAGAACAATCTGTACTCCCTGTTCTTTTCCCATGGAAAGTAGTCCAAGATTGGCCAGTACATGATCTAGCCTTGTTCCGGTGGCACCAAAAATCAGGATTTCTTTTGCCCCTTCACGGATCATATGATTCACGGCAGACTGTGTATCGGAATCATCTTTTTCCGGCTTCAGCCTGACAATCTCAAGATCCTTCAGGCTTTCCATGTAGGCTTCCCCTTCTTCAGAAAGACTGTCAAAATCTCCCACTGCAAGATCCGGAGTAAATTCCCGGTTTCTCATGAACCATTCCATGCCTTTATCTGCGGCAACAAGGGCAAGGCTTTCTCTTTGGCCTTCTTCTATTCTTTTTTTCAAAAAACCGAGGGCAAAACCATCCTGGATATTGCCCCCGCTAATTATTACTGTATCAATCATTTTCAGTCCAGCTTTTCTTTGATATCGTGAATCCGCTCTGTGATATGTCTTACATTGGCTGCCACATCTCCCTTAAATACCCAGGAACCGGCTACCATAAAATTGGCTCCTGCACGCATAACGGTTTCCAGGGTATCATCATTGATGCCACCGTCTACCTGAATGTCAACATCCAGATCTTCCTCATCGATCAGTTCACGGAGCTCCTGAATCTTCTCTGTACACTCATCCATATATTTCTGTCCGCCAAAGCCCGGCTGAACGGTCATCACGAGCACCATATCCACATCTTCGAGAAGATGGCTGATGTCATTTACCGGTGTGGATGGTTTAATGGAAACTGCCGCTTTTACACCGGAAGCTTTAATCTGCTCCAGCGTACGCTCCAGATCCTCACATGCCTCTGCATGTACGGTAATGGAATCTGCTCCACACTCTACAAAATCGCGAATATATCTTTCCGGTTCTGTTACCATCAAATGTACGTCGAAAAACATGTTGGATTCTTTCCGGATCGACTTGATCACCGGCATTCCAAAAGAAATGCTCGGGACAAAATCTCCATCCATAACATCAATATGCAGATATTCTACGCCTTCTTTTTCCAGAATTTTAATCTGTTCTCCCAGTCGGTTAAAATCTGCGGATAAAATCGACGGGCACAATCGGTATTCCATGACTCAGTATCTCCTTTTCTCTTTTAATTCCTGATGCAGCTCCAGATAATCCTCATACCGGAGTCTGCTGATCTCATTGTTCTCAAGGGCTTCCTTAACGGCACAGCCCGGTTCGTGTATATGACGACAGCCCTGGAAACGGCACTGTCCTTCATATTTTCGGAACTCAGGAAAATAATCCTTCAGTTCCTGTTCCTCCATATTTTCAATATATAAGGAGGAAAATCCCGGTGTATCCACAAGAAAAGTATCCTGTGAAACCGGTATGATCTGTGCGTGGCGTGTGGTATGTTTTCCGCGTTTCAGTTTGCGGCTGATCTCGCCGGTCTCCATCTCCACTTCTTCCTGAAGAGAATTGGTAAGAGAAGACTTTCCAACTCCCGAAGGGCCTGCTACAACTGTCGTCTTGCCTTTCAGCACGGCTTCTATCTCGCCAAGCCCCTCTCCCTTCAGTGCGCTTGATAATATTACCTGATAGCCACAGCTCTGATAGGTCTCATACAGAAACTCCAGTTCTTCCGCTGTTGCCAGATCTTTTTTATTAAAGCAGATGACTGCCGGAACATCTTCCCGCTCCATCATGATAAGAAAACGATCCAGAAGCATGAAATTGGGTTTCGGGTTATCCATGGCAAAGATCACAAGTGCCTGATCCACATTGGCAACCGCCGGACGGATCAGTTCGCTGTGCCTGGAAAGCAGTTCTGTGATATTTCCCTTTTTCTGTGCTTCATCTATGACTTCCATCTCCACATCGTCCCCGACCAATGGTTTCCTGTGGTCCTTACGGAAGACACCTTTTGCCTTGCATTCATAGATTCCGTCCGTACTATGCAGAGCATCCCCTGCATGGACGTAATAGAATCCGGCAATTCCTTTTATAATCTTGCCCTTCATAGTTCCTGCCTTTGTCTTATTCCTTCACGAATTCCACTCTTCGGGTAAAGGTCTTGTTCTCTGTGGTGCCCGGAACATTAATGGTATTGCCATCTGTATCCGTTGTAGTGGTTCCCTCCGTTGTCACCTGATAGGTCATGGTAAGTGTACCGCCGGAGGAGGCGATGCCGTTGATATTGGTCGATACCGGGAACGTGGTAACCTTCGTATCCATCAGCACGGTGCCGTCATCCGCCACCAGAGTGATGCCGACCTCCATTCCCGATACATACTTGGGTGCCTCGGAAGTCGTCGGTGCCACAATGCTGACATTGCACTTATAGGTTACTTTCTGTGCGCCCTGGCTCACCTTAATATCAATGGAGGTTCCCTGATCCACATAGGATCCATGGGAATAGCTCTGATAGCAGATCATGCCCTCTCCCACTTCGTCACTGTAGATATAGGTCACACTGCCTACCGTCAGTCCGGCTTCGATCGCTTCCACCGTACCATCCTGCTCTGACAGTCCGATCAGGTTCGGCACACGGATCTTCGTATCTTCCTTGCCCAGGCTTACAGTAACGGTGATCACACTGCCCTTCGGTGCCTTATTACCCTCTGCGGGGGTCTGGAAGATCACGCGTCCTGCTTCTATGGTATCGGAATAGCCCTCTGTCTTATTGACCAGAAATCCCTTGCTTACCAGCTGTGTATTCGCCTCATCAAAGGTAAGCTCCACCACATTCGGAACTTCTACGCCCTGGGTTCCGGCACTTGCCGTAAGTGTTACCGTGCTGCCTTTTTCAATCTGGGCACCCACGCTGACGTCGGTACTGATCACCACACCTTCTGCCACGGAATCAGATTCCTCATATGCGACTTCCGTCAGAATTCCCAGTCCGGTCAGTGTATTTCTCGCATCATCCACATTCATGCCCTTCACATCCGGCATGGTGACTTTCTCTGCCTCTTCCTTGGTTTCCTCCGTAGTGATGATCGGGCCGGAAGGCTTATTGCCTTCGTCCTTTTTCCCGCCGAAGATCTTCACCGCCAATACGATCAGGATGATACAGATCACGATACCGGCAACGATTGCCAGAACCGTGGTCACTTTCTCCATCTTGGGATCGTAATCGTAATCGTCTTCGCCTTCTCCCTCTTCTTCATTCTCGTACATTGCTTCTGTATCGGAGCGCAGGCGCATGGTCTCATCGTGGTCCGGTTCCTCATATTCACGGTTTGCGGGATAAGGTGTCTTTCTCTTGATCTGTGCCATATCCTCATCGGAGAGCATCCGTGTGCCACCCTCCATGTCCGGGTCATGGTTCACCACGAAATCCTCATCCGGATTGATCAGAGACTGCTTCAGGTCTGCGATCAGCTCCGCCATATTCTGGTATCTGCGGTCCGGGGACTTCTGACAGCACTTCAATACGATGTTTGCCACACTGGAAGGGATCTCCGGTACATATTCCTTGGGAGAAGGCATTTCCTCCTGAATATGCTTGATGGCAATCGCTACTGTGGTCTCCCCGTTAAAGGGTACTCTGCCGGTCAGCATCTCGAACATCGTAATTCCCAAAGAATAAATATCGCTCTTCTCATCGCTGTAGCCACCTCTGGCCTGCTCCGGAGAAGTATAGTGGACACTTCCCATGACATTGGAGGTAATGGTGTTACTGGTAGCTGCCTTGGCGATACCGAAGTCCGTCACCTTTACTTTACCGTCTTTGGAGATAATGATATTCTGCGGTTTGATATCCCGATGAATAATATGATTATTATGCGCAGCCTGAATTCCCATGCTTACCTGGATAGCAATACTTACCGCTTCCTTGTAAGACAGACGCGCCTTTTTTTCAATGTATTTTTTGAGGGTGATGCCTTCTACCAGCTCCATTACGATATAGTAGATTCCGTTCTCTTCTCCTACATCATAGACATTTACGATATTGGGATGCATCAGTCCCGCTGCCGCCTGTGCCTCAATGCGGAATTTAGAGACAAAATTAGCGTTCTCACTAAATTCCTGTTTCAATACCTTGATCGCCACATAGCGATTCAGCTTATGACATTTTGCTTTATAGACATCTGACATACCGCCGGTTCCGATTTTTTCCAGGA
>ENA-OPWR01002865-OPWR01002865.1-human-gut-metagenome-genome-assembly--contig:-NODE-2865-length-11277-cov-2.402335_pt1 | contig 11277 bp, 17 predicted proteins | sample MGYA00241507_ERZ502006 | MGnify/ENA primary metagenome ERZ502006 (study PRJEB25962, sample SAMEA2043041) | human gut metagenome | biome: human gut; feature: human-associated habitat; material: faeces... | reverse complement strand
ACTTTTATTTCTAATAACTCTATCACAATATTTTAGAATTTTTATATCATAATTGTTTTCTATAACTTTTCCATTTATGGAATTTATAATAGGAATATTATATCCATATTCATTTAATAATCTATTTACAAAAAGATATCTTTTTTTATCTTCTAGAAATAATCGATATAAATAATAATTATTACTAATCAAATCACATTTTGCAATAGAATCAGCAAAATTATATATGCCTATTGCAATTAAATATTTTCTCAAATTTATTCCACTCTTTATTCGTATTTCACCTGCATCGCCATACTGAAGTGTATAATCTACTGAATTTAATAAATCTTCGGATAATACAAACGATATATGAGTTCTTATATAATGATAAAATGCAGTTCCATAATCTATATCAAAATCGTAAACGTATCTGAAAGTTTCATTCTTAGGATGTATTGCTACACATACTTCATCTGTTGCTTGCTCATATATTCTAGGCAATTTATCATAGTACAAATATTTTTCTTCAAGTAATTCTTCTCTTGTTTTTATTTTTTCTGATTTTAATATTTGGCTATATATTTTCAATTCACTAATTTTATCTTTATAATATTCTAAATTTATTCCATGAAATAATTTTTCTTCTATATTATTTATCAAATTTGCCTCCATATTTATCTTTATTATACACTAAATATTCTGTATCTAAAGTATATATTTAAATTTTAACGTGTAGTATTTCTAAGCATTTTAAATTGTATATATGTTCTTAAAATTTACTCAATTAAATAATTGTTTTACTATTTTTTTCATTTGAGTCCAAAATGTATAAATATTAATAAAATAAATTTAAAAAATATGATATTATGCTAATAAGTTAGTTGGTGATATAGAGTGTTAGAAGAAAAACTGGAAAGTTTAATTAAAGAGGCTCAAGAAATACGTAAAAAGGACCTTGAAACTGATTCTGCAAATTATTATAACGATAGATTTTATAATTTAAGTAATTTTATTTCCAATAAATTAAGTAGTACGTTTTTTAAAAATAGAAATGCTAAAATTATTGTAAATCATTTTGATGAAATTCTTCCATATATGGTTAGGTCAAATGTAGCAACATTTATGATAAATGGCGATTTGTTAATAAAGCAAACTAATTTTAAAGAAAAATTTGTAGCAGGATTAAAGAATTATCCTTATCAAAATGAAATAGGCATTCTATTTTATAGTATTTGGGTTTCTTTAGGGAGTGATTTAAATAAATTTAATAATTTTATTACTAATGATATTTTAGAAGTATTGGCAAGTTTGGATTTAAATAAAATGTTTTCTATAGATATATTAAATAAGCTTAATACTGAAAAACAAAAAATATTTTTGAAATTATTGATTATAAATAAATATAATATTCCATACTCATCTATTGACTATAAGGAAGACGCCAAACAAATAATATATGATAATATAACTTTATTTATTGAAAATTCCAAGAATTTATATAATTTACTAAACACCTTGAAAGATAATCAAGTTGCTTTTTTAAAAGTAAAATCCTATATTGATAACAATGAAGAAATGGCACTAAATTCTATATTTTTTGAAAATGATTACCTTGCGAAAATAAAGGATTTAACTTTAAAAGAAATAATCAGATTAATAATATTAGATGTTATGAAAAATGAAAATGTAAAATTTTCTGATATTACCTTTGATAGTGGTGGTTTCTCAAATGTATTATTAGTAGGAAATAAAGTGATTAAATTAGGAAGTCGACTTACTAAAAAATTTCCAAATAATCCCTATATAATAGCTCCTTTACTACGCAGAGAATTAAAAAATGATGAAGAAACGTGTTTTGTTGAAGTTACTGAACGAGTAAATACTACTTCGAAAGTTAGTAACGAAGAATTGTATCAATTATTTAAGAATTTACGTAATTTAGGTCTCGTTTGGATTGATGTGAAAGATGATAATGTGGGACGTTTAAAAAGTGACAATATAATATATTGGCATGAAAATTTAGAACCATCTGAAGACGCTTTAGAATTAGAATCTAAAAGAGGAGTATCAATTTTAAAACAGGGCGATTTGGTTATCTTAGATGCTGACTTTATTTATGATGAAAAGGATCCTAATATTAAATATTCCATCGCGACACCTTTATATCAAACATTTGAAAAAAGATATCGATTTGAAAAATTAAAAGAAAAAGAAGAAAAACTAAAGATGGTTAACGAAAACGAACCAAATAATCATGATTTGAATGAACACATAAAAAGGCATAGATAAAATTAAAATGGAATTTTATATTTTAATCACAAAATTTAAATACGATAAACAAAATGTTAATATAGACATTTAATTTATGTTTTGCTAGAATATTGGCATGAAAGCGAGGAAGCTATAAATTATAGCTAAAATATTATGAAACTATATAATTTAAAAAATTTAGTAGTTGTAAGTATTAATGATAAAAAATTAATTTGTCATAGAAAAGAGGAAGAATTATCATTATCAGAAGCTTTAACTGGTTGTTTAATTTGTCTAGAAGGTCATTCAGAAATAATTCCTTTACAAAAAAAGTATTGTTTTAATAATGCTCGGCCATTTTGCGTATTAGATAAAGAACAAATAATAAAGTATTATTTAAAATTAAATCATTTAACTGAAGAATCAACATCTGAATTAATGCTTTTAATTGAGCAATCTTTAAGGAAGTATTATCAGGAATGTGAGACTTCACTTTCTTTTGAAGAAAAAACAAATATCAAAAACGAACTTGAAAAAACATGCGCCAATTGTGCAAATGCTACATGTCGTGTACCAAATGTAGAAAAATCACTAGATTCTTCTGATGATTGTTTGGCTTGGCATAATCCAACTCTTGTTGGAAAAGAAATGGTTAGAAAACGAGTAAAAACTAAATATAATACACCAAATGCTACCAAAATTTAGATGGTAGTTTTTACTTGTTAATAAAAAATGTGCTATAATAAATACAACTTTTTTAGGTTGCTAGTAAAAGCAGTTAGGAGGTCAATATGTTATCATATGGGAAAAATGTTTTACTAAATACTAATCCAAAAGAAATTCGAAAAGTATATTTAAGTAAATCAAAGAAAGATCCAGAGGTTTTTGAATATTTAAAAAATAATCAAATTCATTATGTTAATGTGGATAACCAAATGTTAAACAAAATGACAAAAGAAAATCATCAAGGAATTGTTTTTGAAAGAGATGAATTTCAATATCAATCTTTAGAAAGCTTATACAATAAAAATTTTGTTGTTTTGTTAGACCATTTAGAAGATCCTCATAATTTTGGAGCTATTATAAGAACTTGTGAAGCAGCTGGAGTAGATGGAATTATTATTCCCAAAGATAGAAGTGTCTCTGTGACAGATGTTGTAATTAAAACAAGTGTTGGAACTACCGAAAATGTTCCTATCATTAAAGTATCCAATTTAACAGACGCTATTAAAAAATTACAAAAAAATAATTTCTTTGTCTATGGCAGTGATATGGATGGAACCGACTGTCGTGAAGTGTCATTCGCAGATAAAAAAGTTCTTGTGATTGGTAACGAAGGAAAAGGTATTAGTCCTATCATCGAAAAAAACTGTGATGAAATGATTAAAATTGCCATGAAAGGTAACGTTAATAGTTTAAATGCTTCTGTGGCAGGAGCCCTTTTGATATATAAAATGGGAGGTCTCATATGAGTTATGAAGAAGAGGAATTAATGCTTTTAGATATGATTTGTGAATCAAATGACGAAGTAAGAAACACTCTTTATAAAACATATGAACCAGTAATAAAAGGAATTGTCAAAAAATACGTTAGAAGTGCCAAAAAATTAGGTATTGATTTAAATGATTTAATGCAAGAAGCAAATGTTGGCTTTACCGATGCATTAAATAGGTATGACGCTTCTAAAGATGCCAGTTTAAAAACATTTGTCAGTGTTTGTGTTGAAAGAAGGCTTTTAAATTACGTTTATAAACAACGAACTAAAAAAAATCAAATTGAACAAGAAAGTTTATCTTTAGATTATGATTATGATCAAGATGGTCTTACCTTAAAGGAAATCTTAAAAGATGAAAACGCAGACCCGTCTCATCAAATATTGATTCAAACACAATATAAAAATGTTTTAAATACAATTAAAGAAAAATTATCTAATCAAGAATACGAAGTTTTTTCTTATATGTTAGATGGTCTTGACTATTTAGAAATTTCTAAGAAATTAAATAAAAGTCCTAAACAAGTTGACAATACCATTCAAAGAATTAAAACGAAAATAAAAACAACCTTTAAGGAGGGAGAAAACTATGAATAAAAAAGAATGGCTAAAAATTATTGCTTTCTTAGCTGTTTTTGTAGCTTTTAGTATTGTCATTATAAGAGTTGTATCTTTTGAAAGACAAAAAGATGATGTAACAATTGATACACCTGTTATTGATGATACCAAGAAAGACGAAGGAATTTCTTTTGAAAATAACTCTTCTTTAGAAGAAAATGAAATAAGAAAGCTAATTGAAGAAAAAAGAGAAAATTTGAAACAATTTTTTGAAGATACTAAATTTTATAAAGTAAGTGAAGTATCCAAAGATTTTACAAGTGAAGATGATGATAATTATATTGTTTTAGATACTAATTTTTTTGATAGTTTTAAAACAATGGTAACAGAAGCTATTTATGATCATTATTGGAATCAATTTGCTAAAGTGAATAAACGTAGTGATATTCTTGTTAAAGAAGATTTGTATGTTACAAAAAAAGGCATTTTTGATGATATATATTATGAAAGTGCCATTGCAATCAATGATGTCACGGAAGAAAAAATAGTTTTAAGAAAAGCTACGGATAAAGAGATAAATGCTTACATTAACATTAAGTATTGTGAAGATGATAACGCTTGTGTTCGAGACGAACTATATCATTTTGATTTGATACAAATTAATGATGAATGGCTTATTGAAGATTTTACAACTAAAAAGAATTAAAAAACTTGCAAACACTCGTTTCTTGTGATAATTTATATATAAGAAGCACGCGAGTGTTTTTATTTTGGAAAAATATTGAGGTGAAAAAATGGCAAAAACTAAAAAAGTTAAGGCTGAAAAATCAAAAAAACCAAGTTATTTAAAAGAAGTAAAAGACGAAATGAAAAAGGTATCTTTTCCAAGTGCTAAAGAAGTAACGACATATGCAATAGCTACTATTGTTATCGTGGCACTTCTAATAGCTTTCTTCTTATTACTAACAGCATTATTATCTTGGGTTAAGGGGGCATTTTAATGGAAAAGTTATGGTATGTTGTAAACACTTATGTAGGTCATGAAGAAGCTGTTAAAGAAAAACTTGAAATGCGTACCGAATCCATGGGAATGCAAGATCACATTTTTAGAATTATTATTCCAGAAATAACTGAAGTTGAAGTAAAAGACGGTGTCAAAAAAGAAAAAAAGAAAAAAATGTTTCCTGGTTACGTTTTAGTAGAAATGATTATGAGCGATGAAGCATGGTATATTGTTCGTAATACACCAGGCGTTACAGGATTTATTGGCTCAAGTGGAAAAGGAGCTAAACCAACTCCACTACCTCCACAAGAAATTGATCATATCTTAATTAATATGGGTATGAGTCGTGTTGATGTTGAATCAGAGCTTGCTGTCGGCGATAAAGTAACTATTGTGGATGGACCATTCAAAGGTATGGAAGGAACGATTCATACTATTGATGCTGAAAACAATCGTTTAACGGTAACTATTGATTTATTTGGACAAGAAACCAGTGTAGAAGTGGAATTGTTCCAAGTAAATAAATTACAATAAATCATATTAAATAAAATTTTCAAAAGGAAGGATAATTTGCTTGTCAAATCCTTCCTTTTATGCTAGTATTTTAATTGCAATCGAAGTTCTCTAACTTTGACTGTATCAAGTGGGAGGGATTTTAGTGCGGACTTGCCCATTACCACTTACACGTTAAAAACAATAAAATCCAAAGAAAGGAGAGTGTTTTCGTGGCAAAAGAAGTCGTAAAAAAAGTAAAATTACAAATTCCTGCTGGAAAAGCAAATCCAGCTCCACCAGTTGGTACTGTTTTAGGTCCTGCTGGTATTAACATTCAAGATTTTTGTCAAAAGTTCAATGATGCAACTAAAGACAAAATGGGTGATGTTGTTCCTTGCGAAATCTCTATCTATGATGATAGATCATTTGACTTCGTATTAAAAACTCCACCAGCTGCATTCTTACTTAAAAAAGTAGCAAAACTTCAAAAAGCTAGTAAAAAAGGTGCTAATGAAGTAGTAGCTACTATCACAAAAGAAGAATTAAGAAGTATTGCTGAAACAAAACTTCCTGATTTAAATGCTTATACAGTTGAGGAAGCAATGAAAATCGTTGAAGGTACTGCTCGTAATATGGGTATTGCTGTTAAAGGTTTAAATGATGTTGAATTAGCTGAACAAGAAAAAGAAGCTCATGAAGAAGAAGCTGAAAGAGAAAAACGTGAAGAAGAATTAGCTGAAATGGAAGCAGAAGTTAAAGAAGGTACAACTGCAGAAGTTGAAGTAATTGGAAAAAATAAAGAAGAACAAACTGAAGAATAATTTAAACTTGAATAGTCCGCTTAAAATACCACAGTTAGGAGGGAAATCATGAAAAAATTTGGTCGTAAATATGTGGAAGCTAGTAAGAAATTAGACAAAAATACTTCTTACAGCGTTAGTGAAGCAATTCATTTAGCAAAAGAAACATCTGTTACTAATTTTGATGGTACTGTTGATTTTGCAATGAAGCTTAATGTCGACCCTAAAAAAGCTGATCAACAATTACGTGGTTCTCTAGTATTACCAAATGGTACTGGAAAAACAAAACGCGTATTAGTTATCGCTAAAGGTGCTCAAGCAGAAGCTGCTAAAGCTGCTGGTGCATTATATGTTGGTGAAAAAGACATGATTGAAAAAATTCAAAAAGAAAACTGGTTTGATTTTGATGTCATCGTTGCTACTCCAGATATGATGCCAGAACTTGGTAAAATTGGTAAAATTTTAGGACCTAAAGGTTTAATGCCAAACCCTAAAACAAATACCGTTACACCAAACCCAGCTAAAGCTGTTGAAGACATTAATAAAGGTATGGTTGAATTTAGAACAGATTCTTATGGAAATATTCATTGTATTCTTGGTAAAGTATCTTTCGATGAAAAAGCTTTACAAGAAAACTTAGAATATGTTGTAAAATCTATTTCAAAATTAAAACCTGCTAGTGTTAAAGGAAAATTTATCACTTCTATTAGTGTTTCAACAACAATGGGCCCTGGAATTAAAGTAGATCAAAATTCTTTTGACATTTAATTTATAACATATTATAATAAACATCAGAAAAAGCGCAATACCGAAGACAGCAAGGGGAGTATCCTTAATAATCTTGCCGAGGGACGTTTACTAAATTAGACCTAGTCTATTTAAGCTCGTCCAATCGGAGGAGCTTTTTTGATAGTTAAGCAAAGGAGGAAAAGTTATGGCTAGCACAAAGATTCTTGCTCAAAAGAAAGAAACTGTAAATGATATTGTTAATAACATTAAAGATAGCGAATCTGTTATTTTATTCCAATATCAAGGTTTGACCGTTGCAGAACTTTCAGAGTTAAGAAAAAAACTTAGAGAAACTGATGCGACAGTAAAAGTTTACAAAAACACTTTATTAAAAAGAGCATTAGATGAATTAAATTTAAGTTTTGATGGTTTCTTAGAAGGTCCAAATGCTATTTTATTTGGTAAAAATTTACTTGAACCAATTAAAGTGATTGCAGACTTTGCAAAAGAACATGAAAAACTTGAAATTAGAATTGGTATCATCTCAGGCTCTGTAGCAGACTTAGCTACAATTAACGAATATGCTACAATACCTTCACGCGAAGGCTTATTAACAATGCTTGCTGCTGGTATGATGGAACATGTTCGTAACTTATCCATTGCTCTAAATCTATATAGTGAGCAAAAGGAAGAAAACTAGAAAGGAATTGATTAAAATGGCTAAAATTACAAAAGAAAATTTTATTGAATCATTAAAAGAAATGACTATTCTTGAAGTTAAAGAATTAGTTGACGCAATGAAAGAAGAATTTGGAGTAGATCCAAGTGCTGTTGCTGTTGCTGCTGCTCCTGCAGCTGCTGCACAAGAAGAAGATACAAATAAGACTGTCGTATTAAAAAGTGCTGGAGGAAACAAGATTGCTGTAATTAAATTATTAAAAGAAATTACAGGATTAGGACTTGTTGAAGCTAAAGGTTTAGCTGATAACGGTGGAAATGTTAAAGAAAACGTTCCAACTGAAGAAGCTAACCAAATTAAAGCACAACTTGAAGAAGCTGGCGCTGAAGTAGAACTTGCTTAATTAATGGAAAAGGTCGGGTAGTCTCGGCCTTTTTTTTGGAGAAAAAGATGAAAAAAGGAAACTTAATTATTTTAGCGGGTAGCAAACGAGCCGGCAAAACAACTGTTAGTAATTATTTACAAAAGTTAGGGTATGTTACTTTAAATTTTGATTATTTATTAGATGCTTACGACAATTCGTTAAAGGAACATACAAAAGAAATGGAATTTTCGTTCTTTAATAATCTCGTAAATTATTATTATAATAATACCATTAATTATGGTCAAAATATTGTTTTTGATATTTATGATTTTTCACCGAGTAAATTAAAGAAATTAGATAAATTTTCAGACATCTACCTTTTTATTTTAGGATATCCCAAGGCGTCTATAGAAGAAATAGAAGATTGCTTAATAACTTATGGTGAAGAATTTGAATGGAACAAACAACTAAATCAAGACGAGATAGAAACAAAGGCTAAAGAAATATATAATTATAATCAAATATTACAAAAAGAATGTGAACAAGAAAAAATAATCTTGTTTGATGTTGGCACTAAAAATGAACGACAGCAAAATTTGCAAAAATTAGTAGAAATAATAACAAAATTAGGGTAAAAGAACCCTTTTTTATTTTTCTAAATAAGTTGTTTTAAAGAAGAAAATACATTATAATATTTTCAAGGAATGAGGCATATTATGAAAATAAACGTCATTAATATATTAAAAATTGCGATAATAGTATTAGTTGTTTTATGGATAGGACTACTTACTTTTGACTATTTTAAAGCTCAAAATAATCAAAAACCATTAATTTGTTTAAGTGAAAAAAATATTGAATTATCTGATGGAAGTTATTATGTTTGTAATAGTTTTGGATATAAGTATTATGAATATAAAGCTAAAAATGGTGAGTCAGGTTATGGTTTTGGAGCTATTTTTGTTAAGAGTGATTTAGAAAAGAAATTAGGTGTTTAGAAATGTATTTAAATAATAAAGGATGGGGCTTAAAAGAAATGATATTATTATCATGCGTTATTTTGGTAGCTGTTTTTGTAGCGGCTATTATGATAAACAATCTTTATAAAGATTTAGATATGAATATAAATGGTAATAATACTTCAAATACATCTAATAGCAGTCAAAATAAAGATGAAAAATATGCAACAATAGAAAGAAATTTACTTAGTGCAGCTAGAAAATATGCTAGAGAAAATGAACTTGAAGATGAAGAAATTATTGATTCAGATACATTAATTGATGAAGGTTATCTTACTCTTTCAAAAATGACGAATGAAGATGATACTTGTGAAGGATATGTTACTAAGCAAAATTCATCTTATAAAGCCTATATTAGTTGTGAATCATACGAAACGAAGGGCTATTAATGACAAACATAAATTTACAAAGAATGCATAAAATAAGTATTATTTGGGGAATCATAATGATGCTTCTTGTTTTAGCTTTAACTCTTATTGCTACTTCTTATAAAAAAGAAACCAAAGAATATAAAGCCTTTGAAACAAAATTAGAAGAAGCTACTAAAAATTATATTGAAAAGGATGGCTTATACCCTGAAGAAGAAATGCATTTAACTCTCACAGAATTATTAAAACTGAATGTCATTGAAACTAACGTTGTTAAAGATAAGACTTGCCAAGGTTATGTAGATATTAAAAATGATGAACAATTTTTTGATTATGAAGCCTATATCAAATGTGGTAATTATGAAACGAAAAATTTAGATAAGAAAAAACTTGACGATTAAAAAGTTAAATGCTATCATATTTATGATTTTAAATTGTGGTTTTACTCCGGTAAAACCGTATTTAAAAATAAAATTGATACACCAGGATGTGTGTAAATGGAAAGGAGAAAGTTATGGCTACTATTAACCAACTCGTAAAAAAAGGTAGAGGTAAGAAAACAAGAAAAAGTAAAAGTCCAGTATTAAATGTTGGATATAATACTCTTGAAAGAAAACAAACAAATACATCAAGTCCTCAAAAACGTGGTGTTTGTACTCGTGTAGGTACAAAAACTCCAAAGAAACCGAACTCAGCATTACGTAAATATGCTCGTGTAAGACTTTCAAACGGAAGAGAAGTTGATACTTATATTCCAGGTGAAGGACACAACTTACAAGAACATAGTGTTGTATTAGTACGTGGTGGACGTGTTAAAGACCTTATCGGTGTACGTTATCATGTAGTTCGTGGAACACTTGATACTCAAGGCGTTCAAAATCGTAAACAAGGACGTAGTAAATATGGTACAAAAAGACCAAAAACAAAATAATAGAAGGAGGAAATAAAAATGCGTAAAAGAAGAGCAGAAAAAAGAGACGTTTTACCAGATTCAATTTATAATTCTAAAGTTGTTACAAAATTAATCAACCAAATTATGCAAGATGGTAAAAAAGGTACAGCTCAAAATATTCTTTACGAAGCCTTTGATATTATTGAAGAAAAAACAGGACGTCCTGCAATCGAAGTATATCAAAGCGCTTTAGAAAACATTACTCCAGCATTAGAGGTTAAATCTCGCCGTGTCGGAGGAAGTAATTACCAAGTTCCAATTGAAGTTAGTGACGAAAGAGGACAAGCTTTAGCATTAAGATGGCTTGTTAATTACGCTAAAAATAGAAGCGGTAAAGGTATGGCTTATAAATTAGCTATGGAAATTATCGATGCTTCTAATGGCACAGGTGGTGCTGTTAAAAAACGTGAGGATACTCACAAAATGGCCGAAGCAAATAAAGCATTTGCTCATTATAGATGGTAGGAGAGTGAACTATGGCAAGAGATGTCTCAATTGACAAAGTAAGAAACCTTGGTATTATGGCTCACATTGATGCCGGAAAAACAACATGTACAGAAAGAATCTTATTCCATACCGGTGTAACTCA
>ENA-OPWR01002861-OPWR01002861.1-human-gut-metagenome-genome-assembly--contig:-NODE-2861-length-11288-cov-1.710852_pt1 | contig 11288 bp, 10 predicted proteins | sample MGYA00241507_ERZ502006 | MGnify/ENA primary metagenome ERZ502006 (study PRJEB25962, sample SAMEA2043041) | human gut metagenome | biome: human gut; feature: human-associated habitat; material: faeces... | reverse complement strand
CTGCGCGACAAACATCGGGTGCCCGACGCTTACGATTACGTGCGGCAGAACATCCTCTCCTCCTTCAAACGGGTCTTCGCGGAGCGGCTGCCCGTCACGCTGCTGCGCGAACATTACCGCTGCCATCCGCTCATCATCGACTTCTGCAACCGGAAATATTACCGGAACGAGTTGCTCATCATGACCGAACCGAAGGGCGGCTATCCCTTTACGGTCCTGACGACGACCGCCTCGAAAACCTACTCCCATAACGGCCGGATCTACAATCAACGCCAGATCGACGCCACCTGCGACTGGATCGAGCGGCAGCATGCGGAGCCGGAGCAGATCGGCGTCATCTCTCCCTACCGGTATCATGCGCAGGCGGTGCCTGCCGCCGGGTGTCGAGGCCGACACGATCCACAAGTTCCAGGGACGGGAGAAGAATACCATCGTATTCCACACGGTACGTTCCGAAATCACGGCATTTCTGGACGATCCGAATCTGATCAACGTGGCCGTCTCACGGGCCGTCGAGCATCTGGTCGTCGTCAAGACCGAAGGGATGCGGATCGCCCACGGGTCGGATATCGGCGACCTGCTGCGCTACATCCGTTTCACGTGCGACGACGTCGATTCGGTCTTTATCACCAGTCCGATCCGCTCGGTTTTCGACGTGCTGCATACGGAGTACGCCGCCATGCGGTTCGCCTCCGATGCAAAACGCGAATCGCCGGCCGAACGGATCGCCGAACGGCTCATCGGAGGAATTCTCGCCGAGGAGGATCGGTTTTCCGCCATCGGCGTCCACCGACACTACCGGCTGTACGATCTGGTCGGACGGAACGTCGAGCTGTCCGACGAGGAGCGCCTCTTCGTCCGCCGCCGCTCGCATCTCGACTTTCTGCTCTACAACCGGATGGACAACACGCCGATTCTGGGGATCGAGGTGGACGGCGTGCTCCACCACCGCTTCGACGAGGTGCAGGTCGCCCGCGACCGGCGCAAAAACGGCATCCTCGCCAAGATCGGCCTGCCGCTTCTGCGTCTCTCCACGGACGGCAGCAGCGAAAAGGAGCGGATCGTAGGCGCTCTCGAACAGGCCATGCAGCAGGGGTGAGTGCCGAACGGCGGAATTCGAAGTGGACGACTATAAAGTCCACTCTTCGATCCATCGTTTTCTAAAATGAAATCGTACCTGAAGATCCCTGTGGTTTTATTCGCAAGCGATTGGCCGTTCTGTGTCCTAAATACCCGATTCGCAAACGGCGATATTCCGACGTTATGAATAAAAACGTCAGGAGAAAACATATCCTCAAAGAATTGCCTTGCGGATTATTTCCTATCTTTGTATTATTGCATCAAAAAGCTCGTTGCCATGACAACCCAAAGCGAAGCAGCATTAGAGAACGGATTGATAAAGACGCTGATCGACAACAGCTACGAGCGCGTCATAATCAAAGAGGAAGAGAATCTGAAGACGAACTTCAAGGTGCAGTTGGAGAAGCATAACCAAAAAGAGTTGCAACTTCACGGCCGATCGCAATTTACCGACAAGGAGTTCGAAAAGATCCTCATTTACCTCGAAGGCGGCACACGATTCGAAAAAGCAAAGAAATTACGAGACCTCTATCCGTTGGAAACAGAAGATGGCGAGCGTATTTGGGTGGAGTTTCTCAATCAAAAAAAGTGGTGTCAGAACGAGTTTCAGGTTGCCAATCAGATAGCCATTGAGGGCCATAGGCAATGCCGCTACGACGTCACGATTCTCATCAACGGTCTTCCGTTGGTGCAGATCGAGTTGAAGAAACGCGGCGTGGAACTGAAGCAGGCATACAATCAGATCCAGCGTTATCACAAGACGTCGTTTCATGGGTTGTTCGACTATATTCAGCTGTTCGTAATATCGAACGGCGTGAATACACGCTATTTTGCCAACAATCCGAACAGCGGCTACAAATTCACGTTCAACTGGACGGATGCCGAGAACCGGCCGTTCAACGACCTGAATATGTTCGCCAACTTCTTTTTCGACAAGTGTACGTTGGGAAAGATCATCAGCAAATATGTAGTGCTGCACGAGGGCGACAAGAGTCTGATGGTATTACGGCCCTATCAGTTCTATGCCGTCGAGAAGATTATCGACAAGGTGGAGAACACCAACAAGAACGGTTACGTCTGGCATACGACAGGCGCGGGGAAGACCCTGACCTCGTTCAAAGCGGCGCAGCTGGTCTCGGAAATAGACGGAATCGACAAGGTGATGTTCGTCGTAGACCGTCACGACCTCGACACGCAGACGCAGTCGGAATACGAAGCGTTCGAGCCGGGTGCGGTAGACAATACGGACAACACGCACGAGCTGATCAAGCGGTTGAGCGGTGACTCGAAAATCATCATCACCACGATTCAGAAGCTCAATTGTGCCGTCACGAAAGATTACTACAACCGGCATCTGCAAGAGATTCGGAATAAAAAAGTCGTAATGATTTTCGACGAATGCCACCGCGGCGACTGCCACAAAAATATCGTCAACTTCTTCAACAACCTGCAAATTTTCGGATTTACGGGTACGCCTATCTTCGTCGAGAATGCCAAACAGGAGCACACAACGGCCGAAGTTTTCGGCGAATGCCTGCACAAGTATTTGATCAAGGATGCCATTGCCGACGAGAATGTATTGGGCTTTCTGGTCGAATATTATCAAGGCAGCACGACGACCGACTGCGAGAGCGAGGCGCGTATGCGGGAGATTGCACAGTTCATTCTCAACAACTACGACAAATCGACCTTCGGCGGTGAGTACAACGCACTGTTCGCCATTCAGTCCGTACCGATGCTGCTCCGCTACTACAAGATTTTCAAGGAACTGAATCCGAAGATTCGAATCGGCGCCATCTTCACCTATGCCGCCAACGCCAGTCTGGACGACGGGCAGACGGGAATGAATCAAGGGTTTGCCGACTCAAAGGTCGCTGCCGACGAGCTGCAAGCCATTATGGATGACTACAACGCGATGTTCGGCACGTCTTTTACGACCGACAATTTCAGCGCCTATTACGACGACGTAAACGAGCGCATGAAGAAACGCAAGAAGGATATGCTGCCGCTCGACCTGCTGCTGGTCGTCGGAATGTTCCTCACGGGCTTCGATGCCAAGAAGCTCAATACGCTTTATGTCGACAAAAATCTGGAATATCACGGGTTGTTACAGGCGTTCAGCCGCACGAACCGCGTGCTGAACGAGAAAAAGCGTTTCGGAAAAATCGTATGCTTCCGCGACCTTAAAGCCAATGTGGATGCTGCGATCAAACTTTTCAGTAACAACACGCCCAATGAGAAGATCATACGCCCGCCGTTCGAGAAGGTGCGCAAGGAGTTGAATCTGAAAATGATCTCTTTTCTGGAGAAATATCCCGACGTCAGCCGCATCGACGCGCTGAAAAGCGAACCTGAGAAACGCGAATTCGTGTTGGCTTTCCGCGAGATTATCCGGGGAAAAATCGAGGCGCAAATCTACGAGGAGTACGAAGCGGACGATCCCTATTTCATCATGTCCGAGCAGGAATACATGGATTTCCGTTCCAAATACCTCGACATCGCCATCGGTCATACGGGAGACAAGCAAAAGGGCACTCCCGACGCTACACAAACCGAGATCGAACACGAAAATATCGACAACGTGGATTTCTGTTTGGAGCTGCTCCACAGCGACGTCATCAATGTCGCCTACATTCTGGCGCTGATTGCCGACCTGAACCCCGACAGCGAGGATTACCGGCAGAAACGTCAGCAGATCATCGATACGATGATTCGAGACGCCTCGATGCGCAACAAGGCCAAACTCATCGACGGGTTTATCCAGCAGAATGTCGATGACGACAAGGCCGGATTCAACCGCGCAAAGGCGGACGGGTCCATCGACTTGGAGACGCGGTTGACGAACTACGTCAGCGCAGCCCGCGAACGGGCGATCGAACGTCTGGCCGATGAGGAGGCCCTGAGTCACGATGCGTTGAGAGAGTTTCTGGCGCAATACGATTACCTTCAACGCGAGAAACCCGAAATCATTCAGAACGCTATCAAAGAGAAGAAGGTAGGGCTGAAGGAGCGTCGCAATATCCTCAAACGGGTATTGGCTAAGCTCCGCATAATTATCGACACGTTTAACTGGGAATAAACACACAACGCATATGAGCGAAGAACTGCAACAAAAATTGCGCAGCCAGCTTTGGACGGTTGCCAACACCCTGCGTGGCAACATGTCGGCCAGCGATTTTATGTATTTCACTCTCGGCTTCATCTTCTATAAGTACCTCTCCGAAAAAATCGAGTTGTATGCCAATGAGGAACTGAAGGAGGACGGTATGACCTTCAAGGAGGCATGGGAGAGCGACGACGAAGAGTTGAAGGTCGACCTGAAAGAGGCGTGCGTGCAGGATTTGGGTTATTTCGTCGAGCCGGAATACCTTTATTCCACCATTATCTCGATGATCGACCGCAGGGAGAATATCCTCCCAGCATTGGAGCGGTCGCTCAAGAAAATCGAGGACAGCACCATCGGTCAGGAAAGCGAAGACGATTTCGGCGGTCTCTTCTCTGACATCGATCTCGCATCTCCCAAGCTGGGCAAGACGGCCGACGATAAGAATAAGTTAATCAGCGACGTGCTTGTCGCATTGAACGGCATCGACTTCGGGCTGAAAGATGCGCAGGAGATTGATATTCTGGGCGACGCCTACGAATACATGATCGGTCAATTCGCCGCCGGAGCCGGGAAAAAGGCGGGCGAGTTCTATACACCGCAGGAGGTCAGTCAGATTCTTGCAGAAATCGTCATCACGGGCAAACAGCGTTTGAAGACGGTCTACGACCCCACTTGCGGCAGCGGCTCGGAGCGGACAGGCCGATGAGATTTTCGGGCAGGAGAAGAACCCTACGACCTTCAATCTCTGCCGCATGAATATGTTGCTGCACGGTATTAAGTATAACGATTTCGACATCCGCAACGGTGATACGCTCGAAGCCGATGAGTTCGGCGATCAACAATTCGACGCCGTAGTGGCCAACCCGCCCTTCTCGGCCGATTGGAGTGCCGCCGCGAAATTCAACAACGACGACCGGTTCAGCAAGGCCGGAGTGCTTGCCCCAAAATCGAAGGCCGACTATGCGTTTATCCTGCACATGATCTACCACCTCAACGAGGGCGGCACGATGGCTTGCGTAGCTCCGCACGGCGTATTGTTCCGCGGAGCGGCCGAAGGTAAGATCCGTCGGTTTCTGATCGAGAAGAAGAATTATATCGACGCAATCATCGGACTTCCTGCCAATATCTTCTACGGCACCAGTATTCCGACCTGCATCCTCGTGATGAAAAAATGCCGCAAGCAGGAGGACAATATTCTCTTTATCGATGCTTCGCGCGAGTTCGAGAAGGTGAAGACACAGAATAAATTACGCCCCGAGCACATCCGCAAAATCGTCGAGACTTACCGTAACCGCACAGAGATAGAGAAATACAGTCATTGCGCAACATTGCAGGAGATTGCCGAGAACGACTACAATCTCAATATTCCGCGCTATGTCGATACGTTCGAAGAGGAAGAGGAGATCGATATCCACGCCGTGATGGCCGAGATCAAGGAGTTGGAGGCCAAACGCGCCGAATTGGATAAACAAATAGAGGTTTATCTTAAAGAATTGGGTATTGTCGAATAAATCCGAAAAAGCAATGGCAACAAATAACAACAATAAAGCCCTCAATGTTCCCCATTTGAGATTTCCGGAGTTTACGGAGGAGTGGGAGACAAAACCAATAAATGATTTAGCGGTTGTTATTGGTGGTGGAACACCTGATACTACTGTAAAATCATATTGGGACGGAGAAATACAATGGTTTACGCCTTCTGAAATAGGTAAAACTAAATATGTTGATTCAAGTTTGCGTACTATAACAGAAGACGGGTTAAACAATTCCAGTGCAAAACGTTTGCCTCCCAATACGATACTTTTAAGTTCCCGTGCCACAATTGGAGAATGCTCATTATCCCTCAGAGAATGTGCTACAAACCAAGGTTTTCAATCTCTTGTATCTAAAAAATGCAATGTAGATTTTCTTTACTATCTGATACAAACGAAAAAGAACGATTTAATCAGGAAGTCTTGTGGATCAACCTTTTTAGAAATTTCTGCAAATGAAGTTCGTAAAATTCAAGTATCTATTCCATCTGATGTTGAGCAACAAAAGATTGCAGGGCTATTGTCGTTGATAGACGAGCGTATCGCTACCCAAAACAAAATCATTGAGGACTTGAAAAAACTAAAGTCTGCGATTAGTAAACAGGTATTTGCTCAAAAGCCTAATGGATGGAATAGATTAGACACTTTGTTCTCAAAAGGCAAGGCTGGTGGTACTCCGACTTCCACAAATAAAGAATACTATAATGGAGAAATACCATTCTTGAGTATTAACGATATAACAAAACAAGGTAAGTATGTCCGATACACAGAAAATCATCTGAGCCAAAGTGGATTAGAAAACTCTTCGGCATGGATGGTTCCAAAGTATAGTTTAATAATGTCAATGTACGCATCGGTTGGCTTGGTAACTATAAATGAAATACCCATTACTACAAGTCAGGCAATGTTTGCGATGCAGCTCAAAGACAAAGATTTATTAGATTATCTGTACTACTACTTGTCATATTTTAAGTATCGCTACATCCATAAGTATCTTGAAACTGGTACACAAAGCAATATCAACGCTGATATTGTTCGTGGAATAATGATTCCAACTTATGGACATAGTCGCAATATGGAAATTGCGTCAACACTGCAAGGCTTTGATGCTAAAATCGACAATGAGTTATCAGTACTTGAACTGTTCAATAGACAAAAGAACTATCTTTTGTCCCAGATGTTTATATGAACATTTGGGCAAGGAAATATTGCTTCTGCATGGTTAGTAAGATTAGTCTTCGCAGCTCATTAATGACGCACTCATCGTATAAATGTAGTATTTTTGCGACTAAACGAATGTTATTGACATTTGAGGAGTATGGTAATACAAAGCTTTCTACATCCCCTTTGCCAATATTCATTTGGGCAGCACCTTGACCACAAGCTATCATATTATTCTCGAATCTTTGAGAAGATAAAATTTGATATAGGAACTCTTGATCTACATTTTTTGCAAGTTGCAACAACCCAACTCGTTGGTTGAGTAAATAGTTCCCAGTCTTACAAAGAGAAACGCGCCCAACATTACCCGTAAGAGATATTAAAATATCTCCTTCTTTTAATACTTGGTGGTCTTGTATATCGTTCGGCAACTTGATTATGCAATTACAATCCTTATCGTTTATATATCGCTCGCCAGACACATTTGAGATTGTAAGGATTTTCCATTTGCCCAGTGCATTATACATGCCACTCTGGAATGCGTAACCATTTTTCAATGTCGCAATATCCGACAAGCATATGGTAGTTTCTAACAAATCTTTTCGTGCGAACAAATGTTTACTAATCGCAGACATTAAGGTATTGTTTTCCTAAGAAATCATTTTTGTATTTTAGCAGAAAAAAGAAAGCGATGCTAACGAATGAATTTCGGATTTTTGATCCTTTAAAGGATGATGTAAATACAGTACCTACTCTATCAGGAAATTACATTTTCGCATTACGAAAAAATAGTAAACTTCCAGATATTGGTATTCCTGTAATCTATACTAAGTTTAGAGATTATGAAGTTATTTATGTCGGTTTAGCCAGTACTAGCCTTAGAGATAGAGATGTAGAGAAACACTTCAATGGAAATGCTGGAAGCTCAACTCTGAGGAAAAGCCTTGGTTGCTTGTTTGGATACAATTTAATACCACGAGATTCACATTATAATAACAACGGGAAAACTAAATTTAATGTTACCGATGAAAGCGAGCTCTCAGATTGGATTAAAACAAATCTATTACTGTTTTATTATCCCAATAAAGAATTTGACCGCATTGAATCTCTTTTGATTCAAGCATTAAATCCACCATTAAATTTAGATAAGAATCACAATGTTATTAATTCAGAATTTAGAAAACATCTTTCTAAACTAAGAAACCAAAAACCGGTACATTTTTATGACAATATGGGTGAAATTATGAATCAAAGAAATTTAGGAAAAGAGTTATATGTTCAAATATGGCAAGAATATTTATCGGAAATTTTGTATGCTATAAATTCTATAAGTAAAACAATGAAGCTTAACCGCTCTTTATTTGAATCCGTTGGAAATAGAAAAAAATCAGGATATACTTTCCGTTTAGAAATAGTTGATGGTATAGTACCAAGAAAAAAAGGCTCTGCTGTTGCACGTGATTTGAAAAAAGTATTGGATAAAAGTATTGATTTTAAAACACTTGCCAACAAAAAGAGTATAATAATCAGTTTAAATACTAACTTTGAACTGGTTGTGCAAGTAATATAGAGAAAATTAAGCCTTAATCAAGGGACTTAGAAATGAGATTTTTTGGAAACTTAGGAAAAATGTAGGTTTTAATGCGATGATTGGCGATGTTCTTGATTATGAGCAGCCACAATCATATATTGTTGAAGATACGGAATATATAGATAAAGGAACTCCAGTGCTAACTGCAAACAAAGCCTTTATTTTGGGTTACACATCAGAAACAGAAGGAATATATGACAAGGGTGATTGCATCATATTCGATGATTTCACTCTTGATAGCAAATATGTTGATTTCCCTTTTAAGGTCAAATCGTCTGCCATCAAAATTCTATCTGCTGAGAATAAAGAACTCTTACGTTATACGTTTGAGTTTTTGAAATATCTTGATTTGTCAACAAGTGAGCATAAAAGGCATTATATTGCAGAAACGCAAAATCAAGAATTTATTTTGCCAACGACACAAATAGTCAGAACAATAGCACATACTTTTTCTATCTTATCATTACGAATGGAAACTGCTATAAAGCAAAGACTTCTATTTGAAAAACAAAAACAGTATCTGCTCCGCCAGATGTTTATATGAACATCTGACGAAGCAGGTATTGCTTCTGTAAACTAAGGCTTGCTAAACTATTCTGCTCTGTTGATACTTTGCCATCTATTGCCGATAATAATCTCGCATACTGGAGTTGTTTTGTATATGATGGACAAAAGATTTTGGCTTTGCCATAGTCTTTGAAATAGATGTGAGGTATCGCCATCCCTGTTTTATACGGTTCGAAGTTGAATACCTTCAGTATATAGTAAAGGTATTGAAGCGAATAGCCTTCTTTAGCTTGCAAAGTATTCAATGTTCCTGTTGTAGAACATTGGCCTGTAACATAAGAAACCGTTCCTACCCCTGAACCATCTTTAATAATATAGACAGCCTCATCCTGAGTGCTATAATTGTCAAGGTAGCCAACAATCCCATTAGCACCATATACAGGATATGTACCAGATCTCAAGGCATCACTTTCTTGCAAAGTTGAAGAAGTACATTCTAAGCATTCTGATATGCGTACATTGGGCTTATTATGGAGTGTTATATTCTGTGTAATTCCCTTGATTAAGGACTGCAACTTGTCAATGATTTTGTTTTGGGTGGAGATACGTTCGTCAATAAGGCGAAGCAAGGTCGCGATTTTAGTCTGTTCAGGTTTTGATGGCAATCCAATATAACATTCAGAAAAATTCTTGGTGCTAATTGAGTAAATCTTTGTTCCTTGTGCTATTCGTCTTATTTGATTATGAAAAGCAGCAGATGAGAAAGCATATCCTTTGAATCCGACAACAGTTTTATTTTTATTGTCTCGCCCATGAATTGTATGCAATCCACAGACTATGTTTTCCCTTGCAAGATTATAAAATTCAATAGTCTTGGCTACTTCATTTGTATCTTCCGAGGCATCTGCAAAAGCTACATCGCCCTCTTTGCACAATTCAAAGTTTTTGGGCATATTCTCCTTTTTTATATTAGGCAATTTGTCTTTTGCTAAATCTACCATAGTCGGAAGTCCCACGTGGATAAGTCCATAATGCAAATTCATCACGGTATTAGTATCATATTCAAGCTGCTCCCAACTAAGTGAATTGGTGGAATAGAAATCCAGCAAGTCTGAGACCTTACATTTCTCCCACTCCCCCGTAAACTCCGGAAATCTCAAATGGGGAACATTGAAGAAAATCGAATCGTAAAAACTCCGCAATTCCTATCTTACTGCTATATAATTTAAAATCCGTTAGTATGATAGCAGAAAACAAATTTTCGAAGATTGTCGCTCTATGGAAAGAGGACAAGAAGCAGTATGTAAAGCGTTCGACTTTTGCGGCCTACACACTATTGATTGAAAATCACATCTTGCCTTCATTCGGCGAAATGGCACTCGTTGAGGAACAGGACGTGCAGACTTTCGTATTTCGGAAGCTCAACGAAGGCTTGAGCCATAAAACGATCAAGGATATTCTGATCGTTCTGAAAATGATATTGCGTTTCGGCGTCAAAAATCAAATGACCGAATATCGTCAAATAGATATAAAATTTCCGACTGAACGAGATAAGCATTCAATAGACATATTGAGCCGTTCGCACCAGAAACAAATCATGGAGTATATTCGGTTACATTTTACCTTCAAGAATTTAGGTATTTACATTTGTTTAAGTGCCGGTATGCGCATCGGGGAGATTTGTGCGTTGACATGGGACGATTTAGATGTCGAGAATGGGATTATCCATGTTCGAAAAACGATTCAGCGCATCTATGTTATCGAGGAGCACCGAAAATATACTGAAGTGATTCTCGATACCCCGAAAACAAAAAATTCCATCCGCGAGATTCCAATGACAAAAAATCTATTGAAGATGATTCGTCCCATTAAAAAGATCGTGAACGGAAATTTCTATGTCCTGACGAATGAACCGAAGCCTACAGAACCTCGCACCTATCGAAACTACTACAAACAATTCATGCAGTCGCTCGGCTTGCCTTTGATGAAATTTCACGGCCTTCGTCACAGTTTCGCTACGCGCTGCATCGAAAGCAAATGCGACTATAAAACTGTGAGCGTTTTGTTAGGACATTCCAATATCAGCACGACGCTCAATCTATATGTTCATCCCAATCTGGAGCAGAAGAAACGGTGTATGGAGCAAATGTCAAGATTGTTACGATAACCGCATCATTGAATAGAGTAATAGGACTTGAAAGTCCTATTACTCTATTCAAATCATTTTAATTATTCTTATTTATCAGATTCACCACCACCTTCGTCATCACGTCCTTCTCCTCGGTGCGGCTCTCGGCGATCATTAGCGTCA
>ENA-OPWR01002856-OPWR01002856.1-human-gut-metagenome-genome-assembly--contig:-NODE-2856-length-11295-cov-2.280605_pt1 | contig 11295 bp, 6 predicted proteins | sample MGYA00241507_ERZ502006 | MGnify/ENA primary metagenome ERZ502006 (study PRJEB25962, sample SAMEA2043041) | human gut metagenome | biome: human gut; feature: human-associated habitat; material: faeces... | reverse complement strand
CATCATGAACATGATGCGCAAAAGAGAATCCGGTGAGAGTCCGGAACGATGCCGTCACTGTGTAAGGGAACTGCTTCAGAGCCCACTGGGAAACCGGGAAGGGGGAGCAGTGTTGACCGAAGTCAGGAGAACTGCCTTGGCGTGGAATCTTAGGTCTGCGGTACACAGAACCTGTATTCTCATAACGATACATGAATATTTCCTGAATGTTTTTTGGAAGAAAAGTGTGTATATGAGAATGTGTGCAGTCGCAGAAAATGCGGCTGTTTTTATGCAATGGGAGATTGGTGATAGATTTCCCATGGGATTCTTTATACGTGATTCTATCCGGAAATACAAAAAAAAGAGGAAAAAGAAATGAAAAGAAAATCTTTATTAGCAATCCTTCTTGCAGCTTCTATGGCAGCAAGCATGACAGCAGCAACAGCAACTGTTGCATTTGCAGAGACAGAGGAAGCAGCAGAGGAGACAACAGACGATGCTGAGACAGCTGATGATGCTGAGGCAGCTGACGATGCTGAAGCAGCTGATGATGCTGAGACAACAGACGATGCAGAAGCAGCTGATGACACTGCAGATGCAGATAAGGAAGCGGCTGATAAAGTAGCAGCACTTATCGATGCTATTTATGTTCAGGAGAGAACAGATGATACAGATGAGCAGTGCAAGGAAGCTAAAGAAGCATGGGATGCCCTTACAGATGCTCAGAAAGAGCTTGTAGAGGGAGAAGAGGCCAGCCCAGAGTATTTCGGACGTGATACAGGTGATGCTTCCAAGGATGATCCTCGTAATCAGGACGAGATCGGTGAGAATGAGCTTCTTGTAGTAAGCTTTGGTACATCCTTCAACGACAGCCGTGCAGAGGATATCAAAGGAATCGAAGACAAACTGCAGGAAGCATATCCGGACTGGTCTGTAAGACGTGCATTTACAGCACAGATCATCATCAACCATGTAGAAGCAAGAGATGATGAAGTAATTGATAACATGCAGCAGGCACTTGACCGTGCAGTAGCAAACGGTGTTAAGAATCTTGTAGTTCAGCCTACACATCTTATGCATGGTGCTGAGTACGATGAGATGGTAGAAGCTATTGATGCTTACAAAGATAAATTTGAATCTGTAGCAATCGCTGAGCCAATGCTTGGTGAGGTTGGCGATGACGCTACCGTTATCAACGATGACAAAGCTGCTGTTGCTCAGGCAATCACAGATGAAGCTGTAAAAGAAGCTGGATATGACAGCATGGAAGCAGCTGCAGAAGATGGAACCGCATTTGTATTCATGGGACATGGTACTTCCCATACAGCAAACGTTACATATGACCAGATGCAGACCCAGATGGAGAAACTTGGATTCACAAACGCATTCATCGGTACTGTAGAAGGTGAGCCAGAGGATACAGCTTGTGATGAAGTTATCAATAAAGTAAAAGATGCCGGATTCAAGAAAGTAATCCTTCGTCCGCTTATGGTTGTTGCTGGTGACCATGCAAACAATGATATGGCTGGTGATGATGATGACTCCTGGAAGAGCATGTTCGAGGCTTCTGGAAATTTCGATGAGATTGACTGCCAGATCGAAGGTCTTGGAAGAATTGACGCTGTTGAGCAGCTTTATGTAGCTCATACTCAGGCAGCTATTGATTCCATCGCGAAATAATTATTTTGGTATAAATTGTTATTGCAACAGAACAAAAGCAGCTGCTCCTACACTGTGGGGCAGCTGTTTGAGTAATAAAACAAATACGGTACACACAAGTGCACCGTAAATAAAGAAAAAGCAAGGAGAGTTATTATGAAACGTTCATTAGTCATTTTATTAACAGCTGTAAGTATTTCCGCTATGACAGCAGGAACTGCATTCCCGGCATTTGCAGAAGCCACAGAGGCTGAGGCAGAGGAAACCACAGATGGTGCAGAGAATGCCGCAGACAGCGAACTTGAAGACGGTGTTTATGGTGTAGAGTTTGACACAGACAGCAGTATGTTCCATGTAAATGAGGCTTGCAACGGAAGAGCTACCCTCACTGTAAAGGATGGTAAAATGACCGTTCATATCACTCTCGTTTCCAAGAATATTGAGAATGTTTTCCTTGGAACAGCAGAGGATGCACAGAAAGACGGTGCTGAACTGATTCAGCCTACTATTGATAAGGTAACTTACAGCGATGGCATGACAGAGGAGGTTTATGGATTCAATGTTCCAGTTGAGAAGCTGGATGAAGAATTTGACCTGGCAATCATTGGTAAAAAGGGCAAATGGTATGACCATAAGGTAAGCGTTACGGATGTGCAGGAGCAGACTGAGGAAGAAAAAAATGCAGTTGAGATCGGTGAGGAAGAGAAAAGCGAAGATGCTGATACAACTACAGATGCAGCTGCCGAGGAAGAGAATAAGGATTGATCAATAATCTGAAAGGGACATCACATGAGCCAAAACGGTTCATGCGATGTCCCTTTTTATATTTATTTTGTTTTGCCCTCACCGGCAAAATATTCTTTTGTCAGTTTCACAACTGTACCGGAAAGCAGGAACAAAGCAATCAGGTTGGGAATTGCCATAAGACCGTTAAATGTCTCAGCAATGCTCCACATCAGTCCAAGGTTGGCAGTTGCGCCAAGGATGGCAACCAGGGAATAAATAACCATAAATGGTTTGATCACTTTTTCAGAGAACAGGAACTCGATGCAGCGGGCACCGTAAAGTCCCCATCCGACTGCTGTGGAAAAAGCGAAGCAGCACATGGCAATTGCTGTAAAAATGGATACCCAGCTTCCATATGTAGAAGTAAATCCAAGGATCGTAAGCTCTGCGCCAGCTGCTTTTCCATAATCAACAGCAACGCCGCTGCAAAGGATAACCAGTGCAGTCAGTGTACAGATCACGATGGTATCTGTAAAGACTTCAAAAATACCGAACATACCCTGTTTTACAGGCTTTTTGGTATCTGCACACGCATGGGCAATGGATCCGGTACCAAGACCGGCCTCATTAGAGAAGATACCACGGGAAACACCTTTTTTTAAACTGGTGAACATACTTAAAACAATGCCGCCTGTTACAGCTCTGGGCTGAAATGCCCCTCTGAAAATAGAAGCGAATACAGCTGGTACATTCTGAATGTTCAGAAGGATAACTCCCAGTCCGAGAAGGATGTAAAGCAGAGCCATAAATGGAACAAGCTTTTCGGTAACATGGCCAATTCGTTTGATTCCTCCAAGAAGGATCATGGCGATCAGAATGGCAATTATGATTCCGATGATCAGGTTGGAAGTGGAAACGGCGCTTTCGCTGATCACGTTATAATTCAGCAATGCAGAATTGATCGCAGTGGTGATAGTGTTGACCTGTGTGGCGTTGCCGGTACCAAATACAGTGAGCACACCGAATGCTGCGAACAGATAAGCCAGCCAATGCCATTTTTTGCTAAGCCCGTTCTTGATGTAATACATGGGACCGCCTACCAGTTCGCCGTTGGCATTGATCTCGCGGTAGTGTACCGCCAGGGTGACCTCAGCATATTTGGTACACATGCCAAACAGTGCAGAAACCCACATCCAGAATATGGCTCCGGGACCGCCGATTGCGATAGCGCCTGCTACACCGGCAATATTGCCAGTACCGACCGTGGCTGCAAGTGCTGTACACACTGCCTGGAAAGGCGTGATAGCACCGTCAGATGCGTCGCGTTTGCGGAAAATACGTCCAAGGGTTGTTTTGATTGCGTAGGGGAATTTGCGGATCTGAAGAAAATTGGTGCGGATACTAAGATAAAGACCAACTCCGAAAATACAGACCATTGCAGGAACGCCCCAGATAAAATTATTTACAGCGGTGTTGATGGTTTCGATTATTTGCAGCATAAAATACCTCTCTGGAAGTTTTTTTGGATGTATGTGAACGGAACTGCTTCCATGTCACACACATTATTAAACTGGTGCAGCCAGAGCCTGTTTGAAAAATCATTCTTGCAATCTGCACGCCCGCTTTGTGGGAAATTTTGCCCGAATTCAGTTGCTGTAGCCTGCTACGGCGCCCTTATCCGGGCAAAAACTCCCACAAATTGTGACGCACATCTTGCAAAAAGCCTTTTTTAGATATGCTCTGGAGCTTCATTTATGTGAAGATATGACAACTACTGCACCATATTTAGCGGATAAAATTTGTCTTGATCTTATCTTCCGCCTGAGGAACTGCAATACCTGCCGCTTTCCCCGCTTCCAGGGATTTCAGAAGCCATGCCATATTGTTTCCAAGTGAGCGCATGATCTGAAGTCCTTCTTCATCCTGTGCAACTTCTGCCGGAGTATTTCCGTGAACCATGTTCCAGTAGTTAGCAGATACAACAGGCATTTCATGATAGCTGAAATATTTCTGAAGAACGTCTAAAGTAGCTGTGGTGCCGGCTCTTCTTGCAGAAGCAACTGCTGCAGCTGGTTTGTGGAGCATGTCTTTGCCTGCCATGGAGCAAAACTTATCCATAAATTCAATGATCTGTCCGGATGGGGAAGCCCAGTATACCGGAGAACCAACGATAAGCGCATCTGCTTCTTTTAATTTCGCCGCGGCGGCTTTTACATTATCTGTATCCGGATTTCCAGCTTGGAAAATCTCAGTATCAATTCCATTATGATTCAGTGTTTTTGCCACTTCACTAAGTGCGGTGAACGTACAGCCTTCCTTGCGCGGGCTGCCATTTAAGAGTAAAACCTTCATGTTTTTCATCCTTTCTGAAGTAAGTTATATCAGACTGCGATAGCCGCAATCTGCATGCATCATCTCTCTAAAGCGGTAATGTATCTTCTTATTATACGATAGAAATAGTTGGATTTCAAGAGAATGGTTTTATTTTAAAAACACAATATGTTCACAATTTAAGATTATAATAAAAAATATTTGAACTATTCAGCAAATATTATTCCGCAAGGTATTTTATGTGAATCTGACTCACATAAAAATCGAAATCTTCGGCGCCCCACTTTGCGGTATATTTTGCCTGAATTGGTGAATGGTTATAAACATTTATTATGCGACAGAAAGGAAGTAGTAAGTGCTTCAGATCAAAGACATACACAAAGAATACAGAACAGGAAATTTGGTACAGCGTGCCCTGGACGGAGTGAGCCTTAGTCTTCGGGACAATGAATTTGTGGCAATTCTTGGTCCCAGCGGTTCGGGAAAAACCACTCTTCTGAATATTATTGGTGGTCTTGACCGGTACGATAGTGGCGATCTGATCATCAATGGGATTTCTACGAAAAAATATAAAGACAGGGACTGGGACTCTTATCGAAATCATACCATAGGATTTGTGTTTCAGAGTTATAATCTGATCCCACACCAGACAGTTCTTGCAAACGTGGAGCTTGCCCTTACCATTTCCGGTGTATCAAAAAGTGAGCGGAGACGCCGTGCAAAAGAAGCTCTGGAAAAAGTAGGCCTTGGTGCCCAGATCCACAAAAAGCCAAGTCAGATGTCAGGCGGTCAGATGCAGCGAGTGGCAATTGCCAGAGCACTTGTAAATGACCCGGAAATTCTTTTGGCGGATGAGCCAACAGGAGCCCTGGATTCAGATACCAGTGTACAGGTTATGGATCTTTTGCAAGAGGTCGCAAAGGAACGATTGGTAGTAATGGTCACCCATAATCCGGAGCTTGCCCAGCTTTATGCCACCAGAATCGTGACGGTAAAAGATGGGCGGATCCTTTCTGATACAGATCCGTTTGTGATAGACAGCGAGAGCATGGCACCTCCTGTTCACAAGAATATGGGAAAATCCTCCATGTCCTTTTTTACTGCACTTTCCCTTAGCTTTCAGAATCTGAAGACTAAGAAAGCCCGGACCTTACTTACTTCTTTTGCAGGCTCCATCGGTATTATCGGAATTGCGCTGATCCTTTCCATATCAAATGGTGTAGACAAATACATTACAAATATGGAAGAAGAAACACTTTCAGAATATCCGTTGCAGATACAAAGCACAGGAGTGGATCTTACCTCTATGATGATGGGAGCAGCCACAGCGCAGAGTGGGAAAAAAGATGGGGAAGTAGGAGTTGCCCAGATGGTGACTAATATGTTCTCCAAAATGAATTCCAATGATCTGGAGTCTCTGAAGGTTTACCTGGACAGTAATGAAAGCAGCATTTCCCAGTATGCAAATTCGGTGGAGTATACGTATTCTGTTTCTCCCCAGATTTTTCTGGAAAATGGAAAAAATATCCGACAGGTAAATCCGGACAAATCTTTTTCGGCTATGGGTTTGGGCTCTGGTTCCTCCAACAGCATTATGTCTTCTACCATGAGCACTGATGTTTTTCATGAAATGCCGGAAGATGCTGATCTATATAAGGATCAATATGACGTGAAAGCGGGAAGATGGCCTGAAAATTATAAAGAATGTGTACTGGTGCTTACTTCACAGGGCGATATCAGTGATTTTCTCCAATACACTCTTGGGCTTCGGGACGGTAAGGAACTGGATGATATGGTTCAGAAATTTATGGCAGAAGAGGCAGTGGAAACGCCAGAAAACGAGGGTCCATACACCTATGATGAAATCCTGGGGAAGAAATTTAAGCTGGTAAACAGTACCGATTATTATGAATATGATGAAGAATATAAGGTCTGGAAGGATAAATCAGACAACAGCTCTTATATGAAAAAACTGGTGAAAAACGGAGAAGATCTGACAATTGTGGGAATTGTCCAGCCTGTGGAAGGTGCCACTGCTTCCATGCTTACTGCAGGAATCTGTTATACCCCGGAGCTTACCAAACATGTGATCGAGAAGGCTGCTTCCAGTGAAATTGTGAAGCAGCAGCTGGCGGATGAAAAGATAAATGTTTTTACCGGAGAGGAATTTGGAAAAGAAGACAATGAGAACAGTAAGTTTGACATGGAATCCCTTTTTTCCATTAACGCGGATGCCCTGCAGGAGGCCTTTCAGGTAGATCTCAGTGGATTTAATATGGACCTGTCCAGTCTTTCGGGGCTGTCCTCCGGATTGAATGTGGAAATGCCGGATATGCCTGACATGTCAGCTCTGGCTGGAAATATAAATCTGGATGAGAGCAGTATGCCGGATCTTTCCAAGCTTATCAAGCTGGATGACCTTGATCTGGATCTTTCCCATATGATTGATCCGGAAGAAATTCTGAAAAATCTTCCGGCAGACCAGGTTCCGGATATGAGTCAGGCGCTGAAGTCAGTGAAGTTTGATTTTACAGAAGAGAAGGTAACTGCTTTGCTGAAAGAGGTTCTTACTGGTTATCAGGATAGCATTAAAGATAAACCGGAAGCAGATATGGATAAAATGCAGGCAGCATTGAAGCAGTATCTGACATCAAAAGAGATGAACGAACGTCTGTGCAAGGATCTGCAGGAGCTGGTGAAAAATAACGTGAACGTGGATATGTCTTCGGAAAAACTGATCGCAGTGGCTGTGGGGCTGATGAACCAGTATCAGGAGTATGCCAAGGCAAATGGTATCACTCAGACAGATGTGGCCAGCATTCTTGCCTTTTTAAGTCAGGGAGAAATCCAGCAGCAGATTAAAGAGGAAGCAGAGAATCTGGTTAAAAACAGCGTGACAGTGAATATTACCACAAAGCAGATACAGGATCTTCTTTTGCAGGACGTTGTAGCTGCTTATCCGGAGTATGCCAGAAATAATTCCCTTCCGGATCCGGCTAATCTGGGAACCTATTTTCTGGAATATATGCAGACAGAGGATGGGCAGAATCGTCTCATGAATGGACTTATGACTCTTGTGGATACCAGCGAGGTGCAGACGCAGTTTTCCCAGGCAATGGAAACTTACATGAAATCCATGATGACTTCTTTCACAGATGCGATCGCAAAGGGGATTGAGTCAAAATTTACAGAGATAATGGAACAGGTGGAAAAACAGCTTACAAAGGGAATTCAGACTGCTATGGAGCAGATGATGGGAAATATCAGTTCCGGTATGCAGGAGGCAATGCAGTCTGTGATGGCCAGCGTGTCATCCAGTATTACTTCTGCAATGAGCCAGGCTATGAGCGGACTTGGCGGATTGGGAAGCAGCATGGGAAATATGGAAGATGCGCTTTCCATTGATCCGGAGGCTTTTGCAAAAGCAATTCAGATGAACATGAATGAGGACGACCTCTCAGAGCTTATGATGTCCCTACTGTCATCTGAAAATTCTTCTTATGACGGAAATCTGAAAAAGCTTGGATATGCAGATCTAAATGTTCCTGGCGGAATTAATATCTATCCAAAGGATTTTGAAAGTAAATCAGAAATTGTAGGTATTCTGGATCAGTATAACGCGGATATGGAAGCGGCAGGAGAGGATGAGAAGGTGATCACTTATACGGATCTTGTGGGAACGCTGATGTCGTCAGTTACGAATATTGTAAATATTATCAGTTATGTTCTGGTGGCTTTTGTAGCGATTTCCCTTGTGGTTTCTTCCATTATGATCGGTGTTATCACGTATATCAGTGTTCTGGAGAGGAAAAAAGAAATTGGTATTCTAAGAGCGATTGGTGCTTCCAGGCACAACGTGTCACAGGTGTTCAATGCGGAGACGTTTATTATCGGATTTTGCGCAGGTGCTATGGGGATTGGAATTACATTGCTTCTTCTCATTCCTGCGAACAGCATTATCCGGTCACTGGCTGACGGAGTGAATGTGAAGGCGGCTCTTCCTCCTGTAGCAGCAGTAGTTCTGATCGGACTGAGCGTGGTTCTGACTCTTCTTGGCGGACTGATCCCATCAAGAAAAGCTGCTAAAAGTGATCCGGTGACAGCGCTTCGAACTGATTAAAATAACAGAATTTGATGACTGATTTTGACCATCATTATAAAATACAGAAAAATGCAGGGTTCAGGTTGGGGCACAGCCTGATATCTGCATTTTTTTGTGATTTATGGATATTACTATTCGTACAGCCAATAGTAAATAACCGCTATATTGACCTGTCTGATCTGTCATATACTGCGCCAATGTGGCAGATACTTAATTTTCACTGTACTGGAGCGCGTCTGAAAAATCATTCCCGCAATCTGTACGCCCCACTTTGCGGTATATTTCGCCCGAATTCGGTTGCCGTAGCCTGCTACGACGCCCTCATCCGGACAAAATCTCCCACAAATTGTGACGTACATCTTGCAGAAAGCTTTTTTGAACATGCTCTGGCACATCGTTGCATATAAAAAATCAAAAACAGTCAAAATAATTCATATTTGTGCAATTGTAATAAATCATAAGTGAAAATCTTGTGAAAAAGATTGATTGACTTTGACTGTATATGAAAGTATAATAAGCACAACAAATCAAAAACAAGCAAAAATAAGCAGGAGGCAGAAATGATTTACACTGTGACTTTTAATCCGTCACTGGATTACATCGTGTCGGTAGAGAACTTCCAGCTTGGTCTTACCAATCGAACCAGTTCGGAGATGCTTTTGCCGGGAGGCAAGGGAATTAATGTTTCTACAGTTCTTATGAATCTGGGAATTGAGAGTACAGCCCTTGGATTTACAGCCGGATTTACCGGAGATGAGATTATCAGACGTCTTGAGGAGATGGGTGTGAGGAATGGTTTCATCCAGGTAGGGGAAGGCTTTTCCAGAATCAATCTGAAGCTGAAGAGTATAGACGGTACAGAAATCAATGGACAGGGACCGAAGATCGGAACTGATAAGGTGGATCTGCTGATGAAGCAGTTAGGAGAGCTTGGACAAGGCGATGTACTTTTCCTTTCCGGAAGCATTCCATCATCCATGCCGGATGATGCCTACCAGAAGATCATGGCTATGCTGGACGGCAGAGGCGTAAGAATCGCAGTGGACGCGACGAGAGATCTTCTGATGAAGGTTCTCCCCTATCATCCATTTCTTATTAAGCCAAATAACCATGAACTTGGTGAGATCTTCGGCGTAGAACTGAAAGACCGCCAGTCCGTGATCCCATATGGTAAGAAACTCCAGGAGATGGGAGCTGTGAATGTACTGATTTCCATGGCAGGAGAGGGCGCGGTCCTTATTGCTGAGAATGGAGACGTTTATGAGGAGCCTGCACCGAAAGGCAAGCTGATCAATGGTGTTGGAGCCGGAGACTCCATGGTTGCCGGATTTATGGCAGGATATATGGAGAAGCAGGATTATGAATATGCGTTCCACATGGGAATCGCAGCTGGAAGTGCCAGTGCGTTTTCTGAGAATCTTGCTACCAGAGAAGAGATTGAAGCTGTATATCAGCAGATCACAGGAAAGGATCAGGAGGAAAGGAAGAAATGAGGATCACAGATTTACTGGACGTAAGAAGTATTTCGTTAAATGCTGCCCCAGCAGATAAGTCTCAGACTCTGGATGCAGCGGTTTCCCTTATGACCAGAAGTGGCAAGATTAATGATGAGGAAGCGTACCGTAAGCAGGTCTATGCCAGAGAGGAAGAAAGTACTACAGGAATCGGGGAGGGAATCGCCATTCCTCATGGTAAATGTGATGCAGTAGAGAAACCAGGACTTGCCGCTATGGTGATCCCGGGAGGGGTTGACTTTGACTCTCTTGACGGAGAGCCGGTTACCTTGCTGTTTCTTATTGCTGCGCCAAATACAGAGGATAATGTTCATCTGGATGTGCTCAGCAAGCTTTCCATGATGCTGATGGATGAGAAATTTACCAAGAGTCTTCGTGCAGCGAAGACACCAGAGGAATTTCTTGCGATCATTGATCAGGCAGATGAGGAGAAGAAGAGCGTAGATGAGCGTCTGGCCGATATGGGAGAGGCTGAAGCGGATCAGTTTAAGATTCTGGCTGTTACTTCCTGTCCTACAGGAATTGCCCACACCTACATGGCAGCAGAAGGAATTGAGAAGGCTGCCAAGGCGAAGAACTGTTTTGTGAAAATTGAGACAAGAGGCTCTGGCGGAGCCAAGAATGTGCTTACAGATCAGGAAATCCAGGATGCGGACTGTATCATTGTTGCAGCAGATGCCCAGGTTCCTATGGATCGTTTTGACGGAAAGAAAGTGATCCAGCGTCAGGTTTCAGATGGTATCAATAAGGCAGATGAGCTGATCCAGCTGGCTATTTCCGGAAATGTACCAGTATATCACAGTGCAAATGCTTCCGCAGCCACACAGGGTCAGAGTAAATCCGGCGGAAGTGTGGGACACAAGCTTTATACACAGCTGATGAACGGTGTTTCCCATATGCTTCCTTTTGTAGTTGGAGGAGGTATTCTGATCGCAATCGCATTTCTGATCGATGGTCTTATGGTTGATATGAATGCCCTGG
>ENA-OPWR01002849-OPWR01002849.1-human-gut-metagenome-genome-assembly--contig:-NODE-2849-length-11306-cov-1.624922_pt1 | contig 11306 bp, 5 predicted proteins | sample MGYA00241507_ERZ502006 | MGnify/ENA primary metagenome ERZ502006 (study PRJEB25962, sample SAMEA2043041) | human gut metagenome | biome: human gut; feature: human-associated habitat; material: faeces... | reverse complement strand
GTCCTGCTTCCACCAATGCCGGACTCTCTGTGACGCCTTGATAAATGTTACTTGCTTTTGCTCAAAGGATTTATAAATATTCAATTAAAATCTGTATTTAGTCTAACATAAATAATACATTTGTCAAGAATATTTTTATATAAAAATTCATATCTATAGAGAAGATACGCAAAGGGAGAGATGTGCTGTATATGAATGAAAAAGCATTAAAAACTCTTGAATATTACAAGATTATCGATATGCTCGAAGCCTTTGCAGACGGCATTCAGAAGAAGCTTGCCGAAGTGCAGAACACCGAACTGCCTGCGCTCGTTGCAAAAGCAGAAGAGACGAGCCGTCCTGAAGACGCTCAAGCCGCGCGCGATCTTGAGGAGCGCATCGTGCGGTTCGAACGCAAGCTTTCCGATCTCGAACTAACGCGCGTTATCGCAATGCAAACCGCTCCGCAGATTCGCATGGTACAGAACAACGAGATCGCCATGATCGAGAAGATCCAGACCACGCTCGTGAACACCATTCCGCTCTGGAAGAACCAGATGGTGCTCTCGCTTGGCATCGCTAATGCAGCTGATGCGGTCAAGGCGCAAAATGCCGTCAACAAAACAACGAACGAGCTGCTGCGCAAGAACGCCGACATGCTGCAATCCTCCACCACGCAGATTGCAGAGGAGACCGAGCGCGGCATCGTAGATATCGAAACGCTTCAGCACACTAACGAAACGCTCATCCAGACATTCGACGATGTCTTGCGCATCCAACAAGAGGGCAGACAGAAACGCGCTGAAGCAGAGGTTGAGATTCGTCGTCTTGAAGATGAGCTGAAGAGCAAATTGCTCGAGATGCAGAACAAGCCTGTTGCTTCGTAAGCAAGGGTAGCGGCGGGCTAATCAGCATTCGCCACAACTTTGAATGAATGCGTGGTTTGCATTGAGTAAATAGCATATGCCTTTACGATATTCCGGTGGATTCGTTTCCAGTAGATCTAACATATTAACTAAGTGGCAAATTCGCTGAGCAATACTAAAAACTGAGGGCGTCTATAACGGAATCGAAGGCGTTTGGCAAATTGCGCTTAATCTCAGATTCCCACAACTGCAGCTCATCAGGTAACTTCACTTTATTTACAATATCTGGAATCGCACGCACCCTTAAAGAAGACTTCCGTGATGTAACGATCATCTCATCTTGCCAGACATCGCACGAAATACCTCTTTCTTGCTGGAGAGCTTCAGCAAGAGGGCCAAACAGCACATTGCCTTCATTGATAACAGAAGTACGCACTTTGGCGCGCGTGACATAGTCAAGTAGGTCCATTGCCGCATGCCTATCAAGGGACGCATGGTGAATCTTGTTTCTATAGTGCCTGAGGCAGGATAGACACGAGGAATCGCAATCACAACCTGCTAAAATATTCCTCGCCTTATCGACCATGCTCTCAATAGATTGCTCATTCGCCAGAAGCGATGAGTATCCCGCACCACTCGAAAGCGAATCGAACAGATAGATATCAACATAAACGCTTTCACTAGAAAACCTTCTTCGAGATCCAACGCAAAGCTCGCTGAAGTCGATATCGAGAATATCAATAGCGGCTAACTTGAACGTTTCCGCCAACGAGATACAGGCCTTTTTGAGCCATGGGTTCTCATACTCCGTACACACTTCAGATGAATCAAGTTCCATTTCAAAAATGACAAGGTCAGTTTTGAATACGCTTCCCAGTACCATCGATTCGACGAAATCATGCTGGCATCTGGCGAGTCCTCCTTTTGTGTCGCGCGCAAAAGGAGGAAGAATTTCCTTGGACTCACGTGCTCTTTCAACCGAAGGATATGCAGCGCCGCATTTGCGACAAATATCGAAGCCGTCACATTTTGGACCGCGATTTACGACAATCAGCGAGCAGTCGTGCCTATTCGCAAAGAACATTCGAGGATAACCCGATGGGGACATCTTTTCATCAGGAATCGCAGAGTAGCTTGGAAGCTCCGCATATGAGTTCTCTGCTGTGTCGAAGGCTGCATCAGCCTCCCCGCCGTTGCGCGGTGCAAATCCCCAGGGTTTAAGAAACTCATTCCTAGTCAGATCTTGACTGCCGCAAAACGGGCAACTTCCGTCCTTCGTCAGATTTTCCTTCATTCCAAACCACCCGCAGGCTGGATTTTCGCAGAAGAAGATGTCCTTACGATAATCGCTGCTTTCGAAGTAAGCCTTCGCCGGACACTCTCTATTTTCGGCAATCTTGGAAAATTTGGCCGAATGAGTGTAGATACCACCAGCGATGTAGGTTTTCTTATCGATCACGATTTCTCGTCCTGGAGCGTATTCGCTAACTGCAATATCAATAGACCTGTCCGGTCGCTGCAGAAGTTTGTTGCCTTTCGATCGGTCCTCAACTTCAAAACCAACAACGTTTCGAGGGAACGAGTAGGTGGGCAGAACTGACTCCTCTAACAAACAGTCAAGCAAACTTTTGTATCCTTCTCCTCCTGTTTTGAGGAAGGCTTCAGGGCGATCTTTGTATTCTGACTCGATGGCATCGACTTCTTCTTCGATGGTCCTCTTGACTGAATCAAGGTCAACATCCATTCCTTCAGGGATAAGCGTCCTTTGTTCTTTCTGATTTAGATTGAAACTATGTAACGTCATCCTAAACCTATCCAAATGAGTGCCGAAGAACTCATCGATGGGCATTCGTTCGGCAGATACGCCTTCCTCCTCGCCAAAACGGGTGAAAAAAACCGTTGCCAGATGCCTCCTTACGAGCTTCTCGTTAGCAACGTCGATGCCAGGTTCACGTAACTCTCCACGCACAATTCGCGAGGGGTTATTGAAATACATATTATCGAAAGGGTGTGTGTCCACATAGGTGACAATCGTGGACACCGAGGAACTACGCCTGCCAGCACGACCAGCTCTCTGCTGATAGTTTTCTCTCATAGGGGGGATATTCCTGAGACCGACAGCAGTTAGTGATCCTATATCGATGCCAACTTCCATCGTGGTCGTACAACTTAAAACGTCAACAGGCTCGCGGTTCTCTCCGACAAATACATCTTGGAAGCGCATTTCATATTCTTCTGTCGTTGACCAAGTATCACTTTCCTGATCTTTATGAGATAGCTGAGCCGTGTGCTCCTCTGTGTTGATTCGAGTACGAAGAACCTCGTCATCGCCCTCAATCGCTCTCACCAAGGGGTCTCGCCAAAAAGCAACTCCCTCATAGTCGCCGTCCATTGAAACCATCTCGCCCTGCTTACAATGCGGGCATAACCCCCAAAGGCTGTATGGGGCGGTGCGACCACAACGTGGGCAAGACATCCAATCCGCATCTGGATCAACGAACAGAGTCACCTTGGTCGTGCTAATGAAATGATGCTCTCTACTGCCGGTCGATGGACGATCCAAGAACTTTAATAGCGCCTCAGTAATCGCTTTCATCTCCTCTGCTGAATAGCGAGACTCAAGAAGACCCACCAAAGAGCCTCGTCCTTTTTTCTGGCCCTTGAATGGCTCACTTGGTAGCAGGCCATATTGGGAGCCGGTGTAAAGAATCCGCATTCGCACTTTGGGAGGGATATCTGGATCGAGCGCCGTTAGCCTAACGAGGGCATAGCTAGACCAAGCGTAGAAGATCGCCTCGAATTCCTCTTGGCTCATTTTGACATTGGCCTTTGAGAGAATCCTTTTAGTGTCACGCCAGGCTTTAGCAGTTGGCTTTAGCCAAGCAACAGTGGAGTCAGATAATGAGTGATAGCGATCACATAAGATAGAAAGCATATATTCCATATAGGCTTCGGGTGGAGCACCCGAGTCCTCAGCGCTATACTCATAATCATCAAAATCTTCTTTTAGGTCGATGATGCGATCCTCTATCACCTTCTTCGACTCGCCTGAAAACACAGAGACTTTTTTATCGTGAAGAACCTTAAGAAAGGCCGGATAGAGTCTCCTCAATGTTGCTCGGCCACCAGTATCTTCGGCCCATTCCTGAAGCTCATGAGCCGCGATGACAAGAATTTTTGAAGTAAGGTTTTTGTCTGAAGCGTCGGTAAGGTCCTTGGCAATTCGTGCTGCTCCCTGCCTGCTATCGGAGAACAGGATGACCTTCTTGCCAGCATTAGGGTTTTCCTCTAACTCCTTTGGATCTTTCGAGCCTTGTTGAAGCTCGAATTGTCTTGCCACAACGTTATAGAACGGTTCATTACCCCTGGTCGTAAAGCCAGCAAGAGCGAGTCTTCCGTTGCATTTGGGGCATTTCGAAGGATGGTGGTCTTCTGCATCGTCTTCATCATGGATGCAAAATGCAACGCGGAGAAATCCCGAATCGTCTTCGTGGCTATCATCTCGATGAACTTTTCCAGTGAGGGAGTTGAGCCAACCGATTTCGAGTCCCTCTACAGATTCGTTGGTACTAAGAACATAGAGGATAACCTCGGAGAATTTTTTCAGTGGATCAGGATTTTCATTCCAAAAATAGAAATCTCCCTCAGTTACCGAAGCGTAACCTTTTAAGAAAATTGCACCGCAATTGCGGTCTGACTGGAGCTCGTAGGTCTTAGCACCGCAAGAGCACCTGCCAACAGGCTTGTTAACGCGAACCTTGCCAAGCTGAAGCCCATCATCTTTCGAGTCTGGGCAATCAGGATTGCAACATGCTGTCAGCTCCTGTACACCCCTGATAAACATATGCATTCTAACCGGGAGAAGAGAACTGCCATCTGCGTTCTTCCCAAGAGCGGCAATGTTCAACAGTATGTCGGTCGCTTCCACAGAGTCCTTCTGCCCAGGAAATACCACCTGGGCGATTTCCTCGAGCGTACTGCAGCCGCCTCTGATAGATTCACTCAAACGTCGGAAAGGGGCAAGGCTTGGTAGCTTATCAGCAATCCAGAAACGAGCTTCACTTTCATCGCCAAACGATTGATCATCGATGCCAACCTGGACCGCAAAAGCATCCAGCTGGTCCACCAAATTTGTCTCACCAGACAACAGAACCCCAAGATCAGTCTCTACGATTGTAGACGCTTCAACCTCTTTCGCATCGCCCTCGAAGATATTTGCTGTTTTACCACGAACGATTTCTAGGCTCTCTCTACTCTTCCCAGTCATATCACCATAGAAGGACACAGTCGAACTATCATCCTCAGGAATAGAAGCACTCGTCAGGATGAACTGCACCCTCTCAGGTCCAACGCCAATCTTGTGCATGAGCCTCCTGAGTAGCAAGGCAACTTCTCCACCAGCTGCGCCTTTATACATATGGGCTTCATCGATGATGACGAGTAATTTTTCGGAAGGGTTTTCGCTTAACCACTTAGATGTACCCGACCAAATGCTGTTCTCGACGGATCTGATAAGCATGTATTGGAGCATCGAGTAGTTCGTAACGAGAATGTCCGGTACATGAGATTGCATTTCAAATCGCGTAAGAAGCTCTGCATCATCAGGAGACCAGCCGCTCTCATGTATTTTTATCTGCGAAACAAAGTTCGAAAGATCGTGCTTTGCTGGATATCCTCCATAATCAGCAAGCTTGGCTTTATCAGCCTCACTGATGTCAATAAGGTCTCTTTCGATGGTCTGGGCGTATTTAGTATCTCTCTTCTCGATCTGCTTATCGCCAGGATAAGGAGTCCTTCCCGTATACATGCCAAACTGAGGCCTACGGCCTCTTTTTGACCATACTTCACCAAAAGACTCAGCGTTGCCACCAAGGATTTTTCTAAGCCTTCCAAGCTGGTCTGAAACCAGCGCATTCATCGGATACAGCACGAGGGCGCGCACGGCTCGAGTGCGCCAACTATCCTCCGAGACCTTGGCCTCGACAGCCAATTTGGACACCAACGGCCACATGAAGCACTCCGTCTTTCCGGAGCCAGTGCCAGTCGAAACAAGAACGTCCTTCTCATGCCAAAACGCCTCCAGTGCGTCAATCTGGTGAGAGTATGGAGACATGAAAACACCGCGACCAGCGGTAGCCATGGATATCAAGAACTCTTTGGCATCTTGAGGTATGTCGGATAACGCGAGACCATTGTTCGCAATTTCATATGCCGGAGTTGACTCGAAATACGGCTCTTGAAAAAGCGTATTGCTAAACCTGAGCTCGTCATCGCATCTCTTTCTAAGCGAAGCCGTCTTTCCGAAGTATTCGGTTTCAACGTAATCGACAATGGTTTTCTTCAGTTCTCTTTTTATTGACTCAACGCCTTTGCTGTCAGTCATTTAAAGCCCTTTCGAATCCTATGTAAGTAGCAGAGAGCAACTCTTCCACAAGAGGCAGCACTTCGACTCTGACAATTCTGCTAAACCTATCCTCTGCGTTTTCAACGGGCCACCCTATCGCATCTAGAACTCGGTTAAGATGTCCCGGGATAAAGCCAACCGGAAGAACAGCTTTTGCATGAGATTCGTCCAACATGTCATATCGAGAAATCGCCCTGTTTCCACTTTCTCGCCTAAGGTAGAAAAACAGCTCTTGCGCTTGAATCCAGGTGATTCTAGAGAGGCGAACTCGTCCTTTCATCTTGGTTGCGACAAAAATAATGGAGTTGCCACCGTTGCCATCAACTCTAGCAAGTGTGATATCGTTAACCCAAAACGGTTCTTCAATCCAGACATCCATGCGATTGATGTTCCAGCGGGCAGTGCGGACATCAGCGAACCTAACACAATCGAAACCTGCTGCGTTTTCCCAATCGATGTACTTTAGGTCTTCAATCCACCAGGAGGTGGGGCGAATAACGGGTTCGTTGTCCGACTGCACAAGAAAAAGCAGTCCAGAGAGAACCAGCGAATCTGCGTCATAACCGCAAACTTTAGTCCGCTTGGCAGTAGGGTCAAAGTAGCCTGAAACACAAGAAAGACTTTCTGAAAGGTTAATCATCCTTAGCAGCGTTGCAACATACGATTCCTCGAAGCCGTTTAACGTTAGATCTCCAACGTCAATCAGCCTGTTGTATACGGCGCGTATTCCCTTTCCATCTGAATCAAACCATGTATCGATGCCAGGGCAAATCCTATCAAGGGACATAACCCACTTCTTAAGCCTGCGGTTCATCGCCTGCTTCGTTATGCCCTTTTTTCCGCATTCTCCATCATCCATGCAAAAGGCCTGCAGCCAGAATCGCGAGGCAGAGTAAGAAACCCTGCGACAGAAAGACTCCTCGCTTTCTCCAATAAATCGGCGTACCCCAATATCAGACGCAATGACGTTAAGAGCATCAATGCCGCTACTCATAGACACCTAGTTTCTTTGATAGCTCGGTTAAACCCAAATCCCCCTCGGACCATTCTGCTATTGCCTCAAAGGCTGATTTGTCGCAGCGAGAACACATCAAAAGATGTTGTGCAACGTATCGTTCAATGAGCTCTTCGTCAGTAAGATCCTCTATTGCGCGAAATACAACTGCTGTCAGAAGATGATGTTCTGCAGTCAGATCAAGCCGCTCGAGCTCTTCGCTAAGATCCCTAGCCTCTTCAAGAGCGTCATCGGCGCTTATCTTCGGTAGTTCAAAATCCGATGTCATCTTTTGCAGTTTAGCCCCCCTCATCGAACGGGAGTAGGTTAATAAGCTTTCGGCGTTAGGGAGATACACCCTACCCCAGACCTCCTTCGCAATCAAGGAGGCACTAGCATGAGATACAAAAGGCAAGATTACTACAGGTTTCACATCTTCAGAGAGCAGCGCAAACAACACCCCTTCGTTTGCTGCGTCAATGACACCATCAATGACCACAACAGCTTCGTTTCCAGAAATCGCCTCCAAAACAGAGCAAATATTCCTGAAATCGGCAGGAACGACTACTTTTTTCGCGCTACAGCCAGAAACGGCAACGCTAAGAGAATCGGCAACTTGCCGTGCCACGGTTTGAGGTATTGCGATGAACTTTGTAGCAGCAAGAGCGGCAGCTACGCCGATAGCTAGTTTTTTCCTCTCGCCAGAAGGATCGCCAATCACACTCGTGACACCACGCTTCTTTAGGTTCTCAGCAAAAACGTCTTCGAAACTGGAATCCGTCTCCGCAAAATCACAAGGGTATCCCTCTGTCACCAAAAGCTCCGGGTTATGCAAATCAACTTGCTGAGAGGCAACGGCTCTGAGTCCTAGCTTAAAGGCAATGTTCGACTGAATTTCATCCAGTACTGCTTCCTGTTCGCTTCGAACTTGCTCCAAACTCGACGTCAAGCTCTCTATATCGTTCTCTAGCGACTGTTTTTTGCTGTCTAAGGCTTCAATGGATTGATTTAGACCTGCCAAAATGGATCGTGCGTTTTCAATATTGACTTTAGCTGTTTCGAGCTCGCGATTTCTCTCTTCTAGAATCGAATCACTCAGCTGCATAACCTGCTCAACGCATTCCTGGTGGAATTCCTCGTCTTCAAGCAGCGCTTTGCGAAAGAGTTCACGATCTTGGTCGTCTTTTTCCATCACAATGTGAGAAATAGCTTTTCTCAGGCTTATGACCTCTTCTTCAGGCGCTCCTGCTTCAAGATAAGCCTCGAGGGCATCGGGCCGCAGAAAAGCTGCATCGATAATTCGTGAAATAGCACGCCTATCGGACCTGGAAACTTGAATCGATTCCTCTCGGATAAACCATTTCACATAGTCGGCGGCATAGTAATCCAATGGCCTGAGAAGAACGCTTCCATCATTTTCTGGTTCTTCGAGTTTTGCATAGACCTTTCTGTAGGAGGTCAATGCGTGAGGGGACTCGATGATATCGTAATCATTGAGCCATACTCGCGGCGCCGACAATACAGTCTCTTTTGTATTGGAAATAGCATAGCGAAGTCGAATTTTGCCATCAGAGAAAGAGAAGTTCCGTCGTTCGCACCTGACAGCAGGACGGTGGCCGCCTTCATTGCCATAGACTATGTAGAATACGCTTGTTGTCCTGCCCTCAAATGAAATTCCTTTAGACAGCGCTTCCCTAAGCCCCTGTTCGCCATGCTTGTCTTCGAGAAGGATTACTTCCTTTGGTTCCTTAAATGCTAGGAGGTTTACATCATCGTGGAAGCTCCTTGTCAGCTGCTTGCCAAAGTCATTAGGATCCCTTCTCCACTGGAAAAGATAAAAGTCGGAATCACGTGATTCGTGATTGTAAGCAGCAGAGGGATTGTAGAGGTAGTCCGGATTGGCTTGCGCCTCTTCAAGAGAGGTTGCATGTTCCTGCACTAGCGCAGGAATCAGCTCGTCAGAGCTTTCCTGCGGTATGAAATCCGCAACGCGAAAATATTTGTAATAAGTTTTTTGACCATGATGGTCTGCATGGACTATACACACTGAATAGCGTTCGTTTTCAGAATCGTTCATGCCTATCTACCTGTCTTTCTACGTAGCGCACGCTGCCTATCTGCGCTGCGTTGCCGTATCATTTTTCCATTCTGCCTTGCTATGGCAAAAGCAACGCCATCAGGCATGCCAGGCGGTATTACCTCTTCAATGGCGGTCGTTTTCAAAGGCTGCTTTGAGTCGAACATCTTTTCAAAAACGATCAGATAATCTAGAGAAGCTTCCAGCTTTTTTCTTACTTTGAGAACGTTCAGGCAACCATCGTCAAACGAATAGGAATTCTGGTCTTTCGTTATCTTGATTATATGAACACTCTCGCCCTTTCGATGGCTAGCGATTTCGCACGGGTACGGCAGTTTAAGAACCCAGCATCCTTTATCCAAATAGATTTGAGGTTCGAAATTGAGCATATGCAGCCAATCATCTATCACCAAATCGCTTGGATGCAGAAGGACCGCAGAAGAAAACACCCAGTTGCGGGTTGTCACAAAACTCAATTTCTCGGTGTTCTTAAGGATTGCAAATCCGCTATTCCCTCCATCTGCCTTTCTTAAAGGAACAGTTCTGATTCGATCAGAGGTATCGGTATTGGTATGGACATACAAGGAGTTATCGATAGAGGAGCTCATATCGGCTGCGAAGATGCAGCGTGAGCACTCAAACAGAGGAAGAAGTTCTCCGCCACTTATTAAGGAAGGCGGCCATAGCAGCTCTGGCGTGTCTCCAGAATCATCGACTCCGAAGCCGCATGCCTCAAGATAATGTTTTCCTCGTGTCCATCGAGCATCCTCTTTACTAAATCGGATTTCAAATACCGCAAGATTGAGCATTGTGGCTCGTTTTCCCACCGCGCCAACCTTACGTGCATCCGTAAAAGATGAACGAATACATTCCCCTTCTCTTTCGGGAGCTAACAAGAACAGGTTTGTTTCGAACGGTATAGTGTCTCCAGTTTTCAGCCGCTTCCCTTGTTCTGTGTCGCTATCCCTCATAAAAACCATTGCATGACGCGCATCCTCTGGGTAGCCCCATGTTGAACCTAGATCATAGGATGCGCTGATAAGCTCGATCGAAGAACTACAATTTAGAGAGAGATCTTCGAACGGAAGCTTCGTCAAACCTGCTCCGAAACGCTGCCTGTTTACGTTATAGCTCTTCTGACCAATCTTGACTTTAGCCTCCTCGCGCTCAAGCGTGCAAAGAACTTGCCGATCAAGTCTCCTGAATCCACCTTCAACAATAAAGATTCCTTCTTCAGAACGTGATTTTCTTATAAACATCGGCATGGGCATACGTTGATATGTGGTGAAGTAGCCATGGTTGATTGCGTAAAGTTCGCAATCATGAGCTCTCTTGTTATTACGCTCGTGCCTAAAATGGGGAGATTTCTTGCTTTTTGGCGACATCGCAGCAGGGAAAAGGGGTTGCCTGCACAAAGGACAGATGAAGCTAACATTCCGCGGGCTGTTGCCATAAAACTCATTTTGAATTTCGCTCGCGGAAACTAATTGCTCCTTCCCGCGCTGAACTTTTAGCGCCTTTTCCATATATTTTTCGTCTCCTCGGCAATCAACATTAACAACGACTAGTAACACAACTCGATATAGCTGCACGCTTTATCAAGCATGTTTTACCATCGACCTTGTAGCACATCCAAAGAAGCTTGCGCGTCTCTTTTTTGACTTCATCGATTCCTGCAGCGGTTGCCTGCTAGTCGCCAATACGTACGGTTCTCACGATAGTCGATGCATTATGCTGTGCATAATCTCAAAAAGCTCGATCAGAGCAACTCGACCCTTATCGATTTTCATTTTAAAAACCCTCAATAGCACAGTAGATGCCTGCCTGCCAGCCAGTATACCTGAGTCGCTAGGACGATAGACCATCTGCTGCGGTAACAAACCCTACGCTGTATCAGTTCTGCCCTACAGGATGCACGTATCCATAATACTTTGCCTTGGGATTGTACGCCGTTTCCAACCCCCCCCTGACCTCGTACATATTACA
>ENA-OPWR01002848-OPWR01002848.1-human-gut-metagenome-genome-assembly--contig:-NODE-2848-length-11313-cov-16.366673_pt1 | contig 11313 bp, 8 predicted proteins | sample MGYA00241507_ERZ502006 | MGnify/ENA primary metagenome ERZ502006 (study PRJEB25962, sample SAMEA2043041) | human gut metagenome | biome: human gut; feature: human-associated habitat; material: faeces... | reverse complement strand
GCTGCTTCTATTTCTTTACGGATACCGTCTACTGCAACTTTTGCAAACGGCTTGTCTGTTGCTACTAATACTTTCATGGTCTTATTGTATTAAAAAGATTCACCACAGATTAGCACGGATTATCACAGATTCCATTTATTGTTCCTATCTGTGTAATTCGTATAATCTGTGGTGAACATAATTATTAATGAAGTTTCTCAAATTCCTGCATGCAGTCAATCAAAGCCTGAACGCTTTCCTTCGGCATGGCGTTGTAGCAAGATGCACGGAAACCACCTACAGAACGGTGTCCCTTAATACCCACCATACCTCTTTCTGTGGCAAATTTCATGAAATCGGCTTCCAGCTCTTTGTATTCGTCATTCATCACAAAGCAAATGTTCATATAAGAACGGTCGGCTTTATCCGTTACTGTGCCACGGAACATTTTGTTACGGTCTATTTCAGCATACAACATGTCTGCTTTCTCTTTAGCACGTTTCTGCATTTCTGCTACACCACCGTTAGCTTTTATCCAGCGTAAAGTCTGCAAAGCGGCATAAATAGGAAGTACAGGAGGTGTGTTGAACATAGAGCCGCCGTCAATGTGAGTCTGATAATTCAGCATAGTAGGGATATAGCGTGATACCTTGCCCACAGCATCGTTCTTTACAATAACGAAAGTAACACCGGCTGGAGCCAAATTCTTCTGCGCACCGCCATAGATACAAATATATTTAGAAACGTCAATAGGACGAGAGAAAATATCAGATGACATATCAGCAATCATAGGAACCGGAGAATCCAGGTCTTCATGAAGTTCTGTTCCATAGATTGTGTTATTAGTTGTGACGTGGAAATAATCTGCATCAGCGGGAACCGTATAATCTTTGGGAATATAGGTATAGGTCGCTTCAGCGGAAGATGCTACTTCTACTACCTCACCGAAAGCCTTGGCTTCTTTCATCGCTTTCTTAGCCCATACGCCTGTATTCAGGTAAGCAGCTTTTTTTTCGAGGAAGTTGAAAGGTATCATACAGAATTCCAAGCTGGCTCCACCTCCCAAGAATAGTACCGAGTACCCTTCCGGGATGTTCAACAGTTCCTTAAACAAAGCAACAGCTTCGTCTACTACAGGCTGAAAATCTTTAGCACGGTGACTGATTTCCATGATGGAAAGACCAGAACCATTAAAATCAAGAACGGCTTGTGCTGTTTTCTCAATTACCTCGCGAGGCAAGATAGATGGTCCCGCATTGAAATTATGCTTTTTCATTTGAAGTTTGTTTTGGTTATACAATTTGTTTATATCTTACATTGGGCGAAATTACACATTATTTTCAGTTTTCCAAAAAAATCGCTAATAAATTTACGAATTTCCGCATAATTTTCTTTCAAATTAGTTAAATCTGAATTTTTATGCTTTCATTTTGTAACTACATCCCTAGTAAACAATGATCTAAAGCATAAAAAAAATATCTTTTTGAATTATTCTTTAATCATTTCATTTCGAGAATTGACAAATTGTCATTATTTGGCTTCTTCAATAAGTGTTTTTATGCCCTTTATCTTCTCGTTTCGTATTAAATTCAAAGTTTGTTTTATCTTTTTGCGAGATACGGCTGCAAAAGAATAGTGGTCCTTTACATCAATCCGTCCTATTTCGTCTTTATTCAAGTTACCTTTTTTAAAGAGAAAGCCCACAATATCTATCTTATTGATTTTATCTTTTTTGCCTTTCCCTATATATAATGTTACGTATTCGGGCAAGGACGGCTTGGGAGGCACTTGGGGCAATATGAATTCTTCCGGCTCATCGGCTATATATCCGGGCAGTGTTTCTTCAGCATGAAGAATAACGTATGAATTTCCTTCGGCTTCCCAACGGGCGGTACGTCCGTTACGATGGATATAACCGTCCTCATTGGCAGGTAGATGATAATGTACCACGTTCTCTATTTCGGGGATATCCAGTCCGCGAGCGGCCAGATCGGTAGAAATAAGCACATGGCAACTTCCGTTGCGGAATTTATATAGGGAGCGTTCACGGTCATCCTGTTCCATGCCGCCATGAAAAATGCCACATTGAAACTTCTTGGATTGAAGATACTTTCCTACCCTTTCCACACTTTCACGGTGATTACAGAAAACCAATGTCGATTGGCTTCCCAAGGTACAAAGTAGTTTATACAAGGTTTCAAGTTTGTCTTTTTCCGGAGATAGTACCTTATATAAATGCAGTCGCTGGGTAAGCTGCTCTTCCGGATTTAAAAAATTCAATTTAATGGTCTTGTTCAGCCCCGTAAACTGCGGAATCTCTTCCGCATCGGTGGCCGACAACAGAAAACGGCGTTGCAGACCGGGTAACTGTCCTATGACAGTCGCCATCTCTTCCTGAAAACCGAATTCCAGACATTTATCAAATTCATCTATTATCAAAATGGAAACCGTGTCTGCATCAAAATTCTGTTTGGAAAGATGGTCATTCATACGGCCCGGTGTACCGATGATAACTGATGGCTGCACCCCTTTGATGGTACGGTGCTCTTCCATGGCAGGTCGTCCGCCATAGCAACTTACAGCCTTGAATGGCGTATTCATGGATTTGAATACCTGATCTATTTGTAAAGCCAGCTCCCGGGAAGGAACCAGCACTATAGCCTGTACGCCTGTTATACCAGGCTTCAAACTCTGCACCAAAGGCAACAGATAAGCTAACGTCTTGCCGGATCCCGTAGGAGACAATAATATTAAGTCTTTTCCCTCTTTCCAAGCATCAATGGACGCCTCTTGCATCGGGTTCAGTCGCTCAATTTTCAAATTGGCTAGTATGTTCTCTATCATATTTATTTTCGTTTTATACAAAAGTAAAGAAAAAGCCCGATAAAAGTTCACTTTTACCGGGCTTATTTTCATTATTAATAAAAGGAGATCCTGATATTATCCTCCGAAGTTATCGTACATGATAGAAGAAGGTTCAACACCCAGACTATCCAGCATCTTAACGACTGCATTAGACATCGGACCGGGACCACACATGTAGTATTCAATATCTTCGGGAGCTTCGTGATCCTTCAGATAAGTTTCATACATCACATTGTGAACGAAACCTGCGGTATACTTCACGCCTGCTGCATCGGCTGCGGGATCCGGACGGTCCAAAGCCAGATGGAAGTGGAAGTTCGGGAAGTCTTTTTCCAATTGCTGGAAATCTTGCAGATAGAATACTTCATTCAATGCACGCGCACCATAGAAATAGTGAAGTTCACGGTCGGTAGTGTGCAGTGTCTTGGTCATGTGCATAATCTGCGCACGCAATGGAGCCATACCGGCACCACCACCTACCCAAATCATTTCCTTCTTAGAATCGAAGATCGGGTGGAAGTCTCCGTAAGGACCACTCATCGTTACCTTGTCACCCGGTTTCAGCGTGAAAATGTAAGATGAAGCGATACCCGGATTCACATCCATAAAGCCGGGACCCTGATCTTTCGGTTTGAACGGAGGAGTAGCGATACGTACTGTCAGCATGATACGGTCGCCCTCGGCAGGATAGTTGGCCATAGAGTAAGCACGGATTGTTTCTTCCGTATTCTTGCATTTCAAGCCGAACAGGCCGAATTTTTCCCATGCGGGCAGATACTCCGGACCGATAAGGTCTTTGTCAATATCCTTGTTGTAGTCCATTTCAAATTTAGGAATCTTAATCTGGGCGTATGAACCCGGAACAAAGTCCATGTGTTCACCTTTCGGCAAAGCCACAATAAACTCTTTGATGAAAGTGGCAACGTTCTTGTTGCTGATTACTTCGCATTCCCATTCCTTAACACCCATTACAGATTCATCAATCTTGATGCCCAGGTCTCCTTTTACTTTCACCTGGCAACCCAGACGCCAATGATCCTGTTGTTGTTTACGGCTGAAATGTCCTTTTTCAGAAGGAAGAATCTCACCACCGCCTTCTACAACCTGGCATTTACATTGACCGCAAGAACCTTTACCACCACAAGCCGATGACAGGTATATACCATTAACAGACAGGGTGTTCAGCAAAGTTGAACCTTGTTCTACTTCCAGTTCTTTCTCTCCATTGATAGTTATCTTTACTTTGCCGCTCGGAGTAAGATACTGCTTAGCTACCAGCAAAATAACAACGAGCAGAAGGATAATTCCAAGGAATACTCCAATACTAGCTAATATTAAATTCATATCCATTGTCTTATTCCTTTCCTTTTAGATTTTCAAACCAGAGAAACACATAAATGCCATTGCCATCAAACCTACAGTGATGAAAGTGATACCCAGACCTTTCAAAGGAGCGGGAACATCAGAGTAAGCCATTTTTTCACGGATAGCAGCCAGACCGATAATAGCCAGTGCCCAACCGATACCTGAGCCCAAAGCGTAAGTTGTTGCCTCGCCAATGTTGATGAAATGACGTTGCTGCATAAACAGTGAAGCACCCATGATAGCACAGTTTACAGCAATCAGCGGAAGGAAGATACCCAATGAAGCATAGAGTGACGGGCTGAAACGTTCAACCGCCATTTCCACCAACTGAACGATACCGGCGATAACGGCAATAAACAGGATAAAGCTCAAGAAACTGAGGTCTACTCCTTCTACCAGCGCATTAGGTGCCAGTACGTAATTTTCCAGCATATAGTTCACCGGCAAAGTTACAATCAACACGAAAGTAACGGCTGCACCCAGACCTACGGCTGTCTTTACGTTCTTCGATACTGCCAGGTAAGAACACATCCCCAGGAAGTATGCGAAAATCATATTGTCCACAAAGATGGACTTTACAAACAAACTTAAATATTCCATATTCTTTTCGTTTTATAGCGGGGATTAATTATTACTTTCCTGCAATTCTTTGTGTTTTGCACGTTGGTACCAGATGATACAAGCGCAGATAATCAACGCCATAGGAGGCATCAACATCAAGCCGTTGTTCAAGTAGCCCAAGTCATAAACAGCCTGCGGGATAACTTGGAAGCCGAACAGTGTACCTGCACCCAGCAGTTCACGGAAGAATGCCACGATAATCAGGATTTTGGCATAACCCAATCCGTTACCGATACCATCCAGGAATGATTCCCAAGGACCGTTCATCATAGCAAACGCTTCCAGACGTCCCATCAGGATACAGTTTGTAATAATCAAACCTACATATACAGAAAGCTGTACGCTTACATCGTATGCGAATGCTTTCAAAATTTCACTAACGATAGTCACCAATGCAGCAACAACCACCAACTGTACGATAATACGGATACGGTTAGGAATGGTGTTACGCAGCAAGGAGATAACGAAGTTCGAGAAGGCTGTAATAATGGTTACAGAAAGACCCATCACGATAGCCGGTTCCAACTGAGCCGTTACAGCCAGTGCAGAACAGATACCGAGCACCTGTACGGTTACAGGGTTGTTCAAACCTAGCGGAGTTAAAAGAACTTCTCTATTCTTTTTAGAAAATAATGCGCTCATATTCTATTGTCCTCCTCTTATTTATTAGTTAAAAATGAATTGTACATGCTCAGGCAATCCTTAATCATAGCATCTACACCCTTAGAAGTGATAGTACCACCTGAGATACCGTCTACCTGATAGTCGGGTTTTGCAACCTTGCCGTGTTTTTCAACACCCAAAGCCACAGCACCATTTTCCATTACGTGTTTGCCAAGGAACTGGTCCTGGAACTTAACTGTCGTGATTTCCGCACCCAGACCCGGAGTCTCACCGGCGTGTGAGAAATAAACGCCATATACGGTGTCTTTATCTTGGTCTAATGCAATGTATCCCCATACAGGACCCCAAAGTCCGGCACCGTAAACAGGAAGGATGTATTTGGTCTGACCATCTACATTACATTCGAAAACGTGCAGACGGTTGTTTGCTATTTCGCCCTTATAAGAAGTCTGGAACGCTCCGTCGTTAGGAGCCAATGTTCCGTCCGGCTGAACCAGCATGTCCTTAATCTCATATTTTGTAAATTCTGCATCGACATCCTTTACATCATAAACGTTCAGAGCAGCCAGAATTTGTTTCTTGGTGTCCATTTCCACGTTCTTATACTGTGTTTCTTTCAAAGAAGAAGAAACGAATGCCAGCAGGAATGCTACGACAACAACCATTATCGAAGCATAGATGATAGTATAACTATTACTATTGGTATTCATAATGTCCGATATTTTAGTTGTTAGTTGATTTTAATCTGTTTTCGCGGGCTGTGATGTTCTTCTGTACGATACAGTAGTCAATCAGCGGAGCGAAGATGTTCATCAGCAGGATGGCAAGCATCATACCTTCAGGATAACCCGGATTCAACACACGGATTACAATGGCCATCACACCGATCAGGAAACCGTAGATGAACTTACCTTTTTCCGTACGTGCGGAAGTTACAGGGTCGGTAGCCATGAACACAGCACCGAAGCAGAAACCGCCCAATACGATGTGTTCGTACCAAGGCAACTGAGCCATCATGTTATCTGTAGAACCGAACACATTGAAGATCAATCCCATCACGATACCACCGGCAAAGACTGAGAACATCGTCTTCCAACTTGCCACACCTGTCCACAGCAGGATGATAGCGCCCAGTGCGATAGCGATAACGCTGGTTTCACCGATAGAACCCGGAATCAAACCTACAACCATATCCCACATGGTAGCGGGAGTACCGTTCACATTAATCAGTTCGCTTGCACCCGGAGCGGCTGTAGCAGCCTGTCCCAACATCGTAGCACCGGTAAAACCGTCCACTACCTGTCCGCCGCCAATGCCGAAAATGCTGTCAGTGCTTACCCAAACGGCATCACCGGACATCTTGGTAGGATAGGCGAAGAACAAGAAAGCACGGGTAATCAAAGCAGGGTTGAAGATATTCATACCTGTACCACCGAATACTTCCTTAGCGAAGATAACGGAGAACGCAGTAGCAACAGCCAGAATCCACAACGGACATTCCACAGGAACGATCATCGGGATCAACAGACCGGATACCAGGAAGCCTTCTTGAATTTCTTCGTTCTTCCATTGTGCCACCACAAATTCGATTCCCAGACCTACTACGTATGATACGATAATCTTAGGCAGAACTGCCAGGAAACCATAAATAAACTTTTCAAAGAAACCTGCCTCCTGGCCTACAGCCAAGAAGTGCTGGTAACCTACGTTGTACATACCGAACAACAGGGCCGGTATCAACGCAATAACCACCATTGACATGATACGCTTGCTGTCAATCGCATCATGAATGTGAACTCCTGTTTTCGAAGTGCTGTTGGGTACGAACAAGAATGTTTCGAAACCGTCGAACACCGAACGAAACGCGTGGAGTTTGCCGCCCTCTTCAAAGTTTGGCTTTATCTTGTCGAGATAATTTCTTAACGCTTTCATTAACTTTTAATTCTTAGTTTTTAATTATTTAGCACATTTCCTTGCGAAGCATGTCCAGACCTTGACGTACGATGCGTTGCAATTCCAATTTGGAAGAGTCAACAAATTCGCATACAGCGAAGTCTTCGGGAGCCACTTCGTAAATACCAAGTGCTTCCATGCGGTCAATATCGCCGGCAATGATAGCTTTAATTAAATATTCGGGGAAAATGCTCATCGGGAATACCTTGTCATATTCACCGGACATGATCATGTGACGTTCGCCACCTTTGATACGGGCATCCAGTGTATATTCCTTGTTACCGCACAACCAACTGAAATAACTGCGGTTGGCACTGTACTGATCGGTACGCGGCATGATAAAGCCCAAGAATTCGTGCTGGTCATCTCCTTCGGGAATCACAGTGAGGCTTGTAGCGTGTGCGCCCAGGAATCCGTTAGGTTTCACCAAAGTTCCAGTCAGCACGTTACCGTTAATGTAGCGTAAGTTTTTACCTCCGTTCACACGTCCTGCAAAAAGATCTGTCAGCAGGGCTCCTACTTTCAGCTTGCAATACGCCGGTTTCTTTACTTCCGAACCGGTCAGGGCGATAGTACGGGTAAGGTCTACGCGACCCGTATTGAACAGGCGTCCGATGAAGATCACTTCTTCCGCACGGAGCGTCCAAACAGTTTCGCCTTTGTTAATAGGACTGATGTGGTTAATCTGAACGCCTACGTTTCCGGCGGGGTTAGGACCGTCGAAGGCAGTTACAGTTACATTTTTGGCGTTGGTCAGTGCAGGACTCTTCTGCTCTACGCTGATATTCAGATACGTCTTTGCCATCTTTGCCAGTGCGTCCAGACCTGTCTGGAAATCTTTTTCCTGGCCTTTCAGAACAAATTCGAAATCAGCAGCCAATGGGTTAGTGTCAAATGCAGAAACGAAGATGCCTTTTGGTTGGGCATTCGGATCAGCCACCACGATGTATGGGCGCTGAATGATGAATGAAAAGAGTCCGGCTTCCAGCAGAGCAGCTTTTACCTGTTCTCCTGTCAGAGTTGAAACATCTTTCTTTCCAAACTCTTCATAGTCCTGCTCCTTTGCTGCTGCAATGGAGATGCTTAAGACTTTACGACGCTCGCCTCTCTCCACGCTGGTAACGACACCGCTTACCGGAGATACGAACTTCACTTCGGGGTGGTTCTTGTCAACAAACAATGTTCCCCCGGCCATCACATATTCCTGTTCCTTGACCACGACTTTCGGAGTCACGCCATGAAAATCATCGGGCACTATCGCATAGATGTCCGGCTGCTTCACGTCAAAGAACTCCTGAACGGGTTTTCCTTTCAGGTTGATGTTCAAGCCTTTGTGTAATTTAATCACATTTGCCATATTGGGTTATAAAAAATGGTTTTTAAATTTGAGCGCAAAAGTACAGAAAAAAAATGTGAAAAAAGAAAGAATTGGCGCTTATTATGGAAAAAATTCTGTAATAATAGAAACCTTTCTGAATGTATGTGCAAACTCAGGCAGATACTCACTTTTTTTTTAGAACACAAATGACGGGAATGGCATAAATTTATCTTGATTTTTAATTTATGTCATTCTCGTCATTTGTGTTTCATTCCGGAAACACTTACAGTTTGACGGTTTTCACTTTGCCGGGAATGATGGTCAGGTGTACCGTGCCATTGTTTTCTATATCTACCATCTGGTAGCAGGCTTCCACCATCACTTTCCCGTCCAGTGCCATCACCCCCCACCGGCAGGCGCTCTCTTCAAAAGCACAATAAACGCCCACAGGAGGAAGAATCTTTCTGTATTTGGGAGGAACGATGATACGTTCCCCCAGTTTCAAGCCCCATTTCATGCCCATACGGTACGGAAGGGCATCTCTTATCTCCTCCAGCCTCTTCCGCCTTTTCGCTTCCTCGTTCCTTCTCTTCTGCCGGTCCGTTTCCTCCGCCCGCTGTCCGGCTTCCTCTTTCAGCTTCTTTACAGCCGTGTCGAAGTCCTGCTCACCGGGTCTGGGAAGGTTAGTGGCAATGTACCGCTTCCTCTTTCCTTTTTCCACATGGTAATACCTTCCAGCCCCGTCCATCACCACGATGCTCCGGTCGGCCAGACGGCCGCAGCACCAATAAACTTCCTCGTCATCCCCTGCCAACAAGCAGGCGAACACATCAAACACCGTGGACCACACGGAATCCACCAGCTTGCAGGACTTCGGTACGCGATAATCCGGTATCTTCAAGTAATATTCATAAAAGCAGATGCTGTCTTTATGCAACCCGTTCATGGAGGCGTATGCTTTTTTTGTACGGCTATGGAAAGTCTCCCCTACCCTCAGCAATTCCACACCGCCGTAGGAAAACACCACCGGCTTCTCCCGGTAAGTGCGGCCTGTTTTCATGTCCATGTAGGAAACCGTGCCGACAGTATCCGTAACAGCCAGCAGTTCCTCTTTCAGGAACTTCAATCTCCGACAATACCCGAGTATCACTTCCGGCTCCCCGGAGGCACTCACCACTCCTGCCTGTCCATCTTTCAAACGGACTGCCACACGGTTTCCCTGAATGTCAAAGACTTGCAGATAACGGGGAGACACTGTTATCTTGTTTCCACGCTTCAGCCCCCACAGGCTACTCCGCCGGTCGGGATAAGATTTCAAGGCGGCTTGTGATTCCTTTCCCTCTTCTGCTTCCTCCCGATTCCGGATGGCTTCCAGCAACCGGTCGTGAGTCATAACAATCTCCCATACCTCCTCCTCCTGCCCGCCACTGTCCGTCAATGACAAAGCAGGCAGGTACAATCCGCCTTCCGTCCGTGCCCGGGACAGCGCGTTGCCAATCATCCGTCCCTCGAACATCGCCGCCCAGTCATGGTTCCGGGCAGGCAGACCGAAGATGCGGTACAGACCCACATTGTCTATCAGCATACAGGACTCCTTGTTTGCCGATCTCCTCAACCCACGTCCTACCTGTTGCAGGTATTTCGCCAGGGAAAGCGTGGGACGTGCCAGCTGCACGAACTCCACATCGGGACAGTCGAAGCCTTCGGAGAAGATATCCACATTGACCAGCACTTTAACCTTTCCCCGTCTGAAATCATCCACCAGTTCCTTGCGTTCCGAAGCCGGAGTCCTGCTGTCGATAGCAACAGACTCCAGCCCGTGTGCGCTATAACAAGCCGCTATCCGGCGGGCATGGGCGATGCTGACAGCATATACGATTCCTTTCTTTCCGTGGGCATATCGTTCCACGCTCTCATACAGCCGGCCGATACTTGTCTCCCGGTTCAGTACCTCGTTCATCTCCTTTACCTGGTAGTCCCCGTCCGCACCCCGTTTCTTCAACGAGTCTATCAACCGCTGTTCTTTGCTGTTCGCACGGATGGACACATAGTCAAAGGATGACAACCACCCTTTTCCGATGAATTCCGCGACAGTCCACGAGGTGATCAGGCTGTCGAACAAGTCCATGAATCCCTTGCCGTTCAGCCGGCAGGGAGTGGCAGTCATGCCCAGTTTCCTTGCCTCCGGATATTTCTCCCAAAGTATCCGGTAGGTTTCCGCCAGGGCGTGATGCGCCTCGTCGATGACGATCAACTCCGGTTCTTCGTACATATCCTTCCGGTTTCGTGACAACCACTGGATGGACATCACCCTCACCCTTCCGTCCTCTTTGCTCATCCCGTGCCGGGACACGGTTTCCTCTATCTGATCCACCAGCTCCCGGCGGTGCGCCACAATCCATACCCGGCTGCCGGAACCACGCAGGAATTCCCTCACTATGGCGGCCAGCAGATGCGTCTTTCCCGTACCGGTGGGTATCTGCACCATCACATTCCGATGAAACTCCCACTCCTCAAAGAGGCGGAGCTTCATCTCCTGCTGGTAATCACGAAGAGTGTCGTTTGGGTAATACATAAGCGGATGCCGG
>ENA-OPWR01002844-OPWR01002844.1-human-gut-metagenome-genome-assembly--contig:-NODE-2844-length-11327-cov-3.659865_pt1 | contig 11327 bp, 7 predicted proteins | sample MGYA00241507_ERZ502006 | MGnify/ENA primary metagenome ERZ502006 (study PRJEB25962, sample SAMEA2043041) | human gut metagenome | biome: human gut; feature: human-associated habitat; material: faeces... | reverse complement strand
ACTAATGTATGCATTCTTGGTGTCATTTCCTTTACTTCTTTGGATGTCTTTCTTAAAATGTCATCTCCTAATACTCGAATCTGTCGAATTGCCATAATTTTCTCCTTTTCTTCTTGTTAACAACTATATGTCTTAATACCTATTTCTTGGTTAATAACTGTTCATCGGGTTAAAATCAAAATTAACCAGTAATTTCTTTCTGATATTGTTCAAGTCAATCCACTGCTCCAGACGATTCTTTGCCTTTACCAGTATCTCGTAATCTTTATTCTTAATATAAATAACCTTGCGGTATTGATCATTGATCTTGCCAAATCCTGCCTCACTCGGTCCGATCACCATAAGATCCATATGCTTTGCAACTTCTGCCATCGCATCCATTACTTTATCAAGCCATGCCTTATCTTCTCCTGATGCAAATACAACTAACATCTGCCATACCGGAGGGTATTTCATCATCGTACGATATGCGATCTCTTCATTATAAAATGCATGATAGTCCTGTCTGGCTGCCGTCTGAATGCTGTAATGATCTGGTGAATACGTCTGGATCACAACTTCGCCCGGCTTGCTTCCTCTTCCTGCTCTTCCTGCTGCCTGCGTAAGAAGCTGAAAGGTTCTCTCCCCGGCTCTGTAATCATTTGCATGCAGTGAAAGATCTGCTGCCAGAACTCCAACTAATGTTACATTTGCAAAATCATGCCCTTTCACGATCATCTGGGTGCCGATCAGCACGTCCGCTTCCCCGTTTGCGAAGGAGGATAATATTTTCTCATAGCTGTCCTTCGTCCGGGTGGTATCCGCATCCATGCGTAACGTCCGCACACCGGGGTACAACTCCTTTAGCTTTTCCTCAATCTGCTGGGTACCTGCCTTAAATCCCAGAATATATTTCGATCCACACTTGGGACAAAGCTTCGGCATCGGCTGTGTATAACCACAGTAATGACAGATCAGCCTTCCTCCCTTATGTTCCGAGAGAGAGACATCACAGTGCGGACACTTCATGACCTCACCGCAGGAACGGCAGGACACAAATCCCGCGTAGCCTCTTCGGTTTAAAAACAGGATGGTCTGCTGGCCCTTGTTCAGCCGGTCTGTCATCAGTTCCTGCAATTTTCTGCTGAAAATAGAACGGTTACCCTCCTGCAGTTCCTGTCTGAGATCCACCGTGTACACCGTGGGAAGTTCCCCGCCGGTGAGCCGCTTTGTCAGTTGAAACAGCCGGTATTCTCCCCTACCGGCACGATAATAGGCCTCCAGGGAAGGTGTGGCTGAACCCAGCACTACACTGGCCCCGTACAGTTTTGCCACTTCCAGCGCAGTCTCTCTGGCATGATATTTCGGAGTACTTTCACTTTTATAGCTGTTCTCCTGCTCCTCATCCATAACGATCAGGCCAAGACTTGGAAACGGTGTAAAAAGTGCGGATCTTGGGCCGATGATCACATCGATTTCTCCAGCTTTGGCCCGTTCGCACTGATCGTATTTTTCCCCGGGGGATAACGTGGAATTCATCACGCTGACCCGATCACCGAATCTCTGGTAAAATCGCAGCAGTGTCTGATAAGTCAGGGCGATCTCGGGAATCAGCACAATAGCCTGCCGTCCCCTCGCGATCATTTCTCCGATCAGCCGCATGTATACTTCCGTCTTGCCGCTGCCGGTGATGCCGTGGATCAGATAGGTCTGTCTCCTTCCGGCATCAAAATCCGCAAGCACTTCCGTAACGATGGTCTGCTGTTCCTCACTCAGCGTATTACGCACTGCCTCTACGGACTGCATTTTGACCGGATTGCGATAGCTTTCGGAACTGACCAGTTTTGCCGCGCCGCTTTTTACAATACTGTTTACCGTGGCTGCACTGACCCCCAGTTTTCCGGTGATCCACTCATAGGGAATCGTCTCCTGTTCTGACAGGGCTTTTAACAGTCTTGCTTTGGCCACCTGTTTTTTCCGTTCACATTCTCCTAATAATGACAAAATCTCTTCTCTGTTCATCAGACGTACCAGCTGTCTGTGTTCCAGCTTTTTTACCGACTGTTTTGCCGGCAGTACCGTCTTCAGCGCCTGGATCATGGTACAGCCGTAATTCCGACGGATCCAGGCAGCCAGAGCAATCATTTTGTCCTCCACTCCGGTCTCTTTTTCCGGCATTCCTGCGATATCCTTGATCTTCTCCGGAGCGAACTGACACGTTTCCCCCAAAGCCACCACGTAACCCTTGATGAGACGATTGCCGTTGCCAAACGGGATCATGACACAGGCTCCCGGCTCCAGTCTGCCCCGCAGACTCTCCGGCACCCGGTATTGAAATGTTCTATCCAGTTTTTCGTGGGAGATATCTACAATGATATCCGCATATAACGTATTCAATCTGTTTTCCTCATTATTTTGCTGCAGATCCCGGAATATGTCCTTCCGCCAGAATATCCCGAATCAGATCTCTCTCATCCATGGGATGCTTCACCCCGCGGATCTCCTGGTAATCTTCATGTCCCTTGCCTGCCAGCACGATAATATCTCCGGGTTCTCCGTGTTCGATAGCATAAGTGATGGCTTCCTTACGATCGCAGATCTCTATATAATTTCCATCCGTTTTTGCCATACCTGTCTTGATATCGTCGATAATATCCTGCGGTTCCTCAAAACGGGGATTGTCGGAGGTAATGATGGTCAGATCCGCTAGCTTGCCGCTGACCTCTCCCATCTCAAAACGACGCTGTCTCGAACGGTTGCCTCCGCAGCCGAACAGGCTGATCAGTCTGTGAGGTTCATATTCCCGCAACGTGGTCAGCAGACTCTCCAGCGCCATGGCATTGTGGGCATAATCGATCAGCAGGGTGAACTGATCGGATACCTTGATCATCTCGATACGGCCTTTTACCTTTGCCTGCAACAGCGCCTTTTTAATGTTTTCCTCATCTACCTTGAAATGACGGCAGATGGCAATGGCCGCCAGCGCATTGTACACGCTGAATCTGCCGGGCATGGGTACTTCCACGTCAAAATCCATCAGTCCGGCTACATGGAAGGTCACGCCCAGTTCTCCGGGCTTATGCACCAGCTGTCTGTTTTCTGCCCGGAGCATACAGTGCTCTCCCATTCCAAAGCTTTCCAGTGTGCAGGTATGGCCTTCCGTCACTGCCTGCCAGTGCTCATCGTCGCCATTCACAATACCCACCCTACACTGTTTGAACAATAATCCCTTGCACTGCAGATATTCTTCGAAGCTGGCATGCTCGTTGGGACCGATATGATCCGGTTCCAGATTCGTGAAAATACCGTAATCGAACACAAAGCCCTGCGTACGGTGCAGCATCAACGCCTGAGAGGATACTTCCATCACAACCGTATCCAGTCCTGCCTCCACCATACGGGCAAAATACTCCTGCAGCAGATAGGATTCCGGGGTGGTATTGTTGGCATGGATATGTTCGTCTCCAATGATCACTTCGATGGTTCCCACCAGTCCCACTTTATAGCCGGCATTTTCCAGAATGGACTTTACCAGATAGGTGGTCGTTGTCTTACCTTTGGTACCCGTGATACCGATGACTTTCAGCTTTTCTGCCGGATGGCCAAACCAGGCCGCAGAAATAAATGCCATGGCATATCTGGTATCCGCTACTTTGACCACCGTCACATCCACATTCTCTGGCAGTTCCACGTCTTTTTGCACCACTAGTACTCCGGCTCCCTGCTCTGCCACCTGTGCAGCAAAATCATGACCGTCAAAATTTGCTCCGCCGATGCAGAGAAATAAGCATCCCGGAACGACCTTGCGGGAATCATAGACCACCGCAGGGATCTCTCTGTCCAGTGTTCCCTGTACCAGCTCATATTCCAAGTGCTCCAGAAGCTCTGTTAATTTCTTGTTTTCCATCTTATTCTTATCCTTTTCCATAGAGGTATCCGCCTTTCTCTCAGGAATCTTTTTCACATATTGTATTTTATTTTACTCTTTTTTCTCAGAATGTACCACCCTTAAATTTAGTTGCATCTTTTGCTTTTTCCGAAGCAATGGTATAATATTACTGATTTTTATTTGAGGGGGAATTCTCATGAACGGTTTCTATGGATCTGCATTCGGAAATATCCTTGGCACACTTTATTTTCTTCTATTTCAATGTGTGGGGTTTCTGTACATAAAACGTATTTTTCCTAAAAAGGGACTTCTGTTCCATCTGCTGACCGGCAGTGTATCCGGCTCTGTTCTGTTGCAGTGGATTCCTGCTCTGTTTGCCTTCTTCTTCGGCTTTTCCATGACAGCTCATATTATGGCTCTGCTTTTCGTAGTCATTTGTCTGGTCCTGCTATATATCTTTTACCATCCTGCCACGGCAGTATCTTCGACTGCTCCCGACAAAGACTACCGGCAGCTGTTGCGCAGAAATTATGCCTTTCTTCTGCTGGCAGGCGGTACCTTTGTTCTGTTTTGTATTTTGTTATCCACCCACACCATCCTGCCGAAGGACGACGGGCTTCATGTGGGGCAGTGTACTTATGGGGATCTGCAGATGCACCTGGGAATCATTACAAGTATTGCCAATCAACAGACCTTCCCTCCTTACTACTCCATCTCTCCCTGGGATAGGCTCTGCTATCCTTTCCTGTGCGACAGTATTTCTTCCAGTATTTACCTGTTTGGTGCCTCCCTGCGCTATGCTTATATGCTCCCTATGTATTTTGCTTTTTTCCAGGTCATAACGGGATTTTATGCCATTGCCGATGTTCTGTTCCATGATCGCGCCAAATCTCTGGCTGCCTGGGTCTTATTTTTCTATAACGGCGGTCTTGGCTTCGTATATTTCATTGACTGGAGCAGAGAAGGCGGTTATAAATTCAGTGATATTTTTACCGGCTATTACACTACCCCCACCAATCTGGTCGACCGGAATATCCGCTGGGTCAATATCATCGCAGATATGCTCCTGCCACAGCGTGCAACACTCTTTGGCTATGCGGTCCTGTTCTGTGACATCTGGCTGCTGCTTCGGGCCATCCGGAACGGGGAAAAAGAATGTTTTCTCCCTGCCGGCATCCTGGCAGGGGCATTACCTATGATCCATACCCATTCCTTCGTTGCCATCCTGATCTTAAGTGCCTGTTGGATGTTGCTGTGCCTTTACCGGTCCGTGCCGCATAATACTTCCCCGGTAGAGCATCCGGGAGCCGTTCTGCTCGGATGTTTCGTGACCTGTATGATTCTTCTGGAAATTCTGAACGAAAGTTCTGCTGCCGTTGCACCTGTACTGCTCTTTCGTTTTGGCATCCTTGTTGCGGCATCCCTCGTGCTATACGGTCTGTCCTTACTGTACCGGTGCTTTTCCGGTAAAAGTACAAACAATGATACACTGCAGAAGTTTTTGACCACCTGGGGAGTTTTCTTTGGTGTGCTTCTGCTTCTTGCACTTCCACAGTTATTGGAATGGACTTTTGGCCAGACAACGCAATCCGGCTTTTTGCTGGGGCATTTTAACTGGGGAAATCAGGGCGATACTTATTTGTGGTTTTATCTGAAAAACTGGGGTGCGATCCTGCTATTGTTCGTCCCTGCCATGATTCATTGTAAAAAAGAAGATTTTGATGTGATGTCCGGGGCATTTCTCCTGTGGTTTGTTGTGGAAATCATTTCCTTCACCCCTAACACATATGACAATAATAAACTATTATATATAACTTATATATTTGTCTGCTGCCTCAGTGCCGATTACGGAATCGATTTCCTGCGTTCTCTGAAAAAAGCCTCTTCACGATACCTCTGCATGATCGGCATGGTATTTCTTTGCACCTTTTCTGCCGTTCTGACCCTGTGCAGAGAGGTAATATCCGATTATACCGCTTATTCTTCCGCACAGGTGGAAGCTGCAGCATTCGTCGAGCAAAACACCTCTCCCGCATCCCGTTTTCTTACCAACAACAGGCATGTAAATGAAATTGCCGCCCTTGCAGGGCGCAATGTGTTAAACGGGGCGGGAACCTTTTTGGCAATGCACGGTCTCTATCACACAGAATATCACGAAGATTTCCGGACAATTTATGAGACTCCCGCTGTTTCTGCTGATCTGATCCGTACTTACGACATCGATTATATTGAAGTCTCTTCCTGGGAACGGGCAAGTTACGCTGTCGATGAAAACTACTTCCGCTCCGCCTGGCCCTGTATCTTTGACAACGGAGAAATTCAGATTTACCAGATCAATCCATAATTTCACACTTGGAAGTCGCAAGACCCTCCGCATCACTGTGGGATGCACTTCCGAAGTTCTGGATCAGGCCGATCAGCTGTCCGGACATAAGCACGGTAAACAACGAATATCCGATACGTCTCACCGGAATGTAGCTTAAGGACATTACCAGTACGATCAGATCCGACATCAGATACACCCACTGGATCTTCCAGCCGGTAGCATGGGAAATACTCATGGCCAGGGCATCATCTCCGCTGGGGGCTCCGCCGATGCGCACGCACAGTCCGGCACCGACACCGACGAACAATGCTCCCACCAGTGCTGCCAGAAGAGGCATATTTGCCAGTCCCGGCCACAGATGAGGAAATTGCTCGCAGATTTTATAGGTTCCTGAGAATCCTGCGGTAGCCAGAGCCGAATAGGCGATAAATTCCTTGCCTAACAGCTTCCATCCCAGGATATAACATAAAATATTCATAATCCCTCCGGTAAACGCCGGAGAGATTCCTGTCCAATGCTCCAACAGCAACGTGGCTCCCAGCACACCACCTTCCGTTACTCCGGAGATGGAGTGCACGTTATATAATCCAAATGCCAGAATAAAACTTCCCAACAAAGTTATGGCACAATTTTTTAAGGTAATATTTTTCAGTGCCTGTCTCCATTCGTAAATCTGTGTTTTCATTTTTGTGCTGCTATTCCTTCTATATTTTTATAATTTTTATCCATATGATGTCGGGGTCAAAAGCCCCCGACTTTGATGCCTACGGATTGTTCCGTGCTACGCACTCCCACAATCCTACCCAATATTCGCATATCGTGGGATTATCATCCCACTTTTATGCTCATATCGGGGCGGGTCCTAAGGTCTTTCACCCACCTATGAGCAAGCTCATGTGGGCTTAGACCTTTTGACCCTGGCATCATCCATATTTTTATATTATAATCCATAACTTCCGGGTGGCGTCAAGCATTATCGGAAACTATTTTGCTTTTCCAGACATCGAAAAGCCCCAGGCTGTTACGCCTGAGGCTTTTCGATTTTCTTATGAGGGGGGGAGATAGCGAGTTCATCAACTATCTGAAATACATATTACAGGGTAAATGTGTACAGAGTGTGTACGAATTCTAACTTAATTCTAAAATGTGTCTTGAGGTTTTATAAACTGCGGTAAGTTTCTCTCCGGACACCAAAAAGCCTCAGGCATCGTACCTAAGGCTTTTCGGTTTCTTATGAGGGGGGGAGATAGTGAGTTCATCAACTATCTGAAATACATATTACAGAGAAAATGTGTCCATTTTGTGTTCAAAAAATAAAAAAATATGAATGTGATTCTGAACAGTTACAAAAATGTCAGCAATAGTTCTGCATGACAAACTGCACTTCCGTCCTACCCTTATAGGTATTTTGGCCGACCTGATATACCACAGAAAGAGGAAAACTTCCTCTTCCGGCATAAAGTGCTTCTTCACTTCCGATACCATATTTTTCATTTAAGAAAGCTCCCAGCCTCTCCAGATCCCCGAAAAATACCACCGTCTGTCTTGCACCTTCCGGTGTCTTCACCCGGAATCTGGCACAGGTCTTGTTGGCACCCATTTTAAATCCCGCCTGAAAGAGCAGATCCTTTTGTGCAAAAAGTGGCTTCGGATTCCCGGTTCCGAAAGGTTCTAATAACGCCAGTTCTCCTGCCAGGGCTTCGTCCGCATATCCCATGGGCATTGCCACATCAATATGTACTCTGGGAATAAAATCATCTTCTGTCAGCGTACAGTTTTTATTGAGAGCAATCCGCAGAGGTTCAATATCCTCCTCACGCATGGACAGACCTGCTGCCAGTTTATGTCCACCGTACTTGGCAAAAAACTGTTTCACCTGCGTCATGGCATCATACATATGGTAAGCTTCGATAGAACGGCCGGATCCCTTCACACCGTCCTCTCCTTTGGTCAGGATGAATACCGGATGATGATATTTTTCCCTGACTTTCCCGGCAATGATTCCGGCAATGCTCTCATGGACCTCCGGCAGATAGATCACCATGACTTTATCTTCTGTCATATGATGTTCCAAAATATATTCATCCGCTCTTTGAATCCCCTGGACCGTTAGATTCTTGCGACTTTCGTTTAAATCTTTCAATTCTCTCGCCGCTGTCATGGCGTCCGCTCTGGTAAAACTCTGCAAAAGCTCCAGCGCCCTTTTCGCAGTATCCAGTCTTCCCGTAGCATTCAGGCAGGGACCCAGCACGAACCCCAGGTGATATGCACTCAGCCGGTCCGGAGCGATTTCATTGACTTCCATCAACGCTTTCAGTCCTTCGTTATATCCTTTTTGGATCCGTTTCAGTCCTTCCTTTACCAGAATGCGGTTCTCATCCTTTAACTCCATAACATCGCATACCGTGGAAAGTGCTGCGAATTCCAGCAGTTCATCCTGAATATTTATAAGCCCCGGATTCCCGGTCTTCTCCGTGATTGCCCAGATCACCTTCAGTGCCACAACGCCGCCGCAGATGCCTTGAAATGGATAAGAACAATCACTGCGCTTGGGATCCACCACCGCCAGTGCCGGGGGCAGCTGTTCCTTACGTTCTCCGTTTTCTTCTATGTAAGGAACCTCATGATGATCCGTAACGATCACACGCATGCCCAGGGAATTTGCCAGCTCGATCTGTGGTGCCGCGGCAATTCCGTTATCACAGGTGACGATCATGCCGACACCTTCCCGCTTAGCCTCTTCGATCAGATGTTCATTCAGTCCGTATCCGTCATGGATTCTGTGGGGAATCGCCGTATCCACCTGTGCGCCAAGCATCTGAAACCCTTTGGTCAGGATATAAGACGAGCAGATACCATCCACATCGTAATCTCCGATGACCCGGATATGCAGACCTTCCTTTACCGCTTTCAGAATCTCCTCCACTGCCCTGTCCATATCCTTAAGCAGCCAGGGAGAATAGCAGTCCTCCAGTTTCCCATAGAGGAACTTCTGGATCTGGCTCTCTTCCGTCAGATCCCGGTTTCTAAGGATCCTCGCCGTCACCGGACTGATATGAAATTCCTTCGCCCATTTATCAAAATCTGCCTTCTTCGCAGCCACATACCATTTTTCCATGCAGGTTCCCGCTTTCGTAATTGTTTTTCCCTAAGCCTCATTACATTATAGCATAAAAAAGCTTGTACATCTCCTTTTTTATGCATCAGGTAGATTCCCGGATGATCAAGGTTGGGAATGTGATATGGGACTGCACATAGAGATTCGGTCTTTTGATCTTCTGCAAAATATACTTTCCGGCCTGCACCCCCATATCGTAGACGTCAATGTTGACGACAGAGAGCATGGGCTTCAGTATCTGAGAAAACGGGAAGTCGTCAAAGGTAATCACCTTCATCTCCTCCGGGATCAGGATTCCTCTGTCGTGCAGGGCATTCACACAACCGTAGGCGATATAATTATCTGCACACACTAACGCATCCGGACGTCTTCTATTCTCCAGGATCTGCATGGTCATCCGGTATCCGCTGTCACAGACAGATTCTCCTTTTTTCACATATTCTCTGGGCAGTAACACATCATGCTCCTTGAGTACGGTCAGGACTCCGTCAAGACGTCTCGCTGAGATCTGATCCTCCGGCTTGCCACCGATAAAAGCCACGGACTGACAGCCCCGCTCCAGCAAATGTTTCGCGGCCAGTTCTCCCGCCAGCCGGTTATCGATATCGAGCCAGCAGAAATGACTGTTAAAATTCGGATTGCCGATCACAATATGCGGGATCTCATGAGTAAAAAGCAGTTCATCCAGTGCCTGGGAGATCACCGACGCATGGATCACAAACCCGTCTGCCTGCTTGGTATCCGCTGCATTCCGGATAAATTCCGCACAGTCTCCCGCTGCTATATTCCTGACTACAAGCGTATAGTCCTTCTGTGCCAGCACTTCCTCCAACCCACACAAGATCTCAAACATCTGTGGATTGGCAAACCCGGTTCCTTTCCCCAGCTCTGCCACAAATATAATGGTTCGTGCAGACTGCTTGGCGAAATTTTTCGCCCGCAGATTCGGATGATAATCCAGCTCCTCCATAGCTTTTCGTACTTTATCTGCCGTCTCCTGCGAGATTGAATAGGAGCCGTTCATCACTTTCGATACGGTTGCCGTAGAAGTTCCCGCCAGTTTTGCCACATCTTTAATGGTTGCTCCCATCGTTCACCCTCCTCTCGCGATTTTCTCTGAGAATATTTTAATCCCTTGTCCTGATCAGTGCAAATCCTTTTGCTGCCAGCTGTCCTTCCTTAAGACCTTCCTGCCAGAGAATCTCTCCGCCCAGCAGTTCTTCAGAAAGGGGGACATTTTCCTCTTCCATATTCAGGAAAATACGGATACTCTCTCTACTGCCATCTTCTTCCTCCAGATATCTTTCATAGCCATACACTCTGCTGTCCGGTTCCGCCAGTAACGTGCGATATTCTCCTCTTCGCAGCGTTCGTTCCCGTTTGCGCAGAGCAATTGCCTTCTGATATAGCAAAAACAAAGGACTGCTCTCATCCAGCGTATCCCAGGGCATGGGCTGTCTGTATTCCTCCTCCAGGATACCGGTCAGTCCCACCTCATCCCCATAGAATACAGAGGGCATTCCGGGGAAAGTCATCTGAAAGATCACCGCCAGGCGGAAGCTTTCTTCATCCCGGCACAGCGAGCGGAACCGGCTGACATCATGGCTGTCTAAAAGGTTTAACTGTGCATAGACCGTCTGCTTACGATAGCGCATACGCATATCCGTTATGCGGCTGTCAAACTCCCTGGCATCTGCCGTCTGCTCCCCAAAAAATCTCCGGCAGTGCTTACGGAAATCATAATTCATCGTAGAATCAAACATGGTTCCGTCCAGCCAGTGCGCCGCGCTCTCCCATACTTCTCCGATGAGAATGGCGTCGGGATCCACACTTTTTACGCTCTCTCTGAATTTTCTCCAGAAGCCATCATTGATCTCACTTGCCACATCCAGCCGCCACCCATCGATATGGAATTTTTCCACCCAGTAGCGCCCCACTTTGCAGAAATATTCTGCTGTCTCCGGTGTTGTATGCTCTAAAAGACTTCTTAATCAAGCGGTTGGGAAGTCTCTTAG
>ENA-OPWR01002843-OPWR01002843.1-human-gut-metagenome-genome-assembly--contig:-NODE-2843-length-11331-cov-14.430472_pt1 | contig 11331 bp, 9 predicted proteins | sample MGYA00241507_ERZ502006 | MGnify/ENA primary metagenome ERZ502006 (study PRJEB25962, sample SAMEA2043041) | human gut metagenome | biome: human gut; feature: human-associated habitat; material: faeces... | reverse complement strand
TGATACGGTCAAAAATATTTATTTCTGATTGCGTGGTATTCTTTGATACAATCGCCACTTTTATACAGAACATTGCAGGATTGACTATACTGGCAGGGAAGAATGTGGCACAGGTTAGCAATGGAATATCCAATCCTGTCGTTGCCGGAATTATATACTGGATGATAAGAATACTGATTTCCGGTGGATGTCTGGTGGGTGTGGGAATACTTTTGGCATTCATCGAAATAAAGATTGCAGGGCTATATAAGAAATACTGTTGGGATATGATTACCATAATGGTGATACTCGTAAGTATGGCAATAGCAATCTATTTCGCAGATTGGATAAGGACAATATTACCAGTCAATCTACTGTTTCTATTGTTATTGGTACAGGTAATATATGTCGTGATAAGATGGTATGTGAAAGGCTGGCGGGAAACAAGGGGATATTGCGTTGAGTAATCAGAAACTGGCAGTGCCTCTTTTGCAGAATGTTTTCCCGTTAGTCCCAATGCCGCTTTTGTCAGAAGTGCCGTTAGACAAAGAGATTGAGACGGACGAGTACCGCAAAGAACTGAAAGAATTGCAGAACCGGCTCGGTGAGCTGCACAATCGTCTTTACCGGAAAAAAGTGCCGGTCATCATTGCCTATGAGGGCTGGGATGCAGCAGGAAAAGGCGGCAATATCAAGCGGATCGCAGGAGCGCTCGACCCGCGCGGTTACGAAGTTCATCCGATCGCAAGCCCGGAACCTCATGAGAAAGCAAGACATTACCTGTGGCGTTTCTGGACGAGACTGCCGAAAACAGGACATATCGCTATTTTTGACCGCACCTGGTACGGAAGAGTGATGGTGGAGCGTCTGGAGGGATTTTGCAGTGAAAATGACTGGATGCGCGCCTACAATGAGATCAACGAATTTGAAAAAGAACTTCACGACTGGGGCGCTGTGATCATCAAATTCTGGGTGCAGATTGACAAAGATACGCAGCTTGAGCGTTTTAATGAGAGACAGAATACACCGGAAAAACAGTGGAAGATCACAGACGATGACTGGCGCAACCGTGACAAATGGGATGCGTATGAGACAGCGGTCAATGAGATGATCCAAAAGACCAGCACCTCCTATGCTCCGTGGCATATTTTAGAGTCTGTCGACAAGAAATATGCCCGGATCAAAGCTCTTAAGATCGTTGTGGAGGAGCTGGAGAAGGTGTTGGGGTAAAGGATAATATTAAGCCAGCTCAGCTTCCAGCTTATTAATATGTTTGAATTCAACGATCACCATGCTAAGACCGACTGCAAAGGACAGAAGGTCGGCAATCGGTCCTGCATAAAGTACGCCCATAATGCCGAAAAAATGCGGCAGTGCAACGATAAGCGGCAGCAGGAACAGGATCTGTCTGGTCAGGGAGAGGAAAGTTCCCTTGTACGCTTTTCCGATGGAACTGAAAAACATCGAGGAGCTCGGCTGCAAAAAGTTTAACCAGGTGAAGAACAGGAAGGCTCGGAAATAGTTGACACCGAACTCAAAATATTCTTCGCTTCCGCTTCCGAACAGACCAAGGATCTGTCTCGGGAAAAGCTGGAACAGCAAAAAGGAAATAATGGATACAACCGCACCGACTGACGCTGCGAGAAGGAAAGCGTCCTTCACCCATTTGTATTGCTTTGCACCGTAATTAAAACTTTCAATTGGCTGGCTTCCCTGGGACAGTCCGATAATAATAGAAAAATAAAGCTGGTTTACCTTCATGACAATTCCGGCACAGGCGATCGGGATGGATTCGCCATAAACGGACTGTGCGCCGTAGTGTTTTAACAGGTTGTTCATGACGATCTGCACGATCATCATGGCAATCTGGTTAATGCCTGAGGACATGCCGAGGGAACAGATCTGTGCGAGAACTTTCCCGGAAGGGATAAAATGCTGTTTTTCTAATGTCACAGTGTGGTAATGCATGAGGTAACGGATCGCGATCGCAGCGGAGATGATCTGTCCGATGACAGTCGCCCAGGCAGCACCGTACATTCCCCATTGGAAACCGAATACGAACAGTGCGTCTAAGACAATATTAATGACAGCACCTGAAACTGTGACAAACATTGCCATTTTCGGGTTGCCGTCCGCACGGATCAGGTGACCGCTTCCGATGGTTAAGATCAGAAATGGAAAACCGACCGCTGTGACGCGGACATATTGCTCTGCCAGTGGGAGTACATCTGCCGGGGAACCAAAGAGCACTAACAGCGGATTTAAAAACAGTTCGGTGATAAGCAGTAAAAGAAATCCGAGTGAGAGCAGCATAGTGATGGAGTTGCCGATATAATAAGGAGCTTCCTCTTTTCGTCCAGCGCCCATATGAAGGTTAAAGCTTGCTGCTCCGCCGATCCCAAAAAGCAGTGCCAGCGAAGTGCAGAGCATAGAGAGTGGAAAGGCGATATTGGTTGCAGCATTTCCGAGCGTGCCGACTGCATTTCCGATAAAAAGCTGGTCAGCGATATTGTAAACGGCGCTGACAAGCATTGCGATAATGCTTGGAACAGCAAAACGTGCCACCAGCGTGGAAATTCTATCGGTACCAAGTGGATTTGTCATTTGTTTTTCCTGTGTCATGTTGATAAACTCCTTTTTTATAAAATTCAGGTGTCAAAATGTCTGTATTTTCATTTATAATATCAAATTGTAAATCAAAAATTGTGAATCATTTGAAACCAGAATAATTATAAGTCTGCTAACATTTTCTGTCAAGAATTGTATTCTGCAAATATCGTTCTCATCGTATCAAATCTCCTTATCGTTCAATCAATCATTCGTTAAAAAAATAGAAGCATTTCAATCAGTTCACCATGTCGTTTTAATTTTGTGTTATACTGTTTTATAGGATTTTCTTGCCCTTGTATTTGCCCTTATCAGAGTTCGTAAACACTGGTGGGACAATATAATACAAGGGAAACAATAAGGGAAAGCTCACCTGCGATAAACTTAGTGTTTTCAAGGGCTTGAGAGATATTTGATAATAAAATATAACAATTATTAAATTCCTTGGAATACATGAAATCTCAATTCCAGTTTTTTTAACGATAAATTTCTGGTTATCCTGCTTATAAAAGCCATAAAATTGTCCGGTCTCGCCGGTGGTATTGCATTCCATACACCGACATAAGCATCACTGACACATTCCTCCGCATCTTCTTTGTTGTTTAAAATATTATATGCAATATGGTGACAAAGTCCTCCGTATCTTGAATCCGTTTCCTTAATAGCCTGCTCATCTCTCTGAAAATAAAGCTCTATAATCTCTGAATCATTCACGCTGTTCACCTCCCTTGCCTGATTCAAAAGCGCTTTCACCTATTATGTACGCATTTACACCCCTTTGGTCTCAAAAAAGCAGGATGAATTTTCACCCTGCTTCCAAAAAACATATTCTGTTAAATATTCGGTATCTGCCAGTCAATCGGTTCAACCCCATTGGCCTTAAGAAATTCGTTGCATTTACTGAAATGCCTGCATCCAAAGAAGCCTCTGTACGCCGAAAGCGGGCTCGGGTGCGGTGCCTTGAGCACAAGGTGCTTCGGATTCGTGAGCATAGCTGCCTTCTTACCTGCCGGCGCACCCCACAACAGATACACAATCGGTCTGTCCTGCGCGTTGACCGCCTGAATGACCGCGTCAGTGAACTGTTCCCAGCCTCTGCCCTGATGTGAATTGGCCTGATGTGCTCTTACGGTAAGCACGGTATTGAGCAACAATACACCCTGGTCCGCCCAATGTTTGAGATATCCGTTATTCGGTATATAGCATCCCAGATCATCATGCAGTTCTTTATAGATATTCTGCAATGATGGCGGTATCTCTTTCTGATCCGGCGGAACCGAAAAACTGAGTCCGTGCGCCTGATTCACATTATGATAGGGATCCTGTCCAAGCAGCAGAACCTTTACCTTGTTAAGCGGTGTAAAATGGAATGCATTAAAAATATCATCTGCCGGTGGGTATATAACCTCCTTGGAATATTCATCTTTAACAAAATAAAATAAATCTCTGTAATACGGCTTATGAAATTCTTCCGACATTGCTTTAAGCCAATCGTTATTTATCGCTGCCATTATCAAATCCTCACTGAAATACCTTTATCTTTAAGATATTTCTTTAAATCCGTTATCTCTAATTCCTTATAGTGAAAAAGTGATGCCGCAAGTGCTGCTTCTGCATGTCCTTTAGCAAAAGCATCATAAAAATGCTCCATCGTTCCTGCTCCGCCGGATGCAATTACCGGAATTCCCACACTGTCCGCAATTGTCCTCGTAAGTTCTATATCATATCCTGCCTTTGTTCCGTCTCCATCCATACTTGTAAGAAGTATTTCTCCGGCGCCAAGCTCATATGCTTTCTTCGCCCACTCCACAGCATCAAGTCCTGTATTGATCCGGCCTCCGGCCTTATACACTTCCCAGCCATCGCCATCGGTTCTGTGTTTCGCATCTATCGCAACCACAACACACTGGCTTCCAAACTTTAATGCTGCCTCACTTATCAGCTCCGGTCTGTCTATTGCCGCCGAATTTATCGATATTTTATCCGCGCCTTCCCTTAGGAGTACTTTAAAATCTTCAATGCTCCTGATTCCGCCTCCTACCGTAAAAGGTATAAAAACCTTGGCTGCAACTCTCCTTACAAGGTCAACTGTCGTATTCCTTCCGTCGGACGTTGCCGTTATATCAAGAAATACAAGTTCATCCGCACCGGCTTTATCATATGCCGCCGCCACTTCAACCGGATCTCCGGCATCTCTAAGATTAACAAAATTAGTTCCTTTAACTACCCTTCCGTTATTACAGTCCAGGCATGGTATTATTCTTTTGGTATACATATGACAACTCCTACAGATTCGCAAAATTCTCAAGTATCTTTAATCCAATCTCACCGCTTTTTTCCGGATGAAACTGACATGCAAAAATATTATCTTTCTCAATCGATGCGTGCACATGTGCCGCATACTCGCTTGTCGCAGCCACAATATTCTCATCATCCGCCTTCAGGTAATACGAATGTACAAAATACACATATGACTGATCCGGCACGCCCTTAAATAGCCTTGCACCCGGCTTAATATCCAGTGAATTCCATCCTATCTGCGGTATCTTAAAGCCTTTGTCTTCCGGGAACCTGATTATCTTTCCCGGTAATATCCCAAGACCTTCGACTCCCGGTGATTCCTCGCTGCTGTCAAATAACAGCTGCAATCCCAGGCATATTCCCAGAAAAGGCTTTCCCATATCAGCAACCTCGCGTATCGTATCTGTCAAGCCATACTTATTCAGTCTCTCCATAGCATCACCAAACGATCCGACACCCGGAAGCACAACTTTATCTGCACTCTTAATCAGCTTGCTGTCATTCGTGACAACCGTCTCCTGTCCAAGATACTCAAGCGCTTTCTCAACGCTCTTTATATTTCCGGCATCATAGTCTATAATTGCTATCATTCTGTCTATTCCTTTCAAACCAAGCAATACTCTAACATCTGTGTACTACATTGGATTGTAGCACATTCCAAACTCATTGTCTATTTTTTAAATCTGTTTTCCACTCTGAAATGAATGACAAAATTGCAGCAATCGTTTATAATAAGCATTGATATTTATAATCTAAGAACACTTCAGCCATATCAGCTGCTACATCTCCATCTAAATCAACACTGTTTACAGTGAACCCATAAAATGCATTAAATATCTGTTCCATTTTTTTCACCTTGTCGCTTGAAAACGGCAGGGCGCCGCTTTTTATGGCACTATGTTGTGCTTTAAGCCGCATGAGGGATTGTTAGGGGCTTCTCTTTGTTTTCATAATTACCTCGCTGTATTTGGTATCTGTTGATATCAGTGTATCAGCTGCCGGAGCAAAAGTGAAAAAGGCATAAGTGTGAAATACACAGTATACATGGAATCCGGCAAAAAATTTTTGGGTTATGACCGAGAAATTGCTTATTTCCCCAAAACAGTCGCCAAGGAAATAAATACGGCACAGCGGTTTTTATGCCCTCTGTGCCGTATTTGCGATGTTTCCATGATGGTTCGTTAATTGTTACTTATCTCTGATTATTTGACGGAATGCCTTTTCCTATTATCAAATACCGTTACACCTGTCAGAACACCGCCGCTTACAAACAGCAGTGCGATCCACAGCATGAGGTTGCTTATATCGCCGGTCTGAGGAGACTTCGGCAGCTTCGCCGTTACGGTGTCGGCTTTGGTGATTTCCTTGGTGCCGTCTTTATCACTGTAATACTTTCCGCAACCGCTGCAGTACCAATACTCGATGTTGCCCTCGGCATCCTCGGTCGCCGCTTTGGCGGGGATATGCTTTAAGTCGGTGTGGTTCTTCGGGTCAGGCTCTCCGTAGGCTTTACCGCAGACTTCGCATACCGCTTTTTCGGTGCAAGTGGCTGTGCCGCCGGTATGACCGTTGTTGACCGTTACGGTCATCTCGGTGGTGTTGCCCGCCCTGTCGGTGACAACGATGTTCTGCCCGCCGTCTGCCGGAGCAAGGGTAAAGCTGCCGTTTTCGTCAAGCGTGACCTCCGTGCCGTTTACGGTGATGGTGTTCACATACTTTTCGTCAACGGTGACCGTCTGTGCCTCGCAATAGATTTTGCCGTCCTCAATGCCGGTGATAACCGGGCTTGTGCCGTCAAGCACAATGCCGTCCGAGCAGATGTAGTCCGTATTGCCCGCCTTATCGGTCAGTCTGACATAGATAATGTATTCGTTATCGTGGTCAATGCCGAAGGGTGCGGTGTACGCTGTGAAGGTTATGCCGTCAAGCTCCGCTTTTGTCAATTCCTTATTTGACAGCCGATATTCAATCGTTACCGTCTCACCGCTGTTGTCGACTGCGGTGATCGTAACCGTTTGCGTGTCCTTAAAGAACAGACCGAATGTGATGTTGTTGAGGAACGCTTTCCAACTGTTCTCGCTGATTTTCATTTCGCCCGTGGGCTTTTCGATGTCTTTCCACTGCGCCGTGACAGTCATATCCTCGGCGGGCATGGTCGTGGGAATTTCCCTGCCCCAGCCGATAAAGGTATATCCTTCTCTTGTCGGGTCGGCAGGAGCGGTAATTGGTGTGCCGTAATCCTGCGTTATGGTAATATCCGCTTTGCCGTTTTCGGGTTTGACTGTGATGGTATATTGATTGATCTCCCACTTCGCCCAATATTCCTTATTGCCCGTTTCGGTGTTGCTGATCGCCGTAACAGGAGAGCTGGTCAGATTTTCGTTGTCATACCAGCCCTTGAAGGTGTACCCGGTGCGCGTCACATCTGTCGGGAGTGTTGCGCCCACGCCGTAGGTGTAGGAGGTGACATTGCCGCTGTTGATAGTGCCGTCGCCCGCGTTCAGCGTGACGGTATAGGTCGGGGCTGTCCACTGCACCGTCAGTTCCGTCACATCAGCAGGAACACTGGCACCGGGGGCGTAGGAATTGCCATTGCTGTCAAGCCACATAAAGTAACTGCCTGTATCTCCGGCCGGGCGGGTCAAACCGCCGGATGCAGGCGCGGTAAACTTGCTGCCGTTTTTCACGATGATGTGAATAGCATCGGAGCTGCCGCCCAGCTTGCCGCCGCCAAGGTTGAGGGTAACGGCTTTCAGCCCGTCAGCGCCCAGCGTGCCGGGGTTCGGGACTTCAAGGACGGGGCGGAAGCCGAAGGTCGGGTAAGAAGAAGAAGACGAGGTATTGTAGCTGGTCCAGAAACGGGCCGAACGGTTCCACCCGCGAACCGCACGGGACGACGCCGAAATTCTTATAGTAGTATCTTGTCCACACGAAAGCATCTCCCTCCAGTTTTTGATATATCCGTCGTCCTTATCCAGTATCTTATCCCATTCGTTGCTTTTGGGCGTGCCGCGTTCTGAATCACCTGAGCCTGTATAACTACTTCCCACAGACGGTGCGCGCAGGGTATAGTCCACGCTGCCGGCGACATAGTCCTTGCCGAAAATCAGACTCGCAGTATCTAAGTCATTCCAGCTTACCGTATGCGTTACGACATATTCCGCCACAAACAGGCTGTGGGGATATTTTTTCTGCTGTGCATATTCCTCGGTGGTTGCCATCTCCGACATGAGCTTGTAGGCGTCCACCGTCCCTGCGTAGGTAAAAGGCACATAGTGCAGGGTATTATCCGGCAGAGCATCGTTCACCGTGCCGGGAATACCCATTGCCGAGAGGTCAAAGTAATAGGTGCCGCCGGGGGTGAGGGAAAACTGTTCTGATAAAGCAAACTGCGCTGTGAGCTTGGTAACGTCCGCCGGAACACTGCCGCCGGGGGCGTAGGAATTGCCATTGCTGCCAAGCCACATGAAGTAGCTGCCTGTATTTCCGTCCGGGCGGGTCATGCCGTCGGACGCAGGCGCGGTAAACTCGCTGCCGGTTTTCACGATGATTTGAATATCCTCGGAGCTATTACCCAGCGTGCCGCCGCCAAGGTCAAGGGTAACGACCTTCAGTCCGTCAGAACCCAGTGTTTCAGCGTTCAGGACTTCAAGGACGGGGCGGAAACCGAGGCTCGGGTTGGAGCCCGTAGCAGAGTTGCTGTACCAGTTGCGGGCCGAAGAGTACCCGCGGCGCGCCCGGTACGACGCGTCGACAGAAGAAACATCCTGTCCCCACAAATACATTTTATTCCAGTTTTGGATATATCCGCTGTTCTTGTTCAGCACCGCGTCCCATTCGTTGCTTTGGGGCACGCCGCGTCGGGAATCGCCCAAACCTGTAGAGTTACTTCCCACAGACGGTGCGCGCAGGGTATAGTCCACGCCGCCGCTGGCATAATTTTTGCCGAAAATCAGACTTTTCGTATTTAAGTCATCCCAGCTTACCGTATGCGTTACATTGTAGTCCGCAATAAACAGGCTGTGGGCGTATTTGTTCTGCTGTGCATATTCCTCGGTGGTCGCCATCGCAGACGTGAGCTTGTAGGCTTCTATCGTTCCCGCATAGGTAAAGGGAACATAGTGCAGGGTGCTGTCCGGTAAATTGCCGTTCACCGTGCCGGGAATGTCCTCGCCGGAGAGGTCAAAGTAATATCTGCCGCCGGGTTTGAGGGAAAACTGTTCTGATAAAGCAAACTGCGCCGTGAGCTTGGTAACGTCCGCCGGAACACTGCCGCCGGGGGCGTAGGAATTGCCATTGCTGCCAAGCCACATGAAGTAGCTGCCTGTATTTCCGTCCGGGCGGGTCATGCCGTCGGACGCAGGCGCGGTAAACTCGCTGCCGGTTTTCACGATGATTTGAATATCCTCGGAGCTATTACCCAGCGTGCCGCCGCCAAGGTCAAGGGTAACGACCTTCAGTCCGTCAGAACCCAGTGTTTCAGCGTTCAGGACTTCAAGGACGGGGCGGAAACCGAGGCTCGGGTTGGAGCCCGTAGCAGAGTTGCTGTACCAGTTGCGGGCCGAAGAGTACCCGCGGCGCGCCCGGTACGACGCGTCGACAGAAGAAACATCCTGTCCCCACAAATACATTTTATTCCAGTTTTGGATATATCCGCTGTTCTTGTTCAGCACCGCGTCCCATTCGTTGCTTTGGGGCACGCCGCGTCGGGAATCGCCCAAACCTGTAGAGTTACTTCCCACAGACGGTGCGCGCAGGGTATAGTCCACGCCGCCGCTGGCATAATTTTTGCCGAAAATCAGACCTTCGTCATTCAGGCCATACCATCTTACCGCATGCGTTACGGCATAGTCCGCCACAAACAGGCTGTGGGCGTATTTATTCTGCTGTGCATATTCGTCGGTGGTCGCCATTGCTGATGTGAGCTTGTAGGCGTTCACCGTTCCTGCGTAGGTAAAGGGAACATAGTGCAGCGACGCATCCGGCAGGCTGCCGTTAGCCGTGCCGGGAATGTTCTCGCCGGAGAGGTCAAAGTAATACGTGCCGCCGGGAGCGAGGGAAAACTGCTCTTGATACCCAACGGTGAGATCGATGTCTACAAAATCGCTTGCATAGTCGGTCTTTTTTTCGCCGTTGCACTGCTCGCTGAAGACCTTTAAGGTATAGCTGCCCGGTGCAAGGCCGGACGGGATTTTGATCTCAACCGTTCCGTTTTCGACAGTAGGCTGCGCTACTCTGCCATAATACTGTGCGCCGCTGTTATCCGCAAGGATGACAGAGATATATTCATTTATCCCTGCGGTCGCCCCGGTGTAATGCAGCGTAACGGTATCGCCGGGGTCGCCGCTGACGGTTGTTTCCGTTACGGCAAAATTGCGGTTGCTGTCCTTCAACGTCAGCTTCCATTCGTTTCCAGTGTATTCGGAAATCGGGGTCAAGCCTCCGTCAGGCTTTCCTCCCACAGCGGCGGATGTAAAGAGTACGGAGCTTGAATTTAAGTTAAAAGCGGGACGAGCACACCACCAACTGTTGATAGCGTTCCCAGAGTAGACGACAGAACCATCACCACGCACGGTGGCGGCATCGTGATTAGAGTAACCAGGGGAGCGCAGCCACCAATTGCTTGTCGCCCAAGTCGGATGCTCGGGATCCACGACACGCAAATCCTCTTTTACCGCATTTGCCTCTTTTGAGGAAAGCGGCCAGAATACAGCGTTATCCACCTGCCCTCCTGCTACACAGTCGGTATTTTCTCCGGTGTAGCCTCCACTTGTAAGCGTCCGTTTCTTTACGGCAGCATTTTCTTCTGTCGTCAGCTTTTTTGCAAGCGCGTCTATTGCGGTTTTCAAATTACTCAGTGCATATTCGTTGCTTGCTCCGAAATCGGCAAATTGCAACCCTGAGCTCATATTGCCCGCCGCAAGCAGGGTCATATCCCCCTGTGCGCTTGCAACACCGTTTCCGTCATAGCCGATAACTCGCCATGCAGCGGGATTATTTTCATGGTCTTGCCCGAAATACACGGTCGGTGCGGTCGCTGTGTTTACATTTTTACTTAGTGCATCTGTGCCAAGCTGTATCGCAGCAGAGCCCGTTGCTGTCTCGCCCTCGGCAAATACGCCTGTCGGAACAAGGCAGAGCAGCATACAAAGGGTGAGCAGGATACTGAGTATTCGTTTTTTCATTTTGCATTACCTCCGGGTCGATACGATTTTTTGCGTTTCACGGTAAGCGCCGTGCAAGCGCCGCCGCTGATAAAGAGCAGTGCGATCCACAGCATAAGATTGTTGTTGTCGCCGGTCTGGGGAGACTTCGGCAGCTTCGCCGTTACGGTGTCGGCTTTGGCGATTTCCTTGGTGCCGTCCTTGTCACTGTAATACTTTCCGCAGCCGCTGCAGTACCAATACTCGATGTTGCCCTCGGCATCCTCGGTCGCCGCTTTGG
>ENA-OPWR01002840-OPWR01002840.1-human-gut-metagenome-genome-assembly--contig:-NODE-2840-length-11355-cov-3.270619_pt1 | contig 11355 bp, 11 predicted proteins | sample MGYA00241507_ERZ502006 | MGnify/ENA primary metagenome ERZ502006 (study PRJEB25962, sample SAMEA2043041) | human gut metagenome | biome: human gut; feature: human-associated habitat; material: faeces... | reverse complement strand
TTTTTTATCAAATTATAAATTAGAAAATATTAACATTTATTTTTGAATGTTCCCTTAAATCAACTAATTTTAAGGTATATAAATAAATATTTTTTTCTTGAAGAATATAGAAATGTGATTTTTGGTGAGGGGTAACATTATAATACATAATGGGAAGTCTTAAATTATCTCTTACATCTAATAATTCATCAAAGCTATTAATTTTTAAAAGATGGTAATCCTCTATTTTAGGATAAGTAGAAGTTTCTACAATTAATCTATCATATTCTTTTAATATTTTGCTTAAATATTTATCATATTCATTTTTCTTCTTTCCTAAAATACTGCTCATCTTGATTACTGTAAGAATATAAATAATAGAAAATAAGATACATAATACTCCACAAGTAAGGTAAATTCCATTGGATAGTAAAAATTGATTTTTTGTTACTAATTGATTTTGTTTATTGTCCACTTCTTTGGCATTTAGTTTAATTTGAATTGCCTTTTGAGATAAAGGTATTTGAAGAGAAGTAATGCTTGATGAAGGTATCGTGTATTCTGAAGAAATCTTGTTATATGTGATTAAATATACTTCTAAATAGCTATTTGTATCTATTCCATATTGTGATTTAAATCGATTAGCAATTTCATTATAAGTATTATAATCTAGGTCAATTTTTTTATTTAGTGTATAGTACTTATCCATCTTTTTTACTTCATTAGAAGTTTTTTCTACTAAAGTATATTTTTTCTCATAATAATTTGTATTAGTATCGTTATTAGCAATAACTAATTTTGCTAAAATTTCATATTCAAATGGTTGATTTAATTCTTCTTTGTTGGTCATAAATTGATAGTTAAAATCAAGGGATATCTTGTTAATTAAACTAGCAATATAAGACATATCTTTTGCTAAACATTTTTCTTCATAAAAATCATTATTATTTAAACAAACTGAATAATCTACGTTACTTTTTTCTTGATAAAATACATTTTCTTCTTGTACAATATCTGTTGAATTTAGAATAAAATAGATTCCTAAACTAAAGAAAATGATAAATAGTAATAAAAAGATTAAATATCTTTTTGTATAAGATAAATAGATTTTACCAAATAGTTTTTTATGATTAGTTAAATTTTCTTTCTTTATTTTTTTTCTTCTTTTCGACTTTTTACTTTGGTTTTTTAGTTGCATGATTTATCACCTCTTACCAATATTCGTTAAGTAATACAGTAGGTTTTCCTATGTAAGGAATTTTACACTTAACTACTCCCAAAATCATATCTTTTGTTATTTTATAATTATCTGGATTACGATTGGCATCTCCTTTTGTATAAATAAAGTACTCATTCTTTGTTTTTATCATTTGATGAATTCTATGAACTATTACTGTTCCTTCATATTTAAAAGCAATGATATCCCCTTGATTTAGATTTTGATATTTTTGATCAATAATTACAACGTCCCCTTTGTAAAAACAAGGACTCATAGAATTACTTGCGATTGCTATAGCATAGTATTTAAAATATCCTGATACAAAATAAACTAAAACTATAGTGATGATTAATGCTGGCAAATAATAAATTAGTCCTGATTTATTTTGTTGCTCTCTTTCAATAGGATTGGTTCTATCTTTTTGTTGCCATTTTTTTATTTTAAACAATATAAAAACTGGTAAAAGGAAAAAAATCATAGAATAGATATATTCATTTGGATTAGGAATTAGTGGCAGGATGTAAAAATATAATTTTGTTATCCATAAATAAATTATCCCCGGCATATACCCAAAATTTAGTGATAAATAAGTACATAATATATTTTCTGTAATTGAAGGAATAAATGTTAAAGCAAGAAATAAAAACATTTCTTGGTTAAAAGAAAGCGGATGAATTGAAAAAGGTACAGTATTTTCTAGTACAATAAAAAATATACAAATTAGGTAAATTAATTTTTTCTCTTCACTTGCCTTCATTACTAATTGATATCTTAAATACTCTTTTAAAATAATATAGCTAAATATTGGGAAGATAAATTTTTTAAAGGACGTTATGGTTAAGTAATTTTTTGTTTTGGCAAATCCTATTAAAATTCCTGATAAGTAATAGAGCAAAAAAAATGAGATTAATATAATAATAATTTCTAATACAATATCTTTCCAATAGCGTTTTCTATTTTTTTCGAATCCAAATAAAAAATAAGTTAATCCTAGTAATAAAATTAGAATAATATTTAGTGTTGTTTGATTTAAAAATTGAAATTTCAAACTATTTAATAGAAAAAAAAGGATAAAAGTGAAAGAAAAGATAATTAATTTGATATAGCTTTTTTTCATATTATCCTCCTAACTTTAAAATGACACAGTTAAACCGTGCCATTATTCTAATCTGCTGAACTGTAATTTAAAGTAACATCTCCAAATGAAACGGTAAAGTCACCATCTGCTCTTTCAGCACCGGCAGCATATTCTAAAGTAACCGTAATAGCTTCTGCTTTTGTTTTTGCTAATGAATGGCCTGAAATACTTCCTAAGCCACTAGCTGTTTCTGCTTCTGAACCTACTTTTACTTTTAACGAAATATCATTACAAGCCTTTTGTACTAATTCATCTGTAGCTCCTTCTTTTGCCTTGCAAACTTTATTTGCTGTTTCACCAGTAGCATTACCATAAACTATACTTTTTAAATATGCAGTTAACTCTCCAGCATTATAAGCATAAAAGTTATAAGTAGCTGTTTGTCCAGGTTCAGTAAATGTTGCACTTAAATTGCTGATAGTTGGATCATTTGTGTTGTCAATTGCAGCATTTGTTGCTTTTACGGTTTCTGCTGAGACAGTTGGTGTGATTGCACTTGCATCAACACTTTGATCAGAACTTGAAAAATCAACATTTAGTGTATCTTTATCTGGTGTTACGGTTGCACTTGATTGAATTTTTAGGGCATTTGAAAATGCAGAAAATCCAATGGATACTCCTATTACTCCGACAACTAATGCCATAATAGCAATTACTTGTCCTGTTCTCCTTTTTTCCATTATTATAGACCTCTATCTATATTAAGATATATAACATATTTTAATTTTTTTGAAATTTTTGTCATTTAATTTAGGGATACTTCCAAAAACGAACCAAAGAAATTATTTATTTCTTCGATTCTTTATGTATTCTTCAATTAGTTTAACTGTTTTTTCTACTCCCAATGTATCCACATTTAAAGCTAAATTATAGTTATTAAAGTCATACCAGTTTCTATTGGTATAATATTTATAATGTTTAGCTCTTTCATTGTTTATCTTTTTTATTTGTTTTAAAGCTGTTTTTTCTTCTAATCCATAATATTTGGTTGCTCTTTTTACTTTATCTTCATCTTTGCTGTATAGGAAAATAGAAATTGTATTTTTATTATCTTTTAAAATATAGTCAGCACATCTACCTACAATAACACATGAAGTTTTAGCAAGTTTTTTTATTACTTTTTCTTCAGCAATAAAAATTCTATCGTCATTATTCCCTTCGAATTTTCCACTAGATAGTTTTTGATCACTTTTTTCAATGTATTCTTTTCCTAGTCCTGATGATTTACTGGTTAAGGTAATTAACTCTTTATCATAGAATGGAACTTTTAAGTTTTCTGCTAATATTTTTCCAACATATCTTCCTCCACTTCCATATTCTCTTGAGATTGTGATAATAATCTTTTCTTTGGATAAATCTTTATTTATAGATAAATCTATAGAAGTATTTTCTTCTACTAATGTCTTATTTGATAATTTTTGGTATTCACTAGATATGATGAAAATAGCAATAATGAAGGTTATTCCATCAGCAATTGGTCCTGCTTGTAATACTCCTTTAACTCCTTTGTTTAAAGTTATACATAGAAAGCATGCTATTGGAATAAATAAAATGATTTGTCTGATGAAGGATACTGCGGTTGCTTTTTTGACATTTCCAAGTGATTGGACAACGATTGATGTTGTCATTTCTAGGAAATTTAATCCCATTAACATTAGAAAACTATGACAAATTAAAATGGCAAATTCTATAAATAATTTATAACTAGGATCTTTGGTTGAAATAAAGATACTAACTAATTCTTTAGGAAAGCAGTAAAAAATAATGTTAAAAGTAAGTCCTACTATTAAATTTACTATTAATACTTTTTTTAGAGTTTCTCTTACCCTATCATATTTTTGAGCACCATAGTTAAATCCTATTATTGGTTGTGCTCCGATAGAGATTCCTAAAATTGTAGAAATATATAAACTATTTAATTTTGAGATAACTCCATAAACAGATAGTGGGATATCTGCTCCATATTTTGTATGTGCTCCATATTTAGTCATCATGTTGTTCATAAAGATAAATAAGGTTAGTACTGTCATTTGCGTAATAAAAGAAGATAATCCTAATCCTAAAGTTCTAAAAATACTTTTATCTAGTTTAAATGATTCCTTTTTTATGGTTACTGATTTTAATTTTTTTAAGTAAAGAACTGCCATTAAAAATGACACCAGTTGTCCAATAACGGTTGCGATTGCTCCTCCTTTTACTCCCATATTAAAACTAAAGATAAAAATTGGGTCTAAAATAATATTTAGTATTGCTCCTACTACTAGTAGAATCATGGAATATTTTGGTGAACCATCTGCTCTTATAATTTGGGCTAAGGCTGAGTATGTCATCATGAATGGAGCTCCTATAATAATAATTTTTCCATAATCTATTGCATATTGGTAAACTTTTTCTGTACAACCAAAAGCATAAACTAATTGAGATAAGAATAGATAAGATAAAATACTTAAAATGATGGAAACTAGTATAGAAAGTGTAAAAGAAGTACCAATAATTTTTCCTCCTTCTTCTTTCTTTCCTTCTCCTAGTTTTAGAGATAAATTTGCTGCGGCTCCATTTCCAATTAGTCCGGCTACGGCATTAAAAATAATGACTAATGGAAATATTACATTAGTAGCAGCATTTCCTAATGTTCCTACTCCTTTTCCAATAAATATTTGATCAACAATATTATAAATGGAATTAATTAACATGCTAATTACGCATGGGATAGAAAATGATAATAATAGTTTATTAATACCATCTTTTCCTAAATCGATTTTTTTCAAAATAAACACCTCTTTCTAACAATAAAATTTGTCGCTTATTCAATATACCACAAAAAAATTTTCGTGTAAGTATTTTTTTTGATTTTTATATTTTTTCTTCATATTAAATTAATTGCTTATTATTTTTTTTAATGCTATAATTTTAATAGAGGTGGTATGAGTGATTTTATCTTTAATTGATTTATGTAGTGAACCTACATTTTTAGGAATTATTTTTTTTATTAAGCAGCTCCTTAAAATTGTTTGGATTATTATTCCTATGGGATTAATTTTAATGGCTATGGTAGATTTAGCCAAAAGTGTTTTAGCGAATGGTACTGATGAGATGGCAAAGAATGGAAAGGTATTGATTAAAAGAACTATTCTTTGTATCGCGCTATTTTTGATTCCTACTTTTGTTAATTTTCTTGTTAATTTAATGGGAGATGTTGTTTTAGATTCTGACTTCGTTACTTGCTATAAGAGAGCTAAACTTGATACTATATTAAAACTTTCAAATAATAAAGATACTAGTTCTAATGAAAGTTTTGATGATTATACTAATTCTAGTGCTAATGGTTCTAGTGGAGGATTTTCTACTAACACTGGAAATAATAGTAATAATTCTTCTAAAAATATATCTAATATTAGATTAGATAAAAAAACACTTAAATTGAAAGTTAAAAAGTATAAGACATTAACTGCTATCGTTTCTCCATCTGGTGCTTCTAATAAAAATTTAACTTGGAAAAGTAGTAATCCAAAAGTTGCTGTTGTCAATCAAAATGGAAAAGTTACGGCTTTAAAAGCTGGTAAAACTACTGTTACTGTTCGTTCTTCTAATGGAAAAACAGCGAAATGTACAGTAACTGTAACTAGTGCTAGTATTATGAAAATTCCTAATATAAAACAAGGAGATCCTAAATATTTTGGTTATACCTTTCCTGTACACAGTGGTGCATCTATGGCCGGTAATGGTTGTGGCATAGTTTCTGTCACAATGGTTCTTCAATATCTTACTGGAAAAAATATTCCTGTTGAAACCGTTGCTACTTGGGCTGATCAAAATGGACATTTTAACGGCATTGGTTCTAATGGTTCTTTATTTGGTGCGGCAGCACAAAAATGGAATGTTGGTAACGTAACAACAACAAGAAATATAAATACAGTGATAAAAGCTCTTCAAAAAGGTAGACCTGTGGTTAGTTTACAAAATAGAGGATTATTTACTCAAGCGATGCATTTTATTGTTTTAACTGGAATTGATGATAAAGGAAAAATCCATGTTAACGACCCAAATGGTTCTCATACTAGAAGTGTTTATTCAAAGAGAGAAGTAAACCAAAATAATAATACTTACTATATCTTTGATGCAAAAAAATAAATCTATATAATATTTTGGTCAAAAACATATCTGATTTAGATGTGTTTTTTGCAGTTCTGTTAGTATAAAATTAAAGATATTTTTTTCGATTTACTTTATTCTAAAGTCTAAAAAAAAATTAATAGATAAAATTATCTACTAATTTTTAATTACTACTTAATTTTTCTTTTATTATTTTACTAACTTCTCCCATATCAAATTTTCCTTTTACTTGAGGAGTTACCTCTTTCATGATCAGTCCCATTTGTTTTGGAGAAGTTGGTTTTATTTTATCAAAGGCATCATCAATGATTTCTTTTACTTTTTCTATAGATAAAGGTTCTGGCATATACTCTTTTAAAATCTCTATCTCTTTTCTATAATTCTCTGCTAAATCGGTACGAGATGCTTTCTCAAATTCAACGATAGAATCTTTTCTCATTTTAATTTGTTTAGAAATAACATCTATTACTTCTTCATCAGATAAATCATGTTTTGCCTCTATTTTAGCAAGTTGAATAGCACTTTTTACCATACGAATGACATTTAATTTTTCTTTATCTTGGTTCTTCATTGCTACTTTTACATCTTCTGTTATTCTTTCTGCTAAACTCATTTTATTCATCTCCCTTAGGCAGCGTATTTTTTGCTATTACTTCTATTTGAATAATTGTTCTTCTTACTATTTCTTCTAGAATTAATAGTATTTTTTTTCTTTTCTTCTCTTCTTCTTACTCCAGGCTTTTTGTATTCTTTTTTATCTCTTAGTACAGAAAGGGTTGGGGCCGATTGCGTTCTAAGGATTCTAAGAGCTCCATCGATATTATTATTTCTAACATTTACTGACATTTCTATCCCTCCCTTCTGATTCATTACCAATTATAACATCAAAATCCTAAATAAACAAGAATTTTGACTCGTTTTTATAGGAATTTCTTGTATTTTGTTGAAAATGTAAAATACTTTTATTGAATTTATCTTAATAGAATTCAAATTCTGTTAGTTTTTCTTTTTCTCTTTCTTTAAAGTTTGATTTTTTTCTAATTGTTTATCTAAATTATACATTATATTATCAACACCAGCAATGTCATAAATTCTAGTTTGCACAACTTCTTGGTAGTTTTTCATAAAATATAATTGATATTTTTGGATTAAATTTTGAATTAATTGCTTTAGATTTAACTTTTTTGCTAACTGATAATATTGTAATTTATTTTCATTTTTGGGCATCAAATTTTACTGCATTTAAAGTATTTGACTCAAGGTTTGTTTTAGAAAAATCAATATAAAATACTCTCCTGGTTGTATTGTTTCTTTTTTTATTACGGTTACTGTTTCATAAACGTATTGATAACCACCTAATTTTTTCTATTCTTCAATATCCATATTGTCACCTTGGTAATTTATTATAGCATAAATTTATATCAATTGATATAATAAAACCTTATCTCAAAATAGAGATAAGGAATATATTATTTTGTTTTTTCTTTTTTCAACTTTTCTTTTTTCTCCATGACCTTTTCATCTAGTTTTTTGGTTAGAAATGATTCTGAATAATAATCGATTTCTTCCCCTTTTTTATTGTAAGATGCTACTCTAGTTCCTGCTAATAAATCATGTAATCCTCTACCATCCATTTTTATCATTACTGTTAAGATAATGATAAATTGTAGGTAATATTGAATATCATAAACAATAGATGTTACATTATAATAATCATTTCCATTTAAAGTCATTACGCAAATTAATTTGATGATGTAATAGATTGGTTGATAAAGAAAAATTGCTCTAATTATATAACTTAATATTGATACTTTTTTATTGTTATCTTTATTATTTACTATCTTTAGATGAAAAATCTTTTTCCCTAATGTTTCTCCATTGGTGTAATAATTAAAGAATACGAAATAGAAAATTGTTGTTATTAAATAAATAATAAAGTAGCAAATAGAATTCTTTTCTACCTTAGAATATAATTTTTTATAGATTTTTAAATAATGGTTATCTATATTTTTATTTATCTTATTAAATTCTGCCTTGGTAATTTTTTTATCATCATAAAATTTTTCTATTTCTTGTTTATAATCATCACTAATTTTAATAATTTTGCTGTACTCTTTTTCAGTGATTTTTTCATCTTTAAAACTATTTTGTAATTCTAATTTAAATTCACTATATTCTTTTAAGGCATTTGAATATTCTTGATAATACTTATTATAAGTATCTAATTGTTTATTGATGAATGGTACTCCTGATAGACATTGAGTAATTAGCATTACCACCATCATATCGATGAAATAAGCACCAATCCTTTTCAGTATTTTTTTCATGAAATCTCCTAATTTTCTGAAATTACATCACAAATAAGGGTACTAATTTCTGTTGGATTATCAATTGGTAATCCTTCAATTAATCTTGCTTGTGCATATAATATCTTTGTATATTTTTCTAATTCATCCTTATTATCTTTATATAATGTTTTAATTTTTTCACTAATAGGATGTTTTTCATTAATTTCTAGTATCATTTTAGCGTTTACTTTATTGTCGTTTGGTAGAGCATTTAATACTTTTTCCATACTAGCAGATAATTCTCCTTCTGTTGTTAAACAAACAGGATGTTTCTTTAAACGATGAGTAAATTTAATATCCGAAATATTATTGTTTTCTAGTACTTTTTTCATTACTTCAAACATATCTTTAGCATCAGTATTCGCTTTTTCTAGTTCTTTCTTTTCTTCATCATTATCTAAATCTACTGTATCGTTAGAAACATTCATAAATTTTTTGGCATTATAAGTTGTTAATGTTTGTAGAGCAAATTCATCGACATATTCAGTTAGATATAAAATTTCATAGCCTTTTTCTTTGATTCCTTCTACTTGAGGCATATTATCTACTTTATCTGTACTTTCTCCACAAGCATAATAAATATTTTCTTGTCCTTCTTTCATTCTTGAAACATATTCATCTAATGTAACTAATTTCTTTTCTGTTGAAGAATAGAACATTAATAAATCTTTTAAATCATCTTTGTGAACACCATAATCTGCATAAACACCAAATTTAATTTGCATACCAAATGTTTTAAAGAAAGATTCGTAAGTTTCTCTATCTTCTTTTAACATGGTTTCTAATTCTTTTTTGATTTTCTTTTCAATGCTTTTAGCGATTAATTTAAGTGAATGATTTTGTTGTAAAATTTCTCTTGAAATATTTAAAGAAATATCTTCTGTATCGACAAGTCCTTTGACAAAGCTAAAGTAATCTGGTAATAAGTCAGCACACTTATCCATAATTAGGACACCACTTGAATATAATTGTAATCCTTTTTCATATTCTTTAGTATAAAAATCATATGGAAGATGGCTTGGTATGTAAAGAAGTGCATTATAGCTACATTGTCCTTCAACAGAAGTATGAATGGTCTTTAATGGTTTATCATAATCAAAGAATTTAGAACTATAAAAGTTTTGATATTCTTCTTCAGTAATATCTTTTTTGGCTTTTTTCCATAAAGGAATCATGCTGTTTACTGTTTCTTCAACGATTTCTTTTTCATATTCATCTTTACTGCCTTCTTTTAGTTTTGAATGTTCTATCATCATTTTAATTGGATAGCGGATATAATCTGAATATTTCTTTACAATTGATTGAATGTGATAAGTATCTAAAAATTCACTGTAATTTTCTTCTTCTGTATCCTCTTTAATACTTAGGGTAATTGTTGTACCAGTATCTTTTCTTTTTCCTTTTTTGATTTCATATCCATCTGCTCCTTCACTTTTCCAAATATAGGCATCCTCAGAATCAACAGATTTGCTTTCTACTTTAATTTTATCACTTACCATAAATGCTGAATAAAAACCAACACCAAATTGACCAATGATATCAATATCTTGACCATCTTTCTTTTCTTTATCATAAAGTTTTTTAAAATCTAGAGAACCACTTTTTGCGATAGTTCCTAAATTATTTTCTAATTCATTTTCGTCCATTCCACAACCATTGTCTGAAATTGTGATAGTTCTTTTTTCTTTATCTAATTCTATATTGATTTTTAAATCTTCTTTTTTTACATCTAAATCTTTATTTGTTAATGATTCATAATACAATTTATCAATAGCATCACTTGCATTTGATACTAACTCTCTTAAAAAAATTTCTTTATTTGTATAGATTGAATTAATCATTAAATCTAATAATCTTTTAGATTCTGCTTTAAATTGTTTCATAAAAAATACACCTCTTTCTTACAAGGTGTATTATAACTCTTTACTTTAGCAAAGTCAATATTAGACTGCTAATTTATTTTTGTATTTTATCACATTCTACATTTTTGTCTATATATTGTTTTCTAAGCCATTTTTCTAAATCTTTTTGTTTTTGAAAAACTAATAATTTTTTTGAATCATATTTTTTTAGTATATCCATTATGTATTTTCTTCTTTCTTTATTGTATGTAAATACATATAATATAAAGCTCATATCTAATTTTGGTATTTCATGTTTTTTATTTCCTAAATGAGTTAACCTTCTTTTAAATATTCCTTTTAATTGTGTTCTTTTTGGATAATCTAAAAAAATTATTAAATCTGCTCTATCTGTTCTTTGTTCTAATGTATCTATAAAAGTACCATCTAAAATCCAATTTTCTTTTTTTCCTTCTTCTATAATCATTTTATCTCTTTGTTTTGTATCTCTCAAAATCCAATTATCCATATAATGAATTGTATCTAAATGTTTTACTGGTAATTCATATATATTTCCTAAATTTTTTGCTAATGTAGTTTTTCCTGTTCCAGGTGCTCCTATAATTGCTATTCTTTTTATATCTTTTTGTAAATTTTCCTTCATTTTTTCCTAACCTTAGATTAATTTTTTGCTTTACAGTCATTACAAATTCCTGT
>ENA-OPWR01002838-OPWR01002838.1-human-gut-metagenome-genome-assembly--contig:-NODE-2838-length-11360-cov-2.229633_pt1 | contig 11360 bp, 9 predicted proteins | sample MGYA00241507_ERZ502006 | MGnify/ENA primary metagenome ERZ502006 (study PRJEB25962, sample SAMEA2043041) | human gut metagenome | biome: human gut; feature: human-associated habitat; material: faeces... | reverse complement strand
TGGAAACAGGATTTTCTCCGTGCATGGATGAAAAAATAAGATTGTCAGGGAACATCCGGTACATTTCCCGGCCATGAATCTGTACTTTTGGGAGCTGGCTCCAGCCGGAAAAGGGATAACCGGAACGATAATGTTCTTCACTTTCGGATAAATTTGTAAGATAATGATGAAGAGAATGGATATTCATAGCGGCGTACCTCCTGTCAATATACCTGGGATAAAGATATAGTTACTGTATCAAACTGTGTGGATTTGGTCAATAGATTATGAGGAATACGTTATTTTTTTCGCCGGGTCTGAAAGATATAATAACGTTATCAAATATAAGGAGAGGGAAGAAAATGGCAAAAGCAGATTATACCCAGCTGGCAAAAGAAGTAGTTGCAGCTGTAGGTGGAAAAGAAAACATTGTCAACGTGACCAACTGTATGACGAGACTGCGTTTTGTGCTGAAGGACGACAGTATTCCGGATAAAGATAAGGTAGCCGGGATAAAAGGTGTCAAAGGTGTAATGAATCAGGGAGGACAGTACCAGGTTATCATCGGTACACATGTCAGCGAAGTAGTCAAAGATGTGAGACGCGAAGCACAGATTTCAGGAGAAGGAAGCATCAATAAAGAGGATATGAAACTGATCAAAAAAGACAGTCTCTGGAACCGATTCTTTAAAACAATTTCCGGCTGCATCATGCCAATGCTTGGACCGATGATCGCAGGTGGAATCATCAAAGGAATCCTGGTAATCCTGGTAACAGCAGGAATCCTGACAAAAACAGACGGAACGTATCTCGTTCTTTATGCAGCAGGCGATGCAATCCTGTATTTCATGCCGGTAATCGTGGGATTTACCTGTGGAAAAGTATTCGACTGCAATCCATATGTAACAGCTGTCATAGGAGCAGCATTCCTGTATCCTGACCTTGTTTCAGCAGTATCAGCAGAAGGTGGAATTACATTCCTTAAGATTCCGGTTGCGGCAGCATCTTATACAAATACATTCCTGCCTATTGTACTGGCTAGTTTTGTGGCATCCAAACTTGAAAAACTGGCAAAGAAATTTATTCCGTCCATGCTTCAGCTTATGCTGGTGCCGACCTTTGTGCTGGCAGTCACAGTTCCGTTAAGCTGGATCGTCATCGGACCGGTTATGAATACTGTGTCTTCCTGGCTGTCCAAAGGAGTGTTTGGAATCTTCGGAATGAGCCCACTGCTTGGCGGAACACTTCTGGGCGCATTCTGGCAGCTGGTTGTTCTGCTTGGACTTCATGCGGCATTTATTCCGATTCTGATGAACAATCTTTTTTCACAGGGATATGATCCGGTAAATGCAGTATTAGGCCTGACTGTATGGGCACTTGCTGGTGTGACTTTAGGATATGCACTGAAAAACAAAGACCCTGAAAAACGTGGAATCGGATTTGGAAGTCTTGCATCTGCACTTTGCGGAGTAACAGAACCGGCAATCTATTCCATCGCACTGCCGAATTTCAAACTGTTTGTCTGTGCATGGATCGGCGGTGGAATCAGCGGCGGAATCCTTGGAGCACTTGGCGGAAAAATGTATACCATGGCTGGTGACGGTCTGTTTCGAATTCCTGCAATGATCAATCCGGAAGGACTGGATATCAGTTTCTATGGATTTATCATCTGTGCACTGATCTCATTTGCGGTTTCAGCAGTTCTGGCATTTATCATGGCAGATTCTGGTGTGGAAGAAGCTGAGCAGGTGGCAGAACAAATGGATACCGATATGAATAATCATGTTCTGGAAGAAAACAAAATGATATCAGATAATAAAGAAACCATAATCTATGCTCCTGTAAGCGGAAAAGTGATCTGTAGAGAAGATATCCCGGACGAAACTTTTGCCTCCGGAATCATGGGAGAAGGCGTCGGAATCAAACCGGAAGAAGAAATTATTGTGGCTCCTTTTGACGGTGAGATCACATCTGTGGTAGACACCGGACATGCAGTAGGATTGACATCTTCTGATGGTGTGGAACTTCTGATCCATGTGGGTGTGGATACGGTCAAGATGCAAGGTGACGGATTCCAGGTTTTTGTTACAGAAGGACAGAAAGTAAAAACTGGGGAAAAACTTCTGAAATTTGACAGAGACAAGATCAGAAAAGCTGGCTACAGCGATACAACGGCAGTTCTTGTCACAAACAGCGATGATTACAGTTCTGTAAAAACAGTTGCAGAAAACGTAAAACAAAAGGATACTGTGATAATAATAGAGAAATAATGATGGAGGCTTGACATGGAAAATTATCTTTATCCGTTTTTCTGGCAGCATGGGGAAGACCATGATGTTCTTAAGAAATATATGGAAAAAATTTCCGGATGTGGAATGAAAGGGGTATGCGTGGAAGCGCGTCCCCATCCGGATTTTGTAGGCAACGGCTGGTGGAAAGATATGGATTTTATCCTTGATAAAGCCAAGAAACTTGATATGAAACTGTGGATACTGGATGATTCTCATTTTCCTACCGGATATGCAAACGGACGTATTAAATCCGATTATCCACAGTATCTGAAAAAGTATCTGGATATGCGTCGTTACGATGTCCAGGGCCCTTTAAGAAGGGCAAGAATCGATTTTTCACTTCTGAAAGGAAGACCATGGGATAAGCCGGACCCGGAGCAGGAAATCCTGAAGGTTCTGCTTGCGAAGCGCATCAGCCAGAGAACAGAAAAAAGAGATCCGGTGATTGCAGAAAGCATATGTGACATTACAGAACAGATGAATCGGGAGAGCCGTCTTCTGACTTTGGATGTGCCGGAAGGTGCGTGGAGTATTTTTGTTGTATACCTTACAAAAAAAGGCGGGGAGCAGGCAACGCAGGATTACCTGAACCCGCTGGTGCGTGAGGCGACAGAAGTGCTGATCAGGGAAGTATATGAGCCGCATTATACACATTATAAAGAAGAATTTGGAAAAGATGTTCAGGTTCTTCTGCTTCAGAATCACGGTATTTTCGTAGCTGCAAATACCGTAGAAGAGATTGGTGTTTTATTTGATGGCGTGATCTCCACCCTTGAAAAACAGGTAAAACGAACAGCTGACGTCAGCGATGCTGTTACCCCGGAAAAAGAGGCTGCTGCACAGAAGCTTTCCCAGCTGCTCGGACATGCTGTAGAGGTTGTACCGGCTGCTGAAGTAGATAATTTTGTAAAAAATAAAGAAGCTGCCGCACCGCTTCTGAAGCCTTTCACTCCTGATCACATTGTATATTGCGGTCCATATCCGTTATTTATTGAAAACATTGATCAGGCAAAAGAAGCACTGGATGCGTTTATGACTGAAAATGATAAAAAGCCAAGACTGATCCTGGTTCAGGGCGTTGGTGCATTTATTATGGAAGATGACAAGGGGAAAGCTGCCAAGGCCCAGCTTCTGGCTAAGGATGCCATCAAGCTTGCAGTCTATGCAGAAAGCTTCGGCGGTCCGCTTCAGATGACAGATGAGATCACTTATTTCATTACCCATTGGGAAGCAGAAGCTTACCGCAGTAAGAAATAAAGAAAAGAAAAAGATTCTGGTAAAAACAGGATGTTACAATCTTGTTTTTACACAGAATCTTTTTTGCAAATTATATGCCACAATTTGTGTGATTTTCTATAGTGTTCTCAGCCTCTTACTGTGGCATAACCCCATCTGCTGCTTCGATATACGGATTATCGATCTCATCAAAGGCGCCCTCGTCAACCTTGGCTGCATAGGCCGGGTCGATTGGCATTTTGCCAAGAACCGGAACATTCAGGGATGCGGCGATCTCGTCAATGTGACTTTCGCCGAATACTTTCAGCTCTTTGCCGCAGTTTGGACATTTCACATAGCTGTAGTTCTCTACAAGACCCAGAACCGGCATCTTCATCATTCCAGCCATATTGTATGCCTTCTTCACGATCATGCTTACAAGATCCTGTGGAGAGGTTACGATCACGATTCCCTGGATCGGAAGGGACTGGAATACAGTCAGCGGAACGTCGCCTGTTCCTGGTGGCATATCTACGAACAGGTAATCTACATCACCCCAGATAACATCTGTCCAGAACTGTTTTACCATGTTGCCAAGAATCGGTCCCCGCCAGATTACCGGAGTGTCCTCAGTTGGAAGAAGCAGGTTAATGGACATAACCTTGATTCCGTTTTTGGTCTCCATAGGGAAAATACCGCTGTCGTTTGCCTGGGCAGCACCTTTCAGGCCGTACATTTTCGGAATGGATGGTCCGGTAATGTCTGCGTCAAGGATTCCTACTTTATAGCCTTTCTTTGCCATTCTGTTTGCAAGAGATGCTGTCACGAAGGATTTTCCAACGCCGCCTTTACCACTTACAATACCGATTACATGCTTTACATTTGACATTGCATTCATTGCTGCCTGCATGCTCTGCGGATTTTTCTTGCTGGCACAGCCTTCACAGCTTGATTTGTCGCAAGTCTTGCTGTCACATTCTTTTGCCATTTTTATCTATCTCCTTTTTCCTTATTTATTTCATAAACCTGTCAATTGCACGTTCCAGTTCCTTGATGGCGTCCTTGTCTCCATGCTCTACCGCATCCACAATACAGTGTTCAATGTGATCCTGTAAAATAATCTTGCCTGTATTATTAATAGCAGATTTCACTGCGGAAAGCTGGATCAGCACTTCGCTGCAGTCCCGGCCGTCTTCCACCATACGTTTGATGGATTCCAGGTGCCCGATTGCACGGGAAAGCCGGTTCAGTACAGCCTTGGTCTGTGCATGACTGTGGTGATGTCCGTGTTCTCCATGGGAATGCATGACAGTGGTGCCATCTTCCAGAACATGGGTATGCATATGCTCTTCCTCGCCTTCATGCAGGTGGTTCTCTAACTGTTCTTCTATCATGTCATCCTCCTGTTTTTCCAACCATTTCGCATATCCAACAGTGTTCTGTGGATGGTTTCTGACTGGTGTAATTCTTTTGAAGCACGTCCGTTTATTATAACATACTTCCCTTAAATATGCACTATTTCTGATGATTGTATTAAAAAATATGCCTTAGAGCCTGTTTGAAAAATCATTCCCGCAATCTGCACGCCCCACTTTGCGGTATATTTTGTCTGAATTCGGTTGCCGTAGCCCGCTACGGCACCCTCATCCGGACAAAATCTCCCACAAATTGTGACGCACATCTTGCGGAAAGCCTTTTTCAAACATGCTCTAAGGTCGTTGTTGTAAGCAGTAGCTTAAAATCCGCTTCGTGACCTGCAGCTTATATTTCCGTAAAGGAACATCTCTGTTTGATCTGGGAGGTCTGGATGTCAAATATGATGGTGCCATCTTCCAGAACCGTCTTCTCATAGGTTACTTCTTTTCCCTTAAATTTATTCTTCACATATTCCTCAGGATCTTCAATTTCCACCTCGTCCACAAATACATCCCTCATCTGGTTCCTTGGACATTTATTGAAAATTTCCCAGATTACTTCATACTCTTTCATATTCTCACCTGCTCTTTTTTGTAAAACTATCTGCTCCTTTGTCATCTCCCGCATTTGCGTTACTGTTTCCCCGGCTGACTGCAGATGTTTTTCACAATAAAGCTAATCCTTTTTCCATAAATTAATTTCATTATAGATATTTTGTACTTTTTTGTCAAAAATAATTGAACTTCTTCAGAGAATGTCGTATCATAGAAATACTAAAATCGAAACGACATGAAGCGAAAAGGAGATATAGCCATGCAGCTTTTAAAAGAACGTATTCTGAAAGATGGCGTTGTGAAACCAGGCAATATATTAAAGGTAGACAGTTTCCTGAACCACCAGATGGACATTGACCTGATCAATGAGATTGGTAAGGAGTTTAAGGCGCGTTTCTCAGACTGCCCCATCACCAAGATCCTCACTATTGAAGCTTCCGGTATTGGCATTGCCTGTATTGCAGCACAGTATTTTCATGTTCCTGTAGTATTTGCCAAGAAATCCCAGAGTGTAAACCTGGACGGAGAGATGTACTGCACCAAGATTGAATCCTTTACCCATAAGAAAGTTTATGATGTTATTATTTCCAAGAAGTTCCTTGGCCCGGAGGATCACGTACTTCTTATTGATGATTTCCTTGCAAATGGCTGTGCTCTTCTCGGACTGATCGATATTGTCAAGAAATCCGGAGCTACTCTTGAGGGTGCCGGAATCGTAATTGAGAAGGGCTTCCAGCACGGCGGACAGCAGATCCGCGATATGGGTGTCCGTCTGGAATCTCTGGCTATCATTGATTCCATGACAGATGATTCCCTGACCTTCCGCGATTAATTTTTAGGAGCAAAAATACCAGTAATCATCAAACGATTACTGGTATTTTTATTTTACTTACGTATTTTTTATTTTACTTACGTATTTTCATTTTACTTACGTTTTATGCTTTTCCACTACTCTGCAGCTTGCTATTACTCTCCTGGTTTTCTCCATCCTTTACAGCCGGAACTTCTTCCGTGCTCACTTCAGGCTCATCCTTTGGGGTTACCTGGCTCTTTTTCCCAGATTCACCACCTTCCGGTGTAAGACTCGCCTCCGGCGTCACTGTCACTTCCGGTGTCGGACTTATTTCCTCTGGTACAGGCGTAGGAGAGGCTTCCGGCGCGATCATTTCTGCCTGATAGAATCCATTATCCACAAGAATCTGATAATTATCCTTATCAATCAGCTTTCCATCACAAGTAACCGTTCCAATAATCTTCACACCATTATCATACTGGGAATAATTATTGATATCAACGTCATCCCCATTCAGGTAGGTTTCCACCAGCTTCGTCAGGCCTTCTGCCAGATCACGGCGATCCAGCATGACTGTAAAACCGATTTTTTCTTCTGCCACACTTTTAACAGCATCTGCATCTGCATTTACACCTGTGATCAGAGGCCAGTTCTCATCACCAGGCTGGAGCTGCTCTTTTTCCAGAAACTCCAGAGCCGCCAGCGCAAAATCATCAGAAGCAGTGCAGATAATATCCGGAGTTTTCTCCAGAGAATAAAATTCGTCTATCTCAGATTTCAGCTGCTTCTTCGCAGTATCTGTATTCTGATCCATAATGCTGGTTTCATCAAAAGTCACACGGCCGGAACGGCAGATCAGTGTACCATCGTCAATATACTCCTGCAGCACCTCCATTATTCCGTTAAACAGGAATAACGAATCGTCATCATCCGGAGAGCCCATAAGAAACTCTATGGTACGAACGCCTCTGTCTTCCCGGACTTTATCCAGTTCTTCTTTCTCTACAATATTTTTGGCGATTTCTTTTCCAATCGCACGCATATTAAAAGTGACAAAATATTTCACATTGGGCGTATCCATGATCAGATTGTCATAGTCAATTACCGGAATTGAGAGCTCGGAAACCTCTTCCAGTACATCTGTAAGGCCATATGGATCAACAGGTGAAATTACCAGTGCTTTCAGTTTCTCATCCTGAAGAAGCTCCCGGATCTGTTCTGCCTGGGTGTCAGAATCATCCCCGGCAAAATACATAGCAGCTTCATAACCGGCCTCTTCCAGGCGTGATTTCAGTTCTGTACGCTCCAGACTGCTGTTGATATCCTCTCCCTCTTCCGGAAGCAGAACCCCCACCTTATCAAGATTTTCCTCCGGGGCTTCAGTTGTCTCACTTTCTTCTGAATTTTCATCACTTTTATCACTGTCCTGTTTATCGGACTTTCTATTCGTATCCTTTTTGCTGTCAGCGTCCTTCGTGTCTCCAGTGCCCTCATTTTCGTCCTCAGTGCTCTCTTTTACAGCCTCGGTGGCTTCATTTTTACTGCAGCCTGTGAGAAAAGCACTGCACACCAAAAGTCCGGTAAGAAGTCCTGCAATTTGCTTTTTCATAAAAATCCCTTTCTATGTAACTTCATATCATTCTCTATTTCCAAGCTTTTTCAAAAAGCATTCTTACTTATATTCTTTCAGGATTCCCTTCAGGTAATCACGGTAAGCCTGAACTGACTTCTTAGGCTTCATAAGGATTACATCTTTCCCCATGCCTGTAAGCCATCCGTAAAACTCAGAGGTCTCATCCACCTGCACTGCAGCAACGAAAGTATCCTCTTCTTTCTCCTTGTACTGGGCATAATTTCCAAGTGCTGCCATGACTTCTTTCTTTTTCTTATTTCTGCAAAGAAGCTTCACCGGTTTATCCTCCTCAGAATCTGACGGTGGAAGCAGCCAGGAATTTTTCGCCTTTTTTTGAGCCTCATTGGAAAATGCACTGCCTTCATTCTCTGTTCCAGCACTGTTTTTTGCAGAGTCGTCCGGATTTGCACTCTTCTTTTCTGTAGTGGATGTATTTACGCTCTCTGCGGCAGCTTCTCCGGCAACATAATATCCGGTATACTTTCCTCTTTTAAACTTAATGTCCATGCCAAAGCTTCTCAGCACTTCCATATCGTCATAAATACTTTTTCGCTCAGCACTGACTCCGTTTTCCTGAAGTCTTCCGATAATTTCCTGCATAGTGCACGGATGTGTTTCACTGGTCTCTCTCAATATTTTTTCAAGATAAAGGATTTTCCCTTTTTGATTGATTCCTTTTGCCATATCGTTCCCCTTATTTTTATCTGTACATATATCCCAGAGCGTGTTTGAAAAAAAGCTTTCTGCAAGGCAGGAATGATTTTCAAACAGGCATTGGAGCTTGTTTGTATCAGTTCTCTTTTACAAAGCGATGATATACGTAATCATTTGCTGCCTTCTCTTCTGTATCATCCAGCGGCGCAAGCTGGACTTCCTTTCCATATTTCTGCTCAAGAGCATGTGCGATCAGCCAGTCTGCCAGCTGCGGGTTCTTGGGAAGAAGCGGACCGTGAAGGTACGTTCCGATCACATTCTTGTAAACCACACCCTCATAGCCTGTTTTTCCATCATTTCCAGATCCATAGAGTACTTTTCCCAGAGGCTTGCAGTTATTAATACAGGTTCTTCCTCCATGGTTCTCAAATCCAACCACAGGCATATCAAAAAGGTCGCTTTTCAGCACAATATTGCTGATCAGACGTCCCTCTCCCTGTTCGGTGTAAAGATCTACCAGGTCAAGCCCTGTAATGGTTCCCTGATCTGTCTTATAATATTTTCCAAGAAGCTGGTAACCACCGCAGATAGCGATAACTACGCCTCCATCTTCCACATATTTCTTAAAATCCGGCTGAATTTCTTTCAGTTTCTCACAAACCAGCATCTGCTCCCTGTCAGAACCACCGCCCAGTAGCACAATATCCAGTCTGGAAAAATCAATCTTGTCCCCCAGTTCAAAGGCAATGGTCTCTGCCTCAATTCCACGCCACTGGCAGCGTCTCATAAGGCACTGGATATTTCCTCTGTCTCCATACAGGTTCAGGAGATCAGGATATAAATGTCCGATTGTCAGTTTCATTCCTTTTCTCCCTCCATTTTCTTAAGAATATTATGAGTGCTGAATAATGCAGTGTAGTTTACCAGAACGTAGAGATTGCCTACGCCGTCTTCAATCCTTTTTCGGATCGCTGTTTCCACATTTTCCTCAAGCATAACCGGAATGTCCACATATTTCATCCGAAGGCGCATATCCTGGCAGCGGATACCGCTGACTGTAATGGAATGAATGCTCGCATCGCCCAGAAGGTCAAAATCCACATCCCAGAGCCAGGAAATATCTGTTCCATCCTGTGCATTGTCGTTGATGGTGATAATAATATCTTTCTGTGTTTTATCCTGCATAACTGCGGAAATATTCTGGTTAAAACCGGCAGGATTCTTTGCAAGGTTCAGCATAACACCAGTGCCTTTAATACGGAACTGTTCCATACGACCATTTTCCGGATTGAATTTCTGAAGCATATTCTGGAAATGCTCTCCGGAAAATCCAGCTGTACGCAGCCCGGCATAAGCAGCCAGAATATTGTATACATTATAGAAGCCTTTGTAATTGGCTGTAAGGTGCTTATCCTCTACCTGAAAGGACAGCTGGTCACCAACTTTTACATCGTGGGCATCATATTTGATTTCTGGTCTTGCAAAGCCACAGGATGGGCACTTGTAATCCCCCAGCTGACTATAGTGGTAAAAACTGTATTCCAGCCTGGCACCACACTTTTTACAAAAACGGCCTTCCCGTATCTCGTTTGCCGCGCTCTTCTGGACAGGCTTACTGATTCCATATGTGATATACGGATTGCCGCTGTCCATAGCAAGATACGCCGAAAGCGCATCATCCGCATTTACGATTACCTGCATTTTCGGTACTGTGCGGATCATCTCTTCCAGAATGTTCATGGTAATATCAATTTCACCGTAGCGATCCAGCTGGTCGCGAAACAAATTAGTCAGAAGCATGTAGTCCGGCTTCAGGCCTGGAAATACATGGCGGGTAGAAGCCTCGTCTACCTCAATGCAGGCGTAATCTGCATCCAGCCTGCCTGTAGGTCCGGCAGCCAGCACAAAAGCTGCTACAACGCCGTTTAACATGTTAGAACCAGTGTGATTGCAGACTACTTTCTGCCCTTCATTTTCAAGGGCTGCGCAGAGCATGTTGTTGGTGGTTGTCTTACCGTTGGTTCCACAGGTTACAAATATTTTCTTCCGCACCTGAGAAGAAAGATCTTCCAGGATGTCAGGATTGATCTTTAATGCGATCTTGCCCGCCCAGGTCACTCCCTGGCGTCCCATTTTCCTGCAGATAAAGCCTGCAGATTTCGCTGCAAAAACAGCAGCCATTGTTCTGATTTTCATGTGTATTTAATCCTTTTTCACTACTATTCACAGGGTAAAGCTCAAAAAGCAATTATGAATGAGCCAATGAATGGCAGTCCTTTTCAAGTATTATTTTCGTATGTTATATAATTAGACAGTGCAGCTTAATTCAGGTTATCTGTGATCAGTACATCTGTACAGACACCTTGCGCCCCATTCGCCAGATATCTTCTGGCTTCCTCTTTGTCATTTATGGTATAAATATATACCAAAATCTCTCTTTCGTCAAAAATTTTCTGAACTTCTTCTGACCAGTAGTCTTTATAAATGGTTACTGCACTTATCCCATTGGTCTTGCAAAATTCAGCAATGTTATTCAGTTCCTCTATAGAATAATCCTGCCACAGAGAATAAATATAGGCTGGAAACCTGTACAGAAGTGCAGTTCCCGGATACATAGCAAAGTTATAAATCTCTGGTATGATCTGCCCCAGTGTATGTTGAATTCCGGCATTTATGGCAATCTCCCGGTACTGGGCATAGTCCTCCAGCGTTCTCTGATAATTTCGAACCGAATACTGCTTGGAATCCACCATTACAAAGGCATCCGGATATTCATCCAAAAGCTTCAGAAGATCTTCCAATGTTAATGGTGTGTATTTCCCGTA
>ENA-OPWR01002837-OPWR01002837.1-human-gut-metagenome-genome-assembly--contig:-NODE-2837-length-11361-cov-2.315496_pt1 | contig 11361 bp, 7 predicted proteins | sample MGYA00241507_ERZ502006 | MGnify/ENA primary metagenome ERZ502006 (study PRJEB25962, sample SAMEA2043041) | human gut metagenome | biome: human gut; feature: human-associated habitat; material: faeces... | reverse complement strand
GTTTCTCAGCCTCTAATTTTTCTTGTTCTTCTTTAACAAGTTTTTCTGGAGCTTTTTTAACAAAGTTTTCATTGGCTAATAATTTTTCTCTTTTTTCAATACTAGCTTTTAAGAAAGATATTTCTTTTTCTTTTTTTTCAATATCTTCTTTGCTTTCTTCTTTTTCATCACATAAGGTCATATTATAGTTTTTATAGACAACTTCATATTTATTTTCACTTTGGCTTTCAGAGGCTATATGATCTGTTATTTTTAACATTTGCATAATAAATGTATAATCTTCTTTATTATTTAATAAAACGTGATATTCTTTACCAATATTATGTTCTGCTTTCATATTTCTGAATAAACGAATGAATTCCATTTCATCTTCAACTTCTAAAGAAACATCTTTAAACACTTCTTTTTTGTCATATTTTGGATAATCACTTAACATGATTGTATCTTTTGTTTCTAAAACTTTTTGATAAATTTCTTCTGTTACAAAAGGCATGAATGGATGAAGCATTTTTAAAATACCTACTAAAACTTTACGTAAAACAAGTTTTGTTGTATTTTCGCTCATATGGAATTTGGCCATTTCTATATATTTATCACAGAAATCTTCCCAAATGAAACGATATAAAATGGTACCCACATTTTGGAATTCAAATTTATCCATATATTTTGTTACAGCTTTCACGGTTTCGTTATATTTTGTTAAAATCCATTTATCTTCTTTATTTAAAGTAAGTTCTTCCGTTTCATCTAAACCATCTAAATTCATCATGACAAAACGAGAAGCATTCCAGATTTTATTAATGAAATTCCAAGTACTTTTTACTTTTTCTTCATCATATCTTAAATCAGTTCCCCCAGCTGTAGAAGTAGTTAAATAGTATCTTAAAGCATCAGCCCCATAAGAATCTATTACATCCATAGGATCTACCCCGTTGCCAAGACTTTTACTCATTTTTCTACCTTGTTTATCCCTAATTAAACCATGAATATAACAATATTCAAAAGGACGAGTATTTGTAAAATGAAGGCCTTGGAAAGTCATTCTATTAACCCAGAAAGGAATAATGTCATAACCAGTTACTAAAACATTCGTTGGATAATACTTAGAAAGTAAATCTGTATTTAAAGGCCAACCAAGGGTTGAAAAAGGCCATAAAGCACTGGAAAACCAAGTGTCTAAAACATCTTCATCTTGAACCCAGCCTTCTTCTTTAGGAGCTTCCATACCAACGTAAACATTGCCATCTTTATACCATGCTGGTATTTGATGTCCCCACCAAAGTTGTCTTGAAATACACCAGTCATACGTAATTTCCATCCAGTGATTCATTATTTTTTCATAACGTGCTGGTAAAAATTTAACTTTCGTTTCTTTATTTTTTTGATTTTCCAAAACGGCATCCGCAAGAGGTCTCATCTTAACAAACCATTGTTTAGAAACAATAGGCTCAACCATAGCATCGGTTCTTTCAGAATGCCCAACACTATGAACGATAGGTTCCACTTTAAGTAAGTAACCTTTTTCTTTTAATTCTTCTAATAATTTTTCTCGACATACAAAACGGTCCATGCCAGCATAAGAAAGGCAATTTTCGTTCATGGTACCGTCTAAGTTTAAAATATCAATGCCTTCTAAGTTATGTCTTTTACCTACTTCGTAGTCATTTGGATCACTTTTAGGGGTTATTTTAACACAACCCGTACCTTTTTCCATATCAGCGTGTTCATCGGCAATAATAGGTATTTCTCTATTAACAAGTGGTAAAATAACGGTTTTGCCAATGTATTTTTGATATCTTTTATCGTCTTTGTTAACCGCGACTGCCATATCCCCAAACATTGTTTCAGGACGAGTTGTTGCCACATCTAAATATTCATCTGTTCCTTTAATAGGGTATTTTAAATGATAAAAATTACCTGGTACATCTTTATAAATAACTTCTTCATTTGATAAAGCCGTTTTAGCAACAGGATCCCAATTAATCATTCTTTCCCCACGATATATAAGACCTTCGTTATATAAATCAACAAATACTTTACGAACTGCTTTAGATAGGCCGTCATCTAAGGTAAATCTTTCTTTCGAATAATCCACACTTAAACCAAGTTTAGCCCATTGACGATGGATATTAGAAGCATACTCATCTTTCCATTTCCAAGCTTCTTTTAACCAATCTTCCCTTTTCATGCTACGAGGATCAATTCCTTCTTCACGAAGTTTTTTATCAACTTTTGCTTGCGTAGCAATACCAGCATGATCCATTCCAGGAACCCATAGAGCATCAAAGCCTTGCATTCTTTTATAACGAATCATAATATCTTGAATAGATGTATTCCAAGCATGACCAAGATGTAATTTTCCTGTTACATTTGGAGGTGGAATAACAATGCAAAATGGTTTGCCGTCATTTTTACCACTTTCAAAATAGCCTTGTTCTTTCCAAAAATTATATTTTCCTTCTTCTATTTCTAAGTGATTATATTTTTTATCGATTAAGTCCACGATTTTGCTCCTTGATTTCATCATATGTTTTTAAAAGATTTGCTGTATCAATATTCTTCCAAACTTTTTTTGACGCATCATATTTAATCAAACGAAATCTTTTAAAAGCTTCTTCTTCCATTATATTTTCAACAAAATAAATAACTTGATGAGTACTGATATGTTCCGGAAAAAGAGCTACTAAATCATTAATACCATCCATAATAGTTAACATCTGATAATCCTTAGCGGCGCTTTTAGCGTTATCCAATATAGAGTCATTTTTCACTTTATAATTGGCATCTACTTCTTGTTTTAATGTTTCAGCAATTAATTCATCATTCCATTTATTTACATCTTCTGTAGCATTTGTTAATACCATACCTGTTCGACTAATTAATAAAATTTCTTTCATAAATAATTTCTTTCCTCTCTTCAACTTCTCAGTCCTTAAAAGGCAAAAATCAAGATTAAAATAAATGAATTAAACTTTTTTATTATAATGATTAACTGCAAAATACATACATAAATCAATGAAGAAAATTTCCCAAATTATTTTTTTCTAAATATATTCTAAATCTGAAAACATGTTTTTTTATTTGATGTAATGGTACTTTAGATGACAATTGATTATTATTTCAAAAATGATGATTTTAATATTCTCATGGATGACTAACTTAAATCTTTAAATGTTAATTTTACCCTCATTTTGAATATTCAAATTTAATTATTTATTTTCAACTATTAACGCCTTTCTAACAAAAAAGAATGATCCATCCAAAGGAGTCAAAGTTTGACGGTACCATCCTTATTTTTTCTCTTTCTTGATAAAGGAGACATCTCCTACATGCATTTGTTAACAACCTTCTAAAATAAATTTTGTTTATTTACACCAACCATAAACTCTCTTTAAAAAATTTATTTTATACTCCTTTAACTTCTTCGCATTTCTTAAATATCATACCAGGATATTTTCTAAAAATCAAGATAGTTTAATCGTTTGCCTTAAACTATTACCAATATATACTTTTAGATTGGTTTCTTCTAAAATTGTTTTACCTTCATTACCAGCCAAAGAAAAGGTATCACTAATTATTTTATTATTCATTAAATCGTAAACATAGAAGGTATCTTCATTTGTCGTACAATTTAAATATTTACCTGTAAAAGATAATTTTTTAAAATGACCATCTAATTTTTCATTATTATTATAATCAATCAAAACATTATCATTATTAAGTGTTTCAATGATAATAACATCCCCATTAAAAGCCACGATTGGTTCAGTAATATTTGCTGTTAAAGTTGCGTCATTAGTATCAATAATATTCCAAGTCCCATCTTTTAAAGCAATGTAATAATCCGAATTTAAAAGTTCTGTACTTTCTTCATAAGAAAGACCAATGAATTTATAATTATCAGTAAAAGGAATAAGCATATGGGGCATATTTAGAAAACTCATTACGCCATAATTACCATCCATATCTGCTAAAATAACATTATCATTAGTGAGTCCCTGTCCATAATCTTTAACTTCTTTATAAGTTGTAGTTTTATAGGCTGATTTTGTTTTTATATCATATAAGAAAGTTATTCCATCATCTGTAATAAAAGCATATCTATCTTGAATAACTTTAACGTAAGCAGAAGAATCGATAAAAGTCTTTTTATATGTACCATCAGTCACGGTATTTTTAGCAATATCACAATCATCAGAAGTACATTCATAATTACCAATCAACTCGCCATCTTCCGTATAAAACCATAATTTATTATCAAAAAACTTTTCTTTATTCGTGTTTGGCTTCTCATTATTAATGATAATCTGTTTTTTAGAGTGGTGTAAAAACATGCCATATCCCCCTAAAAAGGAAGAAAGGACGAGTAAAATAACAATCGTTATCCCCGCACTTTTAGTTATTTTCTTGTCCATCTGTCGTCTCTTCTTTCTCACTTACATAACTGCCATCTAATAAGAATTTTAAAGGAGCATTATAAGTATTATTGGTATTACCAATTTCGACATAAATATACTTACTATCAAAGGTAATTCTAAAGGAGTTGACATTGCTACCATAATAACGATCTGTTAAAAGTTTAAGGCCATTTTCACCTTTTTCATCCCCATTTACTTCATAAATGTATTCTTTATTTGGTTCATCGTAACGATACAAATGAACACGATGATTAATAACTGCAGCATAAAAATCGTCATAAAGTTCTACATAATTATATGCGGTACTACTTATTTCTTTATCAAATGAATGAACAAAGAACATGTTATCTTTAAAAGTTTTCAAATAATTTTTGTAATAGTCGACAATTGGAGAAGCTTTATCTTCAGTTTGTTTTGAACCATTTTTATCATATAAAGAATATTTATTATTTTCTGTCACCGCAAAGTAGTCGCCTAAACGTTTAATTTCGGATTTATTAAATTGAATAACAGAACTTACGCCATCACTCGTTATTTTATTAACGCCGTATTTACCGCTAGCTTTTGAAACAGCAATAAAGTATAAATTAGAAGGAGTAATAAAAGTTACATCTTCACCACCTGTATAAGAAGAAGTGTCCACACTAGAAAATTCACTAATAGGTTTCGTTGTATTACTTAAATCAACTAAATAAATGCTAGAGCCATCTTTAATAAAGGCATATTTTTTACCGATAATTGGAATGTAACCTTCTTTGACATCTCCCGTTTCTTTCACATTACCATTTGTTTCTCTGTAGACAGAATCACTAGCTATAGTACAATTGCTAAGTTTTTGGGTATTATTTTCAATCGTATTTTGATTGTTGCAACGGTAAGAACCTAGAAGTTCTTTTTTACTGCTATCGCCATAAATATACAAAGAGCCATCAAAATAATTTAAGAACGCTAAATTTTTAGATAATCTTCCCTCTTTTAAATTAACATTATAATTTGTTTTCTCATCATTATCATAAACATTAACAAGAAGAATATCGTCTGTTAATTCATAATCAAATGATTTTTTAGTATTTACAAGTTTTAAATCATCATTATAAACTTCTGTTTTATTATAAACGTCACTTTTCAATTCGATGTCTTTCATGCTGTATGAATTGTCTTCATAATCTAAAACATATAACTTGTTTTGACGAACAGAAATCATGATATCTTTTAATAAAACAATATAGTCTTGATCATCATTTTTGCTTACTTCTTTAGCATTATAATCATAAACATGATATTTATTTTGACTATTTTTCGTTACCACGTATTTATCATTAGCATTCACAATGGTTTCATTGAAAGCCTTTGTTAAAGGTTTATTTTCCAAGTTGGATACATAAGAATTGTTATCTTTACGAACAGAAACAAGTTTTACTTCCTCTTGATTAGGAATAATGTGTAATTCATCATAAGTAGCCGGAATAACCGTTTTAGCTTCCTCATCAGTTAATTCTATTAAACCGTATTTGCTTTCCTCATTTTTTACAATGATATCATTCGTATATTGATAGCTTGTTAAGACATCATAGACAGTACTTACTGTTTTTTCATCTTTAAGATCATATAAAATATAACTTTTAACACTTTCATCTTTTGTATCTCGAATGAAAACAAAACGATCGTGATAAATAGAGGAACGAAGTTGTAAAGCTTCTTCTTTTTCATTTTCAAGTCTTGTGGTATCCATCACCGTATCTTGATTTAAGAAAGCCACTTCACATTGTTTTTCATCTTTATTAACACATTCATATTTACCAAGTTCTTTACCATCTTTATCAAGCAAAATAAGTGTTCCATTCTCGTAACGATAATTATCTTTTTCTAAAATAACATCAGGATTGCTTAAGGAAGAAGAATTGTCTTTTTTTAAAACAAAGAAAACAATAACCCCTACAATTAATAAGACGACTAAAACAGCAACAATAGAAAAGATGATTTTCTTTTTTTTATCAAGAGACTTCCACCAATCCTTTAACTTATCTAAAGGTTTCTTTTTCTTAGGTGGTTCTTCTTTTTTCATTTCCTCTTTTGTTTCCACTTCTGTTTTAAAAATCAAATCCGAATCTTTCATATGTTCATCAAATTCACTTTGATATTCATTGGCAATATTTTCTAATGATTCTAAGGCTAAATCACTTAAGGTATTAAGTTCTTTAGTATCTTCTTTTTTAGTTAAATTATCCGTTTCATTATTCATATTTTGAACCTCTTTCTATTTTTAACTTTTTAAGAGTGTTGTTTATGTTGTTTTTGTTTGTAATCATCTACTACTCTTACTCTCTTCTACTATAAAAGAATATCACATTTTTTTTCGAAAGTATAGATTAAAAAAATGAAGATATTTATAGGAGGTTATTTTAAAGTATTAAAAAAACTGCCATTGAAAAATTTCTTTGACAGCATAAAAATTAGAATTCTTATCTTTTAATTTTTCTTGATCATCTTTTGATACAATAAATATATTATTATTTTTAGAAAGTTCACTTTGAATAAATTCACATATAAGAGAATACATCTCCAAATTAGCTAATTCAGGAGAAGATACCACTGGTTTTTTAGATACTTGACTCCAAAATAAATAATTTTCAAATGAGTGTAGATGATCGGTACTTATTTGAACAAAATCTGAATATGGTCAAGATAACGTCTCTCGTTAAGTTTGGTACACCAATTTGGTGGGGCATCTACCGTACTCTTTACTCGATCATCATATACACTAATTCCGCCAATATTAGCAGGAGTAGCACATCGAATAAATATCGTTTCGTAATTATCACAAAATTTTTTTAGTTAGTCTACTTGGTTAACCCATGGATGAGAATCACAAATTAAAAGAGGTACATTGCCAAGCAAATAAAATGTTAGGATGTCTTCCTCAGTCAAGTTGCCTTCATTGGGAGTTCTTAAATTTTTCTCCAGTTCTTCTTCAAATAACCATTTTTTTTAATTACCCTTCTTTCTTCTTTTTCATTTCAAATTGGCTGTACTCTAACACAAAATCTAGGTAATTACAACTTTATTTAAAATCTAACTTGAAATAAAAAGTCTAAAAACCATGAGAATTTATCATAGAAAAAGAAAACTAAACACAAAGCACTAATTAAAAATGGGCCATATGGAAGTTCTTTAGTATGAGAAGAATATAAAGTAAACGTGGCATACGGTAAAGCCAAAAAAGTAGATAAAATAAGAGCCATTAAACCGTGAGGAAGACCTAAAATAAGTCCGAATAGAAATGAAAGTTTGATATCTCCTCCTCCTAAAGCTTCTCTTTTAAATAAAAATTTACCTAAAAGTCCGATAAAAAACATAAAGAAAAATAAAATAACGCCAGCAAGGATTCTTGAAAGAGCAAAAGAAAGACCATAAAAGAACCATTGTAATAGAAAAATACCAAGCGCACTAACAATTAAAGGAGAATCTAAAATTATCATATATTTAATATCGGTCAAAAAGATCAAATCAAATAAAGAAAAGAGAAAAAGAGATATTAAAAAATAATAAGAAAAGCCATAATAAAAGTAAGATAAAGAAAAAGATAGTCCTAGAAATATTTCAGTAATTAGCATTGTTTTAGGAAGTTTATGATGACAAGAAGAACATTTTCCTTTTAAAAATAAATAAGAAAAAATTGGCACTAACTCATAAAAAGCTAAAGGATGATTACAATAGTCACAATGACTTCTTGGTTTAACAATGGATTTACCAAGGGGTAGTCTTTCTGCCATCACTCCATAAAAGGAAGCTAAAACGCTTCCTAAAATAAAACACATTATACCATTAAATACATTCATAACATCACCTATTCTAGTTGTCCATATAAATCGAACATTGGCACCATAACAGCCATTAAAATCACACCAACAATTACAGCTAATAAACAAATAGTAATCGGTTCGATAAATGATTTCAAGCTATTAACCATAGAACGATGCATTTCTTGATAGTAACTACTTACTTTGCTCATCATCTCAGCTAACTGACCTGTTGATTCACCTGTTTCAATCATAAAGTAAGCAACATCTGGTACCGCCCAATGATCTTTAAAAGCTAAACTTATTTTATCACCTTTGACAATATTGTCGATGGTATTATACATAATTTCTTTATAAATCTCATTATTTGTTATTTTACTTAAAATATCAATACTATCCGTAATAAAAACATTATTTTTTAAAAGAGAAGCAAACGTTTTAGAAAAGATAGTCATTTCATTATAAATAATAACTTTGCCAATGATTGGTATTTTCATAGCAAAAGTCTGCAATGATTTACGAAAAGCCTTAATTTTTTGATAAAGTAAAACTAAAATAAGTATAATAACTGAAATCATTAAAATGAGAGTTAAAGCATTAGCTTGTAAAAAATTACTAATATTTAAAATAAGAACGGTAAAGCCATTTAAAGTAGCTCCTGCTTCCTCATAAATATTAACAAACTGAGGAACTACCCATACCATAATAAAAGTAATAACTGCTAAAGCAAAAATCATAATAATAGTTGGATAAGTCAAAGCAGACACCATTTGTTTTCTAGTTTTTTCTATTTCTTCATAGTAATTAGCCATATCATCCAAGGTTTCTTCAAGTTCGCCAGTTGCTTCAGCGGCTTTTATCATATTAATTAAAAGAGCTGGAAACATATTTCCTTGTTTTTCTAGAGCACTTGAAAAAGATTCTCCCATGGTTAGCTCGTAAATGATAGATTGAAAAGCTCTTTTATAAGTAGCATTTTTATTCATTTGACGATTCAATATTCTAATAGAATCTGTTAGGGGAATACCACTTTTTAAATAAGTAGAAAGCTGTGTGAGCCAAAATAATAAATCTTTATTTTTTAAACGAACCGAAAAAAGACTTGATTTACCATAAATTAAATTAATAAGATCACTTGTTTCGATTTTATAAACATCATAACCATCTTGTACTAAGAAGGTATTAACATCTAGCTTAGAAAAACTGTTCATAATACCCGTTTCAATTTTACCTTCTCTATTTTTGGCAGTAAAACGGTATACTTGAGCTTCTTTACTTCTTATTTTACCTGTCGTTTCTAATTCATTTAAAAGTTTTAGTTTTTCTTTTTCGAGGCCCTCGATTTTCTTTTTCATAAAAGATGTGTTTTTTAATAGATCATTAATATCCATGTTTAAAACACTTTTTGGCTTTTCTTCTCTTTTTGCCTTTGTATTTGCATTAGAACTTGCACTTTTATTTACAGGAGCAACGGCTTCTGATACTTTTACACTGGCATGCTGCCATAAAAAGGTTGGCAAATCTTTAAAAACATAAACAATACCACGCCATAGACACTCAAAAATATAAATAATAACTTCCATCACAGATTTAAAAGACATAAATAAACCAATGCTCGGATATTTTAAAGGATTCGAATTCTCTTGCATACTATTCCCTCTATTCTCTTTTTAAGTATATCATATTTCTTCATAAGCAAACAACTTAATTTTTAAAAGAAAAGATTTTCACAATGAAAAAAAACCACTAAAAAAGTGGCTCTTCAAACATATGGTTTAAGAGTTTGTCATCATTTTAATTTGTCTTTTTTCTTCGTTAATTTTATTTTCAATAGCAATTCTTTGAAGCACAAAACACAATAAAATAATATTCATATTATAACTTCCTCCATAACTTAAAAATGGAAGTGGTACTCCAGTTAAAGGAATTAAAGCGAGTGACCCAGCTAAATTTATGACTAAATGAAGTAAGATATAAATAAAAGTTCCATAACAAATAATAAAATTACGGGTATTATCACAAGTTTTAGCGATTTTTAAAATGCGATATAAAATTAAAATATAACCAATTAAAACTAAAATGCCTACTAAAAGTCCTAATTCTTCTACTAGTATAGGAAAAATAAAATCAGTATGAGCTTCCGGCAAATATAAGTATTTTTGACTAGAATTGCCAAGTCCAACACCTAAAAGGCCACCATTATGATATGCAATAAGGCCATTGCAAACTTGATAACCCGTATCGTCCATATAACGGCTACATGGAGCCGCAAATTTAAGACGTGATAATTGAGAAGAATTAAAAATATCAGAACCACTGTAAAGAAGGATAATAGCAAATAAAATAGTCCCTATTCCTATATATTTTATAATATTTACTTTCTTTTTTTCAGGAAACGGTACTTTCAAAAAAGTGAAAAAGACAATTCCAGCAATAATTGCCGCTCCACCAAAATCTGGTTGTTTCGCTACTAAAATAAAAATAAAAAGAGCAATCACAATAGGAATAAAATTATACAAAAATGTTTTTTTTCTTTTTAAACTTTTTTCATAAAAAACCCCCATATATAAAATTAAAGCAGTTTTAGCAAACTCGGTTGGTTGTAAATTAAAAAAACCAAAATCAATCCAGCTTTGAGCTCCCCCAGCAATCGCACCATAACCAAAAACATAAAGCAGTAAGGCAACGACTATAATTAAATAAAGCGGTGCAAACCATTTATAATTACGTGTAGGATATTTTAAAACGAATAAAAATCCTAAAAAACAAGAAAACAAGACAAATATTACTTGTCGGATAAAAAAATAATAAGAGGAAACTTGATATCTTAATACTGCCGACACTGATGAGGCACTTAAAATCATCACAATTCCCAAAATCATATAAACTAACATTAGAAAAAAAAGAGGTCTATCTATTTTTTTCATCAAGGACTTCATAGTATCACCTTATCATAATCGTATCACAAAAATAAATAGATACAAAGTTATTTTAAAAAATAGTTGACATTTATTAAACAAAAAATAATATACATTTTATATCACTTTTTAAAAAGATGTATAAAATATAGTAGATAGATTAGGAGGTAATACTATGTATTATTATGGTAATAATGGTTACTATGGTGGTATGGGTGGCGGGTA
>ENA-OPWR01002829-OPWR01002829.1-human-gut-metagenome-genome-assembly--contig:-NODE-2829-length-11390-cov-2.301897_pt1 | contig 11390 bp, 7 predicted proteins | sample MGYA00241507_ERZ502006 | MGnify/ENA primary metagenome ERZ502006 (study PRJEB25962, sample SAMEA2043041) | human gut metagenome | biome: human gut; feature: human-associated habitat; material: faeces... | reverse complement strand
CGTGTATGGCGGCGGCACGCCCCCCGGCATCCCGACGCAGAGCGTCGATCTTCTCGCGCTGCGCCGCCAGAGCCTCATCGCCATGCTGTATGAGACTTAACCGCGAAGCGAGATCCTCACCTACGGCCAACAACTCCTCAAGCGTCGAGACATGGCGCTTCTGACACATCGAATATATCATGTTGACGCGATCCGTCAGACGCTGCAGACGCTCCGGATCGGCCTCTATACGGTCGCTCTCGTCGGCCGCAACGGCCCCGACGTCCTTCAGCTCCGAGACTACCGAGTGCAGACGCGAAGCCAGCTCGGCACCTTGGGGATATCCCTCACCGAGATGTGTCAGCGCCGTCTCGGCGACAGCCAACTGCTCCAAAACACCTATCTGGTCGGCGTCGAGCGTATTGCGCAGCGACGTCAGCGCCTCGATTATATGGTCGGCATTCTCCAGTACGGAGAGTTCTGCCTCCGCCTCCGCCAATTCGCCCTCACGCAGCTGCGCCGCCTCGAACTCCTCGACCTGAAACCGCAGCCACTCCTCATCACGGCGCATCGTCTCCGCCTCGCTCTCCATACGGTGCAGCTCACGCTCCGCCTCGCGCAGCGCTTCGTAGCTGCGGCCATACTCAGCCACAGCATCCGTCGACCCGGCCAACATATCGAGCGACCGCACGCGGAACGCCTCGTCGGCCAGCACCTGATTCTGATGCTGCGAGTGTATGTCTATGAGGTGTGCACCCAATTCGCGCAACGCCGACAACTGAACGGGCACGTCATTCACAAAGGCACGGCTCTTGCCCGACGGCGAGATCATACGTCGGATCACGGTCTGCTCCTCGTAATCCATATCGTTGCGCTCGAACAACTCCTCGAGGCCGTAACCGGCCACATCGAAGAGCCCCTCGATAACGCAATTACGCGTAGCGTCACCCAGCGAGCCGCTCTCGTTCTTGTTTCCGAGAAGCAGCCCCAAAGCACCCAGCAGGATCGATTTACCGGCACCCGTCTCGCCGGTGATGATATTGAGATGCGGATCGAGCTCCATGTCGAGGCGCTCGATCAACGCATAATTTTCGACTGTAAGCCGTCGCAACATACTCGTTATGAGTTAAGCAGTTTCTCCATACGGTCGACGATACGTCCTACGGAACCGGGCTTAAACTCATCCCATTGCGCATAGGAGACTAGCGGGCCACATTCGGTCATCCCGTAGCCTACGGTATAGCGGAAATGGATGGAATGAAGGAACGTTTCCACTTCTTTATTGATAGCGGCTCCTCCGATAACGATCTCCCCGAAGTTTCCTCCGAAAGACGCCGTTAACTTGGCGGAAATGGTATCCAGCACTTTCTGGTCTATATAGGGGACTTTCAAGAGCAATTTAATCAAAGGCTTCTCCAGTTCGGGGAATACCTTGTTTTTGATGATTTTCTCGATAATCAGAGGTACGGCTAGGATCAGCGCCGGCTTGATCGTCGTGAAAGCTTCCGCTATGATTTTCGGGCTGGGGGTACGTGTGAGGAAGTGTACATGGCAGCCTTTATTCACGGAATTCAATACCTCGAATGCCAATCCGTACATATGGGCCATCGGAAGCATACATACGATATTATCACCCGGATGGATGAACGGTAAATTGTCGTAAGCGAATTGCGTATTACTCCATAAGCTCCGATAGGGGATCATAACCCCTTTCGAGAAACTGGTGGTTCCGGAAGTATAATTAAGTACCGCTAATTCTTCCGGCTTTTCCACGTGATACCGAACATCGTTCGACGTGAATGAACGAGGGTACTTTTTACCGAAATATTCATTAATCCGATCTCTTACTACCCGGACTTCTTTGCTTTTACTGTGAATGATCGAGAAGTTATCCAGCATCATGAACAGTTTCACGTCGGGCATCATGCGTTCATTCATATTCTCCCAGTTGCTGGAAGCGGCAAGGACTGCCTTTGCCTCGGAATGATTTACGATATGATGTATATTATCCGGTTTGAATTCATGTAGAATAGGCACGGCTACGGCTCCATAAGCCAAGATCCCGAAGAAACAGATCGCCCAGTTGGAGGAGTTCCGTCCAACTAAAGCCACCTTATCCCCCTTTTTAATGCCGGCATGCTCTAGGATAATATGAAATTTCTCGATTCGACGAGCTACATCTTTATAATGGAAGGTATGTCCATTATAATCGGAGAACGCCGGGAGATCCCAATGCTCCTTGATGCTATTCTCTATGAGTCCTAAAAAACGATTCTCCATACTAATTTATTTATCAAATAACCATATGACAGGGTGGAAAGTTGTCAAAAGCCAAAGATAGTGCCTTTTCTGTAAATTATGAGTTTCAGTCTGCCGGAAACTGAAATATTCTTTACCTTTGTCTCTCCAAATAGAAGAATATGGTAGCACCTCTGGTAAAACGGATATGGATCTGGTGCAGGAATCTGTTGATCTTCCTGTTTGTATCCAGTATATTGGCGGTAGTGGTATATAAATTTGTACCCGTATATTATACGCCATTGATGTTTATTCGTATGTATGAGCAGCATCAGGATGGGAAGAAAATGAAACTCGGTCATACGTGGGTTCCTATATCCAAGATCGCCCAGCCTTTGGTTCAAGCGGTCATAGCGTCGGAGGATAACCTGTTCATGGAGCATAATGGCTTTGATGTGGAACAAATCCAGAAGGCACGGGCCGAGGCCGAGAAAGGTAAAAGGGTAAGAGGTGCCAGCACGATTTCCCAGCAGACCGCTAAGAATGTATTTCTTTGGCCGGGGAAAAGTTATTTACGGAAAGGTATCGAGGTCTATTTTACCTTCTTGATCGAATGGATATGGGGAAAGGAACGTATTATGGAAGTCTATCTGAACTCGATAGAGATGGGGGAGGGTATCTATGGTGCGGAGGCGGTAGCGGAGGCTCATTTCGGTAAGCATGCCTACCAATTGACCAAAAGCGAGGCAGCCTTGATAGCGGCCACACTTCCAAATCCCCGGAAGTTTAATTCTGCTAAACCGTCACCTTATATGCTGAAACGACAAGCGAAAATAATTTCCTTAATGGGAAAACTGATAAAAGTAGAAATGGGATATGGTGCCGGGCAAGTTGATCCCGGTACCGGAAAGGTTAAAAAAAGAAAGAAATGGAGAGCTTCCGTTATCATGACTTGGGACGAATCGCTTATGCCGATGCGTTAGAATATCAGACAGCTGCTTTCGAGGTCTTATTGGATGCGAAGGCAACGGGAAAGAAAGAGGATAATCAATTATTCTTTTGTGAGCATTTACCGGTCTTGACGATCGGTAAAAGTGGCAAGGACTCTAATTTGCTTATTCCCGAGGAAACTTTACGGGAACGAGGGGTCTCGTTTTACCATATAAACAGAGGGGGGGATATAACGTATCACGGGCCGGGACAGATTACCGGTTATCCGGTATTTGATCTGGAATATTGGAATCTGGGATTGAAACAATACATCCATATGCTGGAAGAGACGATCATCCGTTTCCTATCGCTTTACGACTTGAAAGGGGAACGTTTGGAAGGGGCGACGGGTGTATGGCTAGACCCTGAAGTACCGGGGCGTGCCCGTAAGATCTGTGCGATTGGCGTGAAAAGCAGCCGGTTCGTTACGATGCATGGCTTTGCTTTGAATATAAATACGGATCTGAGTTACTTTTCATTGATCAACCCTTGTGGTTTTACGGATAAAGGCGTTACCTCCTTGGCTATGGAGTTGGGGGTACCCCAAGACTTTGAGTTGGCAAAAAGTCAATTGAGATCGATTTTCATGGAAATCTTCGCTTGATATGGCAGTCATTCATTTCGCTCCTTTGCAAGGATATACGGATTCGGTTTATAGAGAGGCGCATACCCGAGTATTCGGGGGCGTAGATACCTATTATACTCCTTTCGTAAGGATAGAGAAAGGTGGTTTCCGGAATAAGGACTTGAAGGATATCGCTTGCGATAGAAATAGGCAGGTACATGTCGTACCGCAATTGATCGCTTCCACACCAGACGAGTTTCGGCCGATCGTGCGTTTATTCCAAGAGAATGGATACAAGGAAGCGGATATTAATTTAGGATGCCCTTTCCCTATGCAGGTCCGTGCGCATAGAGGCTCGGGACTTTTGCGGTACAAGGAAGAGGCCGAGTCTTTATTACGTACGATTGAGGAGTTCCCGGATATTTCTTTTTCTATGAAAATGCGTTTGGGGTGGGAGTGTACCGACGAGTCATTCGTGCTTCTTTCCTTATTAAATAAGTTACCTTTGAAGCATATAACCTTGCATCCCCGGTTAGGGATACAGCAATATAAAGGAGCTATCGATTGGGATGGATTCTCTCGTTTTTATGATGAATGTGAACTTCCCTTATATTATAATGGAGATTTAGTGGGGCTGGAAGATATCCGAGGAATAAAGGAGCGTTTTCCGGGGCTTGCCGGGATCATGCTGGGACGAGGGTTATTGGCCTCTCCTTGGCTGGCCACTGAGTTTGTGTCCGGACAGGTCTTGACCGTGAATGAGAGGCGGGATAAACTAGTCATGTTCCATGAGTCGTTGATGGATGAATATGCTGCCCGGTTGGAAGGTGGCGAGCATCAGGTATTATCTAAAATGAAGACAATCTGGGATTATCTTTTGCCGGAGGCCGATAAAAGGCTTCGCAAGAAAGTATTGAAAAGTACTTCCCTTACTTCTTATCAGTCGGCAGTGAAAGATTTGTTGAGTCTTTGACTACGGGAGGGACATTCGTAGAGTCTTTGGGGATCAAGGGTAAAAGAGGCCTCTTTCTTCTCCTGAAAATCTCAGAGAAGTTCGTGAAGTCTTTCCGGTACATGATACCTACACCTTGTATGGTTAATGCTTGCTTCAGGCCGAAATACATATCTCTGGCATGGTTATAAGCCTTTAGCCGGATCTCACCGGAGGGGGTCAACTTATATTCTAGGTCGAACTCTCCGATAAAAGTGTTATTTTTGCCTGTAGTGACCGTATTTCTCATACCGAAATTACCATTGATCAATAAGCGGTTGTTTAGCAACTGGCTGGATAATATCATCTCATATTCCGTGTCTTCCTTGAAACCGTCCTGTCCCGCTCGTATGTTTGTCCCTATTTGTACTTTATCCGTGAAACTACCTAATAGATTGGATAATTGCGCTGAGATAGCGGATGAAGCCACGGCGTTTAACTCGCTAGACTTATAACTCGTTTGGGCATATTCTGGTGTGTAGAATTTATTTAACACCAGCAAATAAACAATTTGCCGAGTCATCATATCCTCTGTGTCTATAAACGCTTTGACTTGACGCTCTAATTCCTCGTTAGAGTTCGGAAATTCTAAGTCGAAGGAAATAGACGGGCTGCGCAATGCGCCTTTAAGGTTTAAGACGCAATTGACGGGTATGTTTGTTCGAGAACTTTCTTGTAAGAGACTCTGATCCAAGTCTCCGATATTTGCGGTCAGATTGTAGATCGCATTGATATCCATATGGGCATTAAAGGGATCGCCACGGAAATTGATCGTGCTACCGTCTCTGATCTTAAAGTCTTTATGGATGATTTGCTGTAAGCTGAAATTATAGTTTCCTTGTACGATATTCACGTCGCCATACATACGAAGATCACTTCTTGTTCCATATTGTATTTGTAAACTTCCACTGGCGTTTCCTTTGATACGGTCTCCCGCTATCGGGTCCATGATTAGCTCTATATCGGCATCGGGTGTGATATCAAGGAGGAAGTTCATTCGTAGCTCGGCTCCCTCGTCTGTCTCGTGTACGATATTCAATGGGTGTGTGGACGTGGAATCTACGTTAGCGGCCAACTTGCTTTTATCGACGAACGTGATAAAATCATAGTCCGTAGCCGAGTTCTTATTCATGAAGTCCAGATAAATAGCGGTCTTAGGTTCGCTTTTCATATTAATATCAAAGTCGATCAACTTACCGTTACCCTTGATCTGCGCCGTTCCACTGGCGAATACAGTTCCGTAAATCAGCGGATTCTTTTTCTGGTTGGCGTTATACATCAACATATTATTGCCTTGCACGTTTACGAGGAAGCTATAATCCCGGAAATGCAAATGGTTGAACTTGAGGCTGACTTTCCCTAGGTTGCCGAATTGATCCTTGACCGTGATATTCCGTAAATTGACGGATGTAGAGTCAAGGTGGACGGAATCGGAGAAGGTATAATACGTATCCAAGAAATCAACGCCTACCCCTCCATCCATGACATAGGCATCTCCCTCGACATTCAGCTCCTTAAAGGGGCCGTGCAAATGTATACTTCCGAATCCCCGGCCTTGCAAGTTCTTTACGACCGTATCGACAAAGGGCTGCAAGAAAGCTAGATTGATATCATTGGCATCGAAATACAAGGATAGCCCCGCATTGGGTCCGACCGGGAATACATAGCCGTTTACATCCGTCCAAGTGCTGTCGTTCTTGTAGATGCTTCCCAGCATAAGGATACCTTTCTGTGCGTCGTCCCATTCGCTGAAGAGATTGAGGCGACCCAAGGGGGTTTGGTTGAATGAGAAATTCTTTACTTCCAGATCCGTGTTTAGCATACGGCTATTGAATAAATCATTCACGTAGAACTTACCGGTAGCCTCACCTCCGAATTGCAAGACTGGGATATTCAATACGTCGAAGACATAACTCAGCTCTATTTGCTTCAAGTCTACCAATAAAGTATCTGCCGGATCTTTTGAGATCGTCCCTTCCATAGATAAATACTGGGTCTCATGATCTACCCGGAAATGCTCGATACCGATCTTGCCCTCACGAATCGTTATATTCGCCGGATTGATGGTCCAGAGCGTGTCTTTAATAATGAGGGGGCTTTTATTCAACGTGACTTCCGTACGTAACTTGGCCGGCCCTTTCTCGCTTTCCTCTTCGACAAAAAGGGTAGAGGCGGAGATGTCGGCCTTAAATAACCGCTCTTTATTATTCGCCCAGCCAATCAGGGTGTTCACCAGATTATCTTTAGCGTCTGCTTTGATATCAAGGTAGTTACGCAGTCCCTTGTCGTTATAATTAATCGTTTTTAATTGTAGGTTTACCTTATCGTTCGGATTGTCGCAAACCAAGTAGCCGGATTCGAACATGGATTTCCCGAGATTGAACTTCGGAAGCCACGCCTCGATACGGAACTTATTATAAATATTATTATAATGTCCCGTGATCCGTCCGGGTTGCACCATCGTGAACGGTAGTTTTAATGTCGTAGAAAGCGCTTCCGTATTCTCGATCGTTAATAGGAGGGCGAAGTTATTCTCTTTCACGATTTGTTTTTTCTGGGTCGTGTTGATCAAGGCTGGCACATATCCCTTGAACGTATTCATAAGGCTGGGGATTAGCGTGTTGAATGAGTAAGACCCGGTGACCTCTCCATTCAAGATATCGGACGTTATGGTTAATTGCCGGTCGAGACTATGCCCCGAGGCAACTACTTCGAATTTCTTAAGGAAGAAGCTGCTGGGAGTGGTCTCGAAAGAAAGACTGTCCAACGTGATGCTACCTTCCAGATTATCGATATTATCTCCGGTGAAATCCGCATTTAAAGCCAAGGAGATATTCGGCGCCTCATATTTGTCTGTCAGGTTCAATCGGTCCGGCCGGAAATGATCGAGGCGGGCGGTGAAATTAAACAAGGAGTTTTGCCCTTGGTGCTGGAAGATGCCTTGGGCGTGTAACTCGCCATTGGGATCGTTTACATGGATAGTCCCATCGAAACTACTCTTCCTGAAATTACCGGAAAGATTTATATCCTTGTATTTATAAGCTTTATAATCGAACTCCTTGACTTGTGCTTGGATATTTCCGGAGAAATTTCCGCCAACAGGTCTACGGGTATCGATATTGATGTCGAAGCGAGCCTCCCCGAAAGGATTATTCTCACCAAATAACTCATGGAGCCGCAAGTTGCTGGAGGCGATGCGTCCCCGTAGGTAAGCGGCTATATTCTTATCCTTGTTGCTACCGAATATCAAGTCTGTCTGTATGGAGCCGATGGAAGACGATAATTTTCCGAAAGCGACTAGGTTATCAAAAAAGCCTGATATCTCGCCCGTGAAATTGATCGTCCCCAATTTGACGACCGGGGCCGGGAGACTCTTCGGACGCTCATTGAAGTTATTGGCCAGACTGGAGATGCCGTCTGTCGTGATATACATCTTATTCACCTTCCCTAAAAGATACGTTTCCTCAGGATGGGTGATGTTTTTCAGTTCCATCTGGCCGATAAACAGCATCTTATCGCTATACTTCAAGGTGAGGCGCTTCAAGTTAAAATTATTGATGTAGCCGTTTGCCTCGGCCGATAACTCAATCGTGTCGGCGAAGTTCTTGAACGCCGGGACGAAAGGGGATAAGTCTTTCAGGCAGATTTGCGAAGGTGTTATATTCAAATCGATCGGAGCGTTGTTCAAGAGAGCGGGAAGGCTATCGATCTCGCTTAAATCGATCCGGGCACGCCCGATCTTCAAGTCTGTCTGCGGCAAGCGTACCTCGAAGTCCTGCACGAAAGCGCTATCCCGGTTCCCGACCACGTTCAGCGATAACTTATTCAAGGAGAAACCGGATGCCTCATCGAAACTCATCTTCTTGATATGGGCGTTCACGCTGTCCTTGTTAAAAGCCTTGAGGGATATCTTGGCACTCAGGTTCTTGATATCGATATGCTTGGCGTTGAACTTTCCCGGGGTCTCTTTCTCGCTATCCACGTTATAGCTGAAATTACCTCTTCGGATCATGATGGAGTTGAAACGGAGATCGATATTCTTCTCTTTCTTTATCGAATCCTTGCTGGCGAAAGCGTCGATGACGAATTGCAGGTTCAAGGGGCTTTCGGGCGTATGTTTTCGTAGGTTGAAGGAGAAACCGAACAAACGTACCGTCGTGAAGACGAACTTCCCTTCCAGTAACGGCATGATCTCGAATCCCGCCGCCACATGGTTCGCCTCGAACATGACTTTCCCGTCTTGGTCTTCCAGATAAAGCCCTTCCAGTACTAGGCGATTGAACCATTCGATATCCACGTTACCGATCTTTACGGGCACACCGAGGTGGCCGGATAACTGGGTCGTGGCTACTTCTGATACTTTGTTTTGAATATAAGGAATTCTCAGTAAGATGCCCGGCAACGCATAGAATATCCAGAATAATGTAAGCAGGGTAATGATTATGTATTTAAGTCCTCTGATATCTTTTCTATTTATTTAGCGCAAATCTACAACAATATCGCGATAGATTTCGTTAATTCGCGGAAAAAAGAATGAAGATATGAGTATAACGATATTAGGAATCGAGTCTTCTTGCGATGACACTTCCTCTTCGGTGATCCGTGACGGCGTGATGCTGTCCAACGTAATAGCCAGTCAAGCCGTTCATGAGGCCTATGGCGGGGTTGTCCCCGAGTTGGCTTCCCGTGCCCATCAGCAGAATATTATTCCGGTAGTAGCCGAGGCCATCAAGCGTGCCGGCATTGATAAGTCCGAGTTGAGTGCCGTGGCGTTTACTCGTGGACCGGGTTTGATGGGTTCTTTATTGGTCGGGACCTCGTTCACCAAGGGTTTGGCCGCTTCCTTGGATATCCCGATGATCGAGGTCAATCACTTACAGGCTCACGTGTTGGCTCATTTTATCAAGGAGACTCCGGACGATGACCATGCTCCCTCGTTTCCTTTCCTTTTCCCGTGTTTCTTTCCCTGCGCCGGCACAATTCCGGCGTCTCTATACACAAAAACATCCGGCGCGGCATCCTCCGCGCCCATAGTATGAAAGGCTTCTGTCCTTATTTTACTTTATCCAGGTAAAGTTGTAAAGCGTGAAAGTGAACGTCTTTTCCATTCTTATCCTACAATTTTTCAGTGCGTTTGTACAGAAAGGCGAAAAATTTTCACCCCACCATACGCACAGGTGATGGAAGGAAAAAACAAAAGGGGGGATACAAACCCCTTCTGTGAAAAAAATAGTTCCGAAACGCCCACAGGCGTTTCGGAACTGCAAATAAAACTATTTTCTGCTCACCCCAGCTGGCTCTGGGTCAGGGACAGCCGCTGGTAGGCAATGCGCGGCGTGCCGTCCGCCACATGGATGATGCCGCAGCGGGTAAAGCCCTCACTTTCCAGCAGATGCTGCATCACCTTGTTGTCGGCGTGGGTATCGGCGCGCAGGCTCTCGCAGTGCTCCAGACACCACTCCACCACTGCTTTGCCCACGCCCTTGCTCTCGCCCGCCGAAGCCAGCCGGTGCAGTGTGCCATAGGGCAGGGTGTCGTTGAGCCACTGTCCGTCCTCGATGGTCTGATAGGTGGGGTCCTCGCCAAGGACAAAGGCAAACACCGCCTGCATCCGGCCGTTGATCATGTACACGAACAGCCGGTTGGTGTCGATATCCTCCTCCAGCAGCTCCGGGGTAGGGTAGTTGTCCCCCCACTGGGTGGGGTTGCCGTTTTTCGCCATGAAATCCCGCGCACGGGCATAGACCTCAAGGATCTTTGCCATATCCGCTCTTACCGCTCCGCGAAACATATCTTCTCATCCTCTCTCGCCCGCGCCCTGCCGCGCGGGGTGCATTTTATTCAGTATAACACAATTTTCCATAAAGCACCAGATTTTTCTCCATTTTGCGGCAAAGACAGACCGCCGTGCGCGGGGCGGCAGCACGGCGGTCGGGGGCAGCAAAATAAGGGGTGGTTCATGCGCTGGGGCGGCGGGGAGCAGTACCGGTGCGCACCATACGGTACTCCCGGGGGCTCAGGCCGTAGCGCTCGTGGAACAGGCGGTAGAAGTAGCTGGTGTTCTCGTACCCCACCTGCGCGATGATCTGCTGGATGTTCAGATCACTGCGGCGCAGCAGCCGCGCGGCAGTCTCCATGCGGTGCTTTTGCAGCAGCTCTTTGTAGGTGCGCCCGGTCTGGGCGCGCACGCACTCGCTGACATACGCCAGCGAAACACCATAAGCCCTTGCCACGTTGGAAAGGCTGGCCTCACGATAATTTTGGTTGATCTCCTGCAGCGCCGCCTGCACCAGTGCATCGCGGCTCACGGCCTCCATGCGGGCTTGCTGCGGGGAGCGTTCAAGCTTTGCCATCATTGTATCTGTCCTCCGTAACGGTGCGGCGGGCGGGGGACTGGGGGAAGCCGGACCACCCGCCGCACGATAACTGCGGAGCCCTTTCCGGGCTCTTATACCCTGAATACGAATCACCCGCCGCAAACATTGCAGAAAAGATAAAAATTTTTTAGTCAATTTTCGTTGTAGAGGGGAAGAGGAAAATTTGGAATGCGCTCCGCGTTGCTCTGCGCATCATCAGCGGAAAAAATATTTTAAATTTCGCGTTTGTCGCGCTCTGCGGAGCGCTCCA
>ENA-OPWR01002825-OPWR01002825.1-human-gut-metagenome-genome-assembly--contig:-NODE-2825-length-11400-cov-6.747554_pt1 | contig 11400 bp, 9 predicted proteins | sample MGYA00241507_ERZ502006 | MGnify/ENA primary metagenome ERZ502006 (study PRJEB25962, sample SAMEA2043041) | human gut metagenome | biome: human gut; feature: human-associated habitat; material: faeces... | reverse complement strand
ATTAAGGATTGCGTGGCCGAGGCCCGCTGGCTGGCAGGGGAAGGCGTCAAGGAGCTGATTCTGGTCGCCCAGGACCCCACCGCTTATGGCGAGGATTGGGGCAAGCCGGGCGCGGTTTGCCAGCTGCTGGACGAGCTGCAGGCCATCGACGGCATCCGCTGGATCCGCGTGCTGTATGCCTATCCTGAACGTATCACCGATGAATTTATCGCCGCGCTGGTCCGCAACACCAAGGTGGTGCCGTACCTGGACCTGCCCATCCAGCATTGCGACGACGCCGTGCTGAAGGCGATGAACCGCCGCGGCGGCCGCAAGGAAATTGAGGACGCCATCCACCGCCTGCGCAAGGCCATCCCCGGCATCACGCTGCGCACCACGCTGATCGCGGGCTTCCCCGGCGAGACCGAGGAGCAGTACGCCGAGCTGTGCGACTTTGTCAAGACGATGAAGTTTGACCGCTTGGGCTGCTTTGCCTACTCGGCCGAGGAAAACACTGTGGCCGCCAAGATGGACGGCCAACTGGACGAGGAGATCAAACAGCGCCGCGCGGACCATATCATGGAACTGCAGGCCGAAGTCAGCGCCGAGCGCGAAGGCGAAAAGGTCGGCCAAACGCTGGAATGTGTCTGCGACGGTGTGGACGACGAGACCGGCATGTATCTGCTGCGCTCCAAGGCCGATTGCCCGGAGATCGACGGCAACGTGCTGACCCCCGCTGATACCCCGCTGGAGACCGGAGCGTTCTATAACGTGACCATCACTGACTCTGACACTTACGACCTGTACGGCTACGTGGAAGAAAAGCTGGAGGACTAAGGTATGAATCTGCCCAATAAACTTACAATGATGCGTGTTGTTTTGGTACCGGTGTTTATGGTGTTTGCCGCACTGGCCAAGTATGGCACGGCGGATTTTAACGCGACCTTCTCGCTGGTAGCGGGCATTATCTTCACCGTGGCCAGCATCACCGATTTTCTGGACGGTTATATTGCCCGGAAAAACCATCTGGTCACCGATTTTGGCAAGTTCATGGACCCGCTGGCCGATAAGTGCCTGACCACCGCTGCCTTTATTTATATGGTGGTGGATGGTGTATGCTCGCCCATTGTGCTGGCCGTGATCTTGTTCCGCGAGTTTGCGGTGGCAGGTGTGCGGATGATTGCCGCCGAGACCGGCACGGTGATTGCCGCCAATATGTGGGGCAAGGTCAAGACCGTGCTGCAGATGTTGACCATCATCTTCTATTACTTTGCCGCCGCGCTGGCCGGGCCTACCGATGTGGGCGTGGTCAGCCTGGTGACCGTGGTGCTGTGCTGGCTGTGCGGCGCGGCTACGCTGCTGTCCGGCTGCATCTACCTGTGGCAGAACCGCCAGCTGTTTATGCAGGCGAAGTAATACCTTTGCTGCTGCAGGGGCGGATGCTCGCATCGACCCCTACAATAGGGAGCGGCTGAATCCAACCATCAAGGAGCTATTGTTTTGCAAAAATCAACACTCCAAACAAAACTGCATAATTTTTACGGCAGGATGACCCGTGCAGAGCGGGCCGTCCTGCTTCTGTTGTGTATCTTTGCCGTTAAATTTGTGTGCAGCACCGTGGCGCACTTTGTGCCCGCGCTGCAGGGCATTGATATGCTGGGCAGCGGGCGGCACCCGGTGGATGTCTGGCTGCTGCTGCTCTCCTGCACGGCGGTGCTGGGCACCTGGTGCCTTTATCGCCGCGCGGCCAAAGCGCTGGATGCCCGGCTGACGAAGTTCGACGCCGTGGTGCTGGCCATCTGCATCGCGGCCAGCGCCGCCTTTTACCTGCACGCCATGGTGGGGCGGCAAAGCCTGTACCTGTGGGACAATGCCACCTACTATAACCTGCAGATCCGGCTGGAATCCAACTTTGCAGACGGCGTATTTACCGGCGTAGGTTCGACGATCTATAAGACCTGGTTCAATGATTACGCGCCGCTGGTCATCAATTTGCTGGCCGAGCCGTTCTTTATGTTCACGCCGCGCACGGCCAACACCTTTGCGCTGCTGTGCGGGCTTTTGGTGCCCACGCTGGTCTATTACAGCGCATGGGTGCTGCTGGCGGTGCTGCGCCGCCAGTGCCGGCCCAAAGCGCCCCGCCTGTTTACCGCGCTGGGCCTGGCCATGACCACCCTGCTGCCGCTTTTGCATATTGCGCTGTACCGCGGCATGCCGGACCTGCTGGGTGTGGCCTTTGCGCTGATGCTGCTGGCACTGGGCATCGGGTATGATTTCTCAGCCCCTGCCCCGGCGCGGCTGGTGAGCATGGCTGCCTTTACCGGCCTGTTGATGCTGACCCGCCGCAGCTACATGTTTACCGTGGCAGCCTTTTTTGTACTGTACAGCGTGTGGGTGCTGGTACGGGCAGCATTGCAAAAGCAGGGGATAGCAGCCCTTCACTTTGTGAAATTTGCTGTTACATCGCTGATTTGTGTGGGCGTGCCGCTGGTGCCCATGTTCTGGCGCATTGTAAAGGCCGACTACGGCGACCGCTACGCCACCTACCAGACCGGCGGCTTTTTGGCCGAGCTGGACCACCAGCGGGTCTACCTGGGGTATTTCATCGGGATTTTGTTTGTAATCGGGGCTTTGTACGCACTGTATAAAAAACAAACAAGATTTCTAACTGTATTATCGGCCGTTGGTTCGGTGCTCACCGTCTTTCTCGTGACCAAAGTGCAGAACATGGACGACCACCAATCGCTGGCGGTGGCGCCGTTTTACCTGCTGGGGCTGTACATGCTGGCTCTGCTGGCGGCGAACCTGCCCGGCAAACGGCTGCGCCGCGCCCTGGCCGCGCTGGTCAGCGTGGGGTGCGCTATCAACTTTGCGGGGTGCAGCCAGCTGATGCCTATCAAGCTGCCCGGCGTGTGGTACAGCGGCCTGTTCTTCACCATCGATAACGAGCGCACCGATATGGCCCAGATCGCCGAGGTGAACGACTTCCTGCGGGAAAACTGCGAGGGGGACAACTCCGCCTACATGATCTGCCACGGCCTGACCTACAGTGCCGATGTCTTCCGCGCGGCGGCCCTGCCGGACGAGAGCATCCGCTCCATTCTGGCTTACGGTGCGGTCAACCCGGGCAACGATGCCTTCCCGAAAGAACTGTTTACGGCACAGATCGTGCTGACCTGCACGCCCTTTGACCCCAGCAACCATACCGAGAAGATCAACAGCGCCTTTTTGGAGAACGTCGAGACCCTGCACTGCTTTGAGGTGGCGGCGGAATTTGACATGGGCAACGGCTACACCATCACGGCCTACCGCCGCGTAAAAGCCCCGGCAGTGGCCGAGCTGGACGCCTACCGCCGCTGGCTGGCCGAGGAGGACGAGCAGTTCCCCTACAATTTCAGCGCCGTGTGGGACCAGCTGGAAACAGAGCTTGCAAATAACGGATAATAAGTTACTTTTATAAGGCAACTTAAGTCTTGCAACCGCCCGCTGCGGCGGCTATAATAGAAACCAAGGAAACCCTTTTGAGAGAGGAAAGTGTATCATGCAGATCTTTAACACCATGTCCCGCCAGAAAGAGGAATTTGTTCCGCAGACTCCCGGTGAATACCGTATCTACGTCTGCGGCCCTACGGTTTATAACTACATCCACATCGGCAATGCCCGCCCGATGATTGTGTTTGACACCCTGCGCCGCTATCTGGAATACTGCGGCAATAAGGTGTACTATGTTTCCAATATCACCGATATTGACGATAAGCTGATTAAAAAAGGCCAGGAAGAGGGCACCAGCATGCAGGAGGTGGCCCGCAAGTTTGAGGCCGAGTACATCAAGGACTCTGACGGTCTGAACGTCAAGGCGCCTACCGTGCGCCCCCGCGCTACCGAGCATATCGGTGAGATCATCCACATCGTCAAGGATCTGGTCGACTCCGGCCATGCTTACGTGGCCCGCAACGGCGACGTGTACTTCCGCGTGAAGTCTGACCCCGGCTATGGCAAGCTGAGCCACCTGAATCTGGATGACCTGGAGAGCGGCAACCGCGCCCTGCGCAGCCAGATGGATGACGATTTGAAGGAAGATCCCGCGGATTTCGCCGTCTGGAAGGCCGCCAAGCCCGGCGAGCCCTACTGGGAAAGCCCCTGGGGCCACGGCCGCCCCGGCTGGCACATTGAGTGCAGCGCCATGGCCCGCAAGCACCTGGGCAAGACCATCGACCTGCATGCCGGCGGTCAGGACCTGATCTTCCCCCATCACGAGAACGAGATCGCCCAGAGCGAGTGCGCCAACGGCTGCGAGTTTGCCCGCTACTGGATGCACAACGGTTTCATCAACGTGGACAACCAGAAAATGTCCAAGAGCCTGCACAACTTCTTTACCGTGCGGGATGTGGCCAACCTCTACGGCTACGAGCCCATCCGCTATTTCATGCTGACCGCCGGCTACCGGATGCCCCTGAACTACACCGTGGACCTCATCGAAAGCTGCAAGAACAGTCTGGAGCGCCTGTACACCTGCCGCGAGAATCTGGACTTTGCCCTGAGCAAGACCGACTTCGGCACCGACGAGACTTTGAAGGAAAAGGCCGCCGAGGCACGCACCAAGTTCTGCACCGCCATGGACGACGACCTGAACACCCCAGACGCTCTGGCCGCTGTGTTCGATCTGGTCAAGGACATCAACACCCTGTCTGCTGCTTCTTCCAAGGATGCCCTGCAGACCGCTGCCGCCGCCTTTGACGAGATCACCGGCGTGCTGGGCCTGCTGTACAACCGCAAGAAGGACGAGGTGCCCGCCGAAGTGACCGAACTGGTGGAGAAGCGTGCCGCCGCCAAAAAGGCCAAAGACTGGGCCACCGCCGATGCCATCCGCGCTCAGCTGACCGAGATGGGCTGGGCCGTGAAGGACACCGCACAGGGCCCGCAGCTGAGCAAACTGTAATCTTTTGAATTTGCAACCCGGAAAAATCTGCGGATTTTTCCGGGTTGTTTTTCACAAAAAGAGCCTTTCTTTGCAAAGCCGTGCCGTTTTTGCGTTTTCACTTTACATTCCAAATGCAATTTGCCATAATAAAAGAAAATACAGCGTTGCGGAGGGAATGTCCATGAAGGTCATGGTTTTTGATGTAGGCGGCACCGAGATCAAGTATTCGGTGATGGATGAAGCAATGCGGCGCATGCACACCGGCTCTGTGCCCACGCCGCAGGATACGCAGGCGCATTTTCTGGATGCTTTATACCAGCTGTATCTGCCCCATAAGGACGAGGTGGAAGGCATCGCCATGGCCGTGCCGGGCTTCGTGAATACCCGGACCGGCTATCTGACCAACGGCGGCGCTTTGCTCTACAATACGGACACGCCGCTGGGCCAGCTGCTGGCCGAGAAATGCGGCTGCCGCGTGCTGCTGGAAAACGACGGCAAGGCCGCCGCCATGGCCGAGCTGCAGGCCGGGGCCCTGCAGGGCTGCAGCAATGCGGCGGTGTTCCTCATCGGCACCGGCGTGGGCGGCGGCATCATCGCCAACGGCCAGCTGGTGCGGGGCGTGCACTTTACCGCCGGGGAATACAGCTTTGTGAACACCAATGCCGCCGGGTGGGACGATGAGCGCAACAACATGGCCTGCCAGTGCAGCACTACCGCGCTGCTGGAATGGTACCGCGCCCGCAAGGGCCTGCCCGCCGACGCCCCCATGGACGGCCGCCGGTTCTTTGAAGCCGCCAATGCCGGGGAACCGGAAGCGCTGGATGTGCTGGAGCGCTTCTGCCACGCGGTGACCGTACAAATTTATAATCTGACCGTCCTGCTGGATGTGGAAAAGGTGGCCATCGGCGGCGGCATCAGCAAGCAGCCGCTGCTGCTGGAAACGCTGCGCCGGGTGTACGACGGGCTGTTTGCGTCCCGGGGAGATTCCCCCTACATGAAGGGCCTGCCCCGCTGCCAGATCGTGCCCTGCGCCTTCAGCAGCGAAGCCAACCAGGTGGGTGCCCTGTACGCCTACCTGCAGGCGTTCCATTCCTGAACAAACAGCCAAAGAGAGGGGCTTTCCGTGAACCGGCAAGCCCCTCTCTTTTTGCATTTTTGATTTTCAGAAAAACCGTTCTGAAAGGATCCACCAGATGCCCGGCAGGTTGATCTGACGGAACAGCTGATACAGCATGGATAAGATCATGTTTTTCTCCCTTTTGTGTCAGAGTGCCAGCCGCAGCAGTGCAGGCAGGCCCAGCAGGATGAACAGGCTCCCGGCCAGCGTGCACACCGCCAGCAGAACAGACCACCGGCTCATGCCAGAATGCCTTTCAGGATGAGCAGCAGCAGCTTTGCAAAGCCGCCCCCGCCGAGAAGTTTGTACAGTGCCATCAGAGTAGATAGAGACATGGATGTTTGCTCCTTTTCCAGTTTTCCGGCCTTTGCGCCGTTCTATTATGGATACGATCGAACAGCCTTTTCGATTGCAGGGAAATATTGGGAATTTATTTTCACAAATTTGGCCGCGGCGGCCAACAGCATTGAAAACAAAAAGGCACCCATACCGCCGGAAAGCAGTATGGGTGCCCAAATCCATTCAAATTTTCAACAAGTTCAGCGCTTCACGTTGAAAGCTGCCATGCCGGGGTAAACGGCGCTGTTGCCCAGCTGCTCCTCGATGCGCAGCAGCTGGTTGTACTTTGCCACACGCTCAGTACGGCTGGGCGCACCGGTCTTGATCTGGCAGGTGTTCAGGGCCACAGCCAGGTCGGCGATGGTGGTGTCCTCGGTCTCGCCGGAGCGGTGAGAGCTGATGGCAGTGTAACCGGCCTTGTGAGCCATCTTGATGGCTTCGAGGGTCTCAGACACGGAACCGATCTGGTTCAGCTTGATCAGGATGGCATTGCCTGCACCCAGCTGGATGCCCTTGGCCAGACGCTCGGTGTTGGTGACGAACAGATCGTCGCCCACCAGCTGGACCTTGCCGCCCAGCTCGCGGGTCATTTCCTGCCAGCCTTCCCAGTCTTCCTCGTCCAGGCCGTCCTCGATGGAGATGATGGGGTACTTCTCCACCAGGTTCTTCCAGTGGGCGATCAGCTCGCTGGAAGTATACTCGGTGCCAGCCTTGGGCAGCTTGTAGAAGCCCTTGCCCTTGGGGCTTTTCCACTCAGAGGAAGCAGCGTCCATGGCCAGCATGAAGTCCTTGCCGGGCACATAGCCAGCCTTCTCGATGGCGGCCAGAATGGTCTCGATGGTCTCCTCGTCGCTGGACAGGTTGGGGGCAAAGCCGCCCTCATCGCCCACGGAGGTAGCCAGACCCTTGGCCTTCAGGATGGAAGCCAGAGCGTGGAACACCTCAGCGCACCAGCGCAGGGCTTCCTTGAAGGAGGGAGCGCCCACGGGCATGATCATGAACTCCTGGGTATCCACGGTATTGGTGGCGTGGGCACCGCCGTTCAGAATGTTCATCATGGGCACGGGCAGGCGGTTGCCGTTCACGCCGCCCAGGAAGCGGTACAGGGGCATCTCCAGAGAAGCAGCGGCTGCACGGCAGGCTGCAATGGACACGGCCAGGATGGCGTTTGCGCCCAGATTGGACTTGTCCTTGGTGCCGTCGGCCTTGATCATGGCGGCGTCGATGGCGTAGATGTCGGAAGCATCCATGCCCACCACAGCGTCTGCGATGACGGTGTTGATGTTCTCCACAGCCTTAGTCACGCCCTTGCCCAGGTAACGGCCCTTGTCGCCGTCACGCAGCTCCAGAGCCTCGAACTCGCCGGTGGATGCGCCGGAAGGTGCGCAGCCGCGGGCAACAGTGCCGTCGGCCAGGGTGATCTCAGCCTCCACGGTGGGGTTGCCGCGGGAGTCCAAGATCTCGCGGCCCACAACGGATTCAATTTCCAGATAGTTCATATCGAAAACCTCCTTGAATCATTTCCGGCCCGGCACCGTCCTTGCGGGCTTGTCCGGGCGTCCTTGTAGATAGTTACTGCTAACTAACCACGTTTATCCTACCACGCTTTGCTTCCCAGTGCAAGAGCCGCCCGCAATGTTTGCCGGCATAAACTTTTTTCGTCTCATTGCAAACCGCCCGCAGCCGGTGCAAGCCGCCGGGCAGCGCGCAGGCATTTGCTTACAGCCTGCCCGTTTTTCCGGCCCGGTATGCGGGCCTACTTGCCATGTAAATTTCATATGGCAGATATACTAAAATTTTTCTTTACTTTTTGGCAGGCCCGTCCTATACTATCTTTTGGTTAACAAATTCTTCATGATTGGATCAGACTTCATAAGACTTCATAGAGGAGGATATTGATATGAATAAGGATCTGACGGTGGGCAAGCCGTCACAGGTATTGTGGCAGTTCTGCCTGCCCATGTTCGGCAGCATCATCTTCCAGCAGCTGTATAACATCGCCGACAGCCTTGTGGCAGGCAAGTTCATCGGCGAGAACGCGCTGGCTGCCGTGGGCAACAGCTACGAGATCACCCTGATCTTCATCGCCTTCGCCTTCGGCTGCAACATCGGCTGCTCGGTCATCGTGTCCCGCTACTTCGGCGCGAAGGACTACGACGAGATGAAGACCTCGGTCTACACCTCGCTGATCGGTTCCGCCGTGCTGTGCGCCGTGCTGATGCTCATTGGTCTGGTGGGCTGCCACGGCCTGCTGGAGCTCATCAACACCCCGGACGAAATTCTGGCAGATTCCTCGCTGTATCTGGACATCTACGTGCTGGGCCTGCCCTTCATGTTCTTCTACAACATCGCCACCGGCATCTTCTCCGCGCTGGGCGACAGCAAGACCCCCTTCTACTTCCTGGCCGTCTCGTCCCTGTCCAACATCGGCGTGGACATCCTGTTCGTGGCCGGTTTCAAGATGGGCGTGGCCGGTGTGGCCTGGGCCACCTTCCTGTGCCAGGGCGTCAGCTGTGTGCTGGCCATGGTGGTGGTGTTCCGCCGCATCAGCGCCTTCAAATCCCAGAACAAGGTCGTGCTGTTCTCCTGGAACATGCTGGGCAAGGTGGCTGTGGTGGCTATCCCCAGCATCCTGCAGCAGAGCTTCGTCTCGGTGGGCAACATCATCCTGCAAAGCGTCATCAACACCTTTGGTGCCAGCGTCATCGCGGGCTACTCAGCAGCCGTCAAGCTGAACAACATGGTCATCACTTCCTTTACCACGCTGGGCAACGGCATCTCCAACTACACCTCCCAGAACATGGGCGCGGGCAAGATGGACCGTGTGCACAAGGGCTTTGGCGCAGGCCGCAATCTGGTGTGGATCATCTGCGTGCCCATCGTGCTCCTGTACTTCTTCTTCGGCCGCTTCCTGCTGCTGCTGTTCATGAATGACCCGCAGGGTCCGGCCATCGACACCGGTATGCTGTTCCTGCGCATCCTGTCTCCCTTCTATTTTGTGGTGTCGCTCAAGCTGGTCACTGACGGCATCCTGCGCGGCTGCGGCATGATGGTGCGCTTTATGATCGCTACCTTCTCCGACCTGATCCTGCGCGTGGGCATCGCCATTGTGCTGAGCAGCACTGCTCTGGGCAGCACGGGCATCTGGATGGCATGGCCCGTGGGCTGGTGCATCGGCACCGGCCTGTCGCTGGTGTTCTACTTCACCGCCATCCGCAAGGTCCTTGCAGAGTCTCCGGCCAAAGCGGAAGCAGAGGGCGAAGCTGCCGAGGCACGTGCAGAGGCCGAGTTCGCCGCAGATGCCGAAATGGAGACCCTGTAACCCTTTTGCAACTTGTGAATTGCGTTCACCTGACACACAAACAAAATGAATCAATTGAAATAGTGCACAAAATAGGCCTATTGCTTTTGGCTATTTTGGCAACAAAGTCCACAAAATGTCCCTGAAAGTATGGACGGTTTGTGAATTGCGGATTTTGGCTCACAGGTCTATAATATTGATAACGAAGCAAGGTCGCTTTGAGGGAAGGGGCCTTGCTTCCGTTTTTATAATTGAATCACGAATGTTCCCAAGGAGGAAATTCACTATGAAAAAGATGATTTCTCGTCGTAATTTCCTGGCCGCTGCAGGTGTTGTTGCTGCAGCCGGCGTTCTGACTGCATGCGGCGGTTCTTCCAACAGCACTGCTGCTTCCGCCTCTACCGCAGCTTCTGGTGCCGCTGCTTCCGGCGACACCATCAAGGTGGGCGTTCTTGGACCTCTGACCGGTGATGTTTCCGTTTACGGCAAGGCCGTTGTCAACGGCGCTACCCTGTACCTGAAGCAGGTCAACGAAAAGGGTGGCATCAACGGCAAGCAGCTGGAGATCATCGCCATGGATGAGCAGGGCGATGCAACGCAGGCTGTTACCTGCTTCACCAAGATGTGCGATCAGGGCATCACCGCTCTGGTGGGCGACGTTACCACCACCCCGACTCTGGCAGTTGCTGCCGAGAGCGCAGACTACAACATGCCCATGGTCACCGCTTCCGCTACCGCTGAGGCTGTCACCTACGATGCCGAGACCGACACCGTGAACGAGAATGTGTTCCGCGCAACCTTCACCGACCCGTTCCAGGGCATCAAGATGGCTGACTACGCTTACCAGCGGTTGGGCTACACCAAGGCAGCCGTCATCTTCCAGAAGGGCGCTGACTACAACGAGGGTCTGGCAGAGAACTTCGTCAACGAGTTCGAGAGCCTGGGCGGCACCATCGTCGATCAGGAGACCTACTCTGAGGGCGATGTGGACTACAAGACCCAGCTGACCACCATTCTGGGCAAGGCTCCCGAAGTGGTGTTCTGCCCCAACTACTATCAGGAAGTCGGTCAGATCCTGGCTCAGGCTGAGAGCATCGGTCTGGCAGTTCCCTTCCTGGGCGGCGACGGCTGGGATGGTCTGGAAGGCTACGCAACTGCCGACCAGCTGAAGGATGCCTACTTCTGCGCAAACTACGCAAAGGGCTCCAACCCCGACTTTGAGAACGCATACAAGGCTGAGTACGGCGAGGAGTACCCCAACGGCTTCGCTCCTCTGGGCTACGATGCTGCCATGACCGTTGTCTATGGCATTCAGGCTGCTGAGGATGCCGGTCTGGCTGCTGGCGATGACGACTACAAGCAGGCCGTCATCGATGCTATCGCAGGCGGCACCATCGATGGCATCACCGGCACCTTCACCTTCGATGAGCACCACGATCCCGTCAAGCAGACCGCTATCCTGTGCTTCGACGGTGCAACCCCCGTTCTGAAGGAAATGTTCTGATCTGCTTTGATCCTGCGCACCGGTGTGCGGCATAAAGGCAGCACTCAGAAATAAATGACCCATTGCGGAGACCGCCGGAACAGGTTTTGCTCGGCCGTCTCCGCTTTTTTGGTAAAAAAAGTGCATTCCCCAAAAGGCGTGCAAACGCCGCAAAGAAAGGAAGTATCAGTCCATGACAGTGTTTTTTAGCCAGCTGATCAACGGCTTGTCCCTTGGCAGCATCTATGCACTGATCGCAC
>ENA-OPWR01002821-OPWR01002821.1-human-gut-metagenome-genome-assembly--contig:-NODE-2821-length-11422-cov-7.046802_pt1 | contig 11422 bp, 7 predicted proteins | sample MGYA00241507_ERZ502006 | MGnify/ENA primary metagenome ERZ502006 (study PRJEB25962, sample SAMEA2043041) | human gut metagenome | biome: human gut; feature: human-associated habitat; material: faeces... | reverse complement strand
CGGCGAGGATGTGGACGTGAACGTCTGCAAGACCAAGCACCTGACCAACACCCGTTCTTCCGGCTCCGACGACGCTCTGCGCCTGATCCCCATCAGCAAGCTGAGCCTGGAGGGCTGCCTGGAGTTCCTGGCACAGGACGAGCTGCTGGAGGTTACCCCGGAGAATCTGCGCATCCGCAAGCAGATCCTGAACCACGACCAGCGCATGAAGGCCAAGAGCAAGCTGAAGTAATTTCAACTTATAATAGCGGCGCAGAAGCACCCACGGGCGTTTCTGCGCTGCTTTTTTGTGCCCGGTAATTGCCAAGGCGTCAGGTTAATACCCCCTCAGTCAAAGCCTAGCGGCAACCGGCTGGAACTCCCCCAGTCTCGCTGCGCTCGACAGCCCCCTCTAAGATGGGGCCTTTGGCATGGCGGCAAGGTTTCTGGCTAAAGTGCAAAGTTCCCGGGCGCGCCAGAGGCTCCCTCTCCGAGGGAGCTGTCACGGCGCAGCCGTGGCTGAGGGAGTTTGCGTGCCAGTACCCCCTCAGGCGCTACGAGCCACCCGTTCCCCCTTTTGTCGCTATGCGACATTTTCCCCCGGCCGGGGGAAATCTGTCCCCAAGGGGTGAAGGCTTTCGCTCCGGGGCAGGCTGCAAAATTTGATTTCCGAATTTTTGCAAAAAAGGCTTGCAAAAGCGCGGTGACTGCGGTATAATATCTCTCGCAGTCACTGTTATGCCTCTTTAGCTCAGTCGGTTAGAGCACCTGACTGTTAATCAGGGTGTCGCCTGTTCGAGTCAGGCAAGAGGCGCCAGCAAAGCGATGGATATTTTTCCATCGCTTTTTTGTTTTTCTGTATCTTTTTTTCACGCATTCTTAACGGTTCTTAAAAAATATCGCCTTGAAGAACACTAGTGGATGTGGTATACTTTTATAAGTTTATAGATGTAGAAAAGCTGCATGGCTTTCCCGCATCCGCAGACAGGCGCTCCTCCGGTCAGAAAGCTGCCGTGCAGGAGCGCAGTTTTTTCGTTGGTCAAATCAGCAGGCAGGCCGGCGGCTCTGTGCGGCAAGCACGGGCGGCAGGGCGGCTTTGTGTCGTTTGAATAAATCTGTAGAATAAAAGGAAACATCTATGCGTTATACCTACGTCCGGCAGCACGATACCACCGACTGTGCGGCTGCCTGTCTGGCCATGGTGTGCCTGCACTACAAAAAGGAAGTGACCATCACCCGCCTGCGGGATATGATGGGTACCGACCTGAAAGGCACTAACCTTGTCGGCCTGCAAAAAGCCGCCAATGAACTTGGCTTTACCACCGCCGCAGTCCGCGTGGACCGCGAAAACTTCCTGAGCGACTTCTCGCTTCCCTGCATTGCACAGGTGATCACCGATCAGGGTCTGGCTCACTTTGTTGTGGTGTTCAAAAAGACCACCATCAAGGACGAAGGCGCGCGCCGCAAGCATATGCTGCAGGACGCCGAGACCCGCAAGGAAGAAGAGAAAAAGGGCAAAAAGCATAAGTGCAAGGATTACGTCATCATCGGCGACCCCGGCACGGAGCTGAAAAAGATCAGTCTGGACGAGTTCTACAAGAACTTTACCGGCGTGCTGCTGCTGCTGAACCCCACCTCCGAGTTCAAGGGCGGCAAGCTTGGCAGCAGGGACGGTAAAGACGGCAAGGACGGTAAGGACGGCAAGAGCGGCAAGTACGGCATGATGAAGCGGTATATCGACCTGCTTCTGCCCCAGAAAAAGCTGTTCTTCTACGCCATCCTCAGCTCGGTGATCACCACCATTCTGGGCATCGCGTCCTCCATGTTCAATAAGATCCTGATGGACGAGGTGCTGCCCTACGGGCTGAATAACCTTTTGGTCACCCTGATCCTGGTGTTCAGCGTGGTCAGCATCACCAGCACGCTGATCGGCTTTGTGCGCCAGTGGGTGCTGATCCATCTGTCCATCAAGATCGATATCCCGCTGATGCTGGGCTACTTCGGGCACATCTTCAACCTGCCCATGAAGTTCTTTGCCACCCGCAAGACCGGTGATATCACCACCCGTTACTCGGACGCTGACACCATCAAATCCATCTTTACCAGCATTGCGCTGAGCCTTGTGATGGATATCTCCATGGCAGTCATCACCGGCATCATCCTGTTCCGCATGAACGCCATGCTGTTCTCCATCTCGCTGTTCATGGCACTGGTCAGCATCCTGCTGGTGCTGGTGTACAAGCAGCCCTATAAGCGGATCAACGAAGAGAGCATGGCACAGTCTGCAGCGCTGAACAGCCAGATGATCGAGAGCCTGCGCGGCATCGAGACCGTCAAGTGCAACGCCAACGAGCAGACCGAGCTGGATAATCTGGAACGCGAGTACATGAAGAGCCTGAAGATCAGCCTGCGCTCCAGCCGCATCAGCACCACGCAGGGTCTGATCTCCTCCTTCATCTCCACCGGCTTCAGTATGCTGACCACCTATGTGGGCATCAGTCAGGTGCTGAACGGCGAGATGACGCTGGGCGGCTTTATGGCATTCAGCACCCTGTCCAGCTACTTTACCTCCCCCCTGAGCAACCTGATCGGCCTGCAGATGCAGATCCAGGAAGCCAGCATCTCCATGAAGCGTCTGACCGAGATCATGGACTACCCCGCTGAGAACGAGACTGCCGAGGGTATGGAGCAGAGCGAGATGGAAAAGGTGGAGGGCGACATCGAGTTCAAGGACGTCACCTTCCGCTACGGCAACCGTGCCCCGGCACTGGATCATGTCAGCTTTACCATCCCCGCCGGCAAAAAGGTGGCGCTGGTGGGCAGCAGCGGCAGCGGCAAATCCACCATTACCAAGCTGCTGCTGAAGTACTACGACCCCGAGGACGGCGAGATCGATGTGAACGGCGTGAATCTGGCGGAGTACAGCAGCCACTCGGTGCGCCGCGCCATCGCCTATGTGCCCCAGAACGTTGAGCTGTTCAGCAAGACCATCTACGACAACATCCGCATCTCCCGCATGGACGCTACGCTGGACGAGGTGAAGGAAGCTGCCAAGAAGGCTGACGCGCACGAGTTCATCCGCCACCTGCCGCTGCAGTACAACACCTATCTGGAGGAAGCCGGCAACGGCCTGTCCGGCGGTGAGAAGCAGCGCATCGCACTGGCGCGTGCCTTCCTGAAGGACTCCAACCTTTACATTCTGGACGAGTCCACCAGTAATCTGGACTTTGCCACCGAGACGCTGATCTTCAACATGATCTACGAGCAGCTGGCAGACCGCTCCATGCTGATCGTGGCGCACCGCCTTTCCACCATCCGTGACTGCGACCTGATCCTTGTGATGGATCACGGCAAGATCGTGGAGCGCGGCAACCATGAGGAACTGATGGCAAAGGATGGCCGCTATGCCGAGCTGTGGAATATGCAGCAGGGCATCTTCCGCAAGCGCAAGGCCGAGCCTGCTCCGCAGGCAGTTGCTGCTGTGGTGGAAGAGGACGACGACGGCGAGTCCATCACCTACTGACCGCACCGCATCCGCAGCTCTTGCCCGGATGCAGCATAAGCTTTTTTCCCGCCCGGCGGGAAACCGAAGAATGCCTCGTTATGGTGTGCCCGGAGGCAGACGCTTCCGGGCACCTTTTTGTTCCGGCTTACATTGAAAAAATAACAGGATTAGGGGTAATTTACTATGAACGAGATCAAAGTTGCTGAAAACAAGACCCTCAAGCTGACCAATGTTCTTTCCCGCGTTGTGCAGCCCGAGGAGCTGGCAAACCTGCCGGTCATCCTGACCCAGATGCAGAACTTTATGAAGAGCAACGGCGCACAGCCCATCGGCCCGCTGGTGCAGGCTATCGTGGAAGGCACCGGCCCGGACCATATGCCCGTCATGTACATGATGCAGCAGGCCACCCAGATGATCACCCAGATGGAGCCCGGCTACCACATGGACGCTGTGCTGCGGGTAAAGAACTGCTTGTACGCCCACTTTACCGGCCCTCTGGCCTTCAACCAGCTGGCCACCGCCAAGCTGCAGGTCCTGGCTTTTGAAAACGACATCAAGCTTAGCGGCAACAGCTACACCATCTACGTCAATCAGGACGAGGACGACGGCGTGATCGACGTGTTTATGGAGACCAAATAATTATGACAACGACCATTCAGAACCTTTCGGATCTGCAGGACCGCCGGATCATGATGGACAAAAAGCTGCCCCCTTACGGGTACGCCTTTGTCATTCTGACCGGGCTGTTCATGATCTTTCTGGTGATCTGGAGCACCCAGACCAACCGCATCTATGTCAGCCAGAACAGCGGTGTGGTGCAGGCCGCCAACAAGACCTACATCATGTCCAGCTACTCCGGCTCCATTACCGAGCTGTATGTCTCGGAGGGCAGCTATGTGAACGAGGGCGACCTGATCGCCCGGCTGAAGAGCACGGATCTGGATATGCAGAAGGACACCCTGCAGAGCCAGCTGGATATCTACCAGAAGCAGCTGGATCAGTACAACAAGCTGCTCAAGTGCATTCAGGACGACACCAACTACTTCGACGAGACCAGCGCTGAGGATCAGCCCTACTACTACCAGTACCAGACCTACAAAAGTCAGGTAGCACAAAAGACCTTTGACGCTTCTACCTATCAGGCTGCCGGCTACTCCGACACCCAGATCAAGGCTTTGATGGAGCAGAACCAGAGTGAGCTGGAGTCCCTATACTACTCCACCATGCAGTCCATCTCCCAGAGCATCAACAGCGCACAGGTCAATGTGGACAACCTGCAGGCGCAGATGGATTCTTTGAACACCGGCGCCAACGATTACTTCATCTATGCGCCCACCTCCGGCGTGATCCACATGGACACCCCATACAAGGAGGGCATGGTGCTGAGCGCCGGCTCTGCAATGGCTACTATTGCCAGCGAGAACGACGATCTGGAGATCGTGGCTATGGTGTCGGTGAACGACCGTCCCCTGCTGCACGTAGGCGACCCCTGCAAGATCGCCATCACCGGCCTGTCGGAGTATTCCTACGGCACGCTGACCGGCACCGTCACCTCCATTGACAGTGATGTGACCTCCAGCAACAGCACCTCCTACTACAAGATGACCATCAAGCCCGATGCCACCTATGTGGTGAGCCGCAGCGGCGACAAGGTAGATCTTGCCAACGGTATGAGCGTGACCGCCCGCGTGGAATACGATCAGGTCACCTATTTTGAGTATGCCATGGAGGCACTGGGCGTGCTGTTCCGCTAAAAGCGGACTGCACAGCACGGCAGGATGCCCCCCCTTTTACACCACCCCAAAGAGGTACAAACAACATGATTCGAACCGCAAAGAAACTGGCCGCCTGTGTGCTGATGCTGGGTGTGCTGGTATGCGGCACCGCCCTGAGCGCTGCCGCCGCCGGCCTGCCTGTTGAAGCGCAGAACGGCGTTTCACTGCCCTGGTCCAAGGATGTCCCTGCCGAGAGCATTTCCACCGGCAGCTACTCTGCCAATATGCTGCTGGGCGCTTCCCAGCAGCTATCCCCCGTGGTCAAGCCCAGTTACAGCACCGACTCTGTGGTCTTTTTGACCGATGACAGCAGCGTGCTGACCGTAAGCAGCAGCGGCGTGGTGCAGGCTGTGGGCGTTGGCACTGCCACCATTACCGCAGCCGCCGGCAACCAGATCTGCGCCTACACCATTGTGGTCTCCATGGACTCCTCCATGATCGTGACCGAGATGGACCTTTCCCTCTCCTCCAACACCATCTATGTGGGCAACTCGGTGTCGGCTTCGCTGCAGGTGCGTCCCAGTTCCGCTTCCAACTACGCCACCGTCACCCTGACCTCCTCTAACGAGAAGATCGCCACGGTGAACAGCTTTGGCCGCGTGACCGGCGTAGCGCCCGGCACTGCCACCATTACCGCTGCCTGCGGCTCGGTGGTGGCCACCACCACCGTTACGGTGCTTGCCCTGCCCACAGACTCCACCGGCACAAGCGGCACTACGTCCAGCAACAGCGGGCAGGTGATCACCCCCAGCACCAACTACATCGTGCTCAAGCCCGGTGCCACCCGCACCATCACGGCTAAAGCCACCCCTGCCAGTGCATCCCAGTCCTTTACCTTCAAGTCCGGCAACAGCAGCATTGCCACGGTCAGCCCCTCGGGCGTGGTCACGGCGGTGGGCACCGGCTCTACCTCCATTACCATTTCCAACGGCAAGGCCACTGCCATGGTCACGGTCATTGTGAACCGCTCGGCAGATGCTTCCTCCGGCAGCGACAACAGCAATGCCGGCACCGATACCCCGGACGACAGCACCTCCATCCCGCTGGATCCTGTGGTGCAGACCATTCAGGACAGCACGGAGGATCAGGTGGTGTTCAACCAGTCTGAGGTGCCCATCGTGACCGGCGAGATCCTGAACGCCCTGCGCACCACCGGCAAGACCCTGTGCGTGGTGGGCGACGGCTACACCATGAACGTTTCCGGCAAAAACGTAAAGAGCACCACCAGCGAGATCGACACCGCCATCACCTTTACCGAGAGTGAAGAGGGGCTGGAGTTTGAGCTGGATAACGGCCGTGCCCTTCCCTGCGCGGTGCAGCTGGAGCTGGATGTGAGCACCTACTCCCGCCTGTACCTGTACAACACCATCAGCAACAAGTGGCAGTACCTGAACAGCTACAAGGACGGCGTGATCACCGCCGACACTGCCGGCCGCTACCTGCTGACCAACCAGAACCTGCGGTTCGGCAATATCAACTGGTCCTTCTTCATCGCCGGCGGCGTGGTTGTGATCCTGATCGCCGTGGTCTACATCGCGTTCAAGAAGCGCTACTGGTTCTGGTAAGCGCCCCTGTTCTTCCCGCATATAACAAGCCGCCCGCTGCACACCATTTCGTGCAGCGGGCGGTTTTGTGTTCTTATTCTTCCCTGTTACTCCACCGTTACGCTCTTGGCAAGGTTGCGGGGCTTATCCACGTCGCAGCCGCGCAGCACCGCCATGTAGTAGGCGAATAGCTGCAAGGGCACGATGAGCTGCAGCGGCATCAGGATGTCGTCGTACTCGTCCAAGCGGATGACCTCGGTGGCAACGCCCTCCGGCACTTCCGCGTCCTTTGTGGTGAACAGCAGCACCCGTGCGCCGCGGCTGCGGGTCTCCTTGGCGTTGGAGATGGTCTTTTCGTAGACGTTCTTCTGGGTCGCCAGCGCGATGACCGGCACGCCGTCCGTGATCAGGCTGATGGTGCCGTGCTTCAGCTCGCCTGCCGCGTAGGCATCCGAGTGCACATAGCTGATCTCCTTCAGCTTCAGGCTGCCCTCCAGCGAAAGGGCGTAGTCGAACCCACGCCCGATGAAAAAGCAGCTCTGGGTGTTCACATAGCGGCTGGCAAGGTACTTGATCTGCTCGCAGTCCGCAAGGCGGGGCTTGATGACCTCGGATGCGTGCAGCAGCTGGGCGGTGTAGTATTTGGTCTTTTCCTCGGTCAGCTGCCCGCGCGCGTAGGCCAAGCGCAGGGCAAACAGGTACAGCACGCACAGCTGCACCATATAGGCCTTGGTGGACGCCACCGCGATCTCGGGCCCGGCGTAGGTGTACATGACGTAATCCGCCGCCCGGGCGATGCTGCTGCCCACCACGTTCACGATGGCAAGCACCGGCACGCCCCGGCTCTTAGCCAGCTTGAGGGCGGCCAGCGTATCGCTGGTCTCGCCGGACTGGCTGATGATGATGACCAGATCCTCCGGCTTCAGGATGGGGTCGCGGTAGCGGAACTCGCTGGCGATATCCACCTCTGCGGGCACCCGCGCCAGCGCTTCGATGGCGGTCTTGCCCACCATACCGGCATGCATGGCTGTGCCGCAGCCCACCAGATGCACTGTGCCGATGCTGCGCAGCTTTTCGTCCGTCAGTTCCGGGATGCGCAGCTCCGGCAGACCGTTCTCCAACCGGGGGCTGACCGTTGCCGTGATGGCAGCGGGCTCCTCGTTGATCTCCTTGAGCATAAAGTGGGGGTACCCGCCCTTTTCGGCTGCTTCCATGTCCCAGTCTGCGGTCAGCTTTTCGCGCTCCACCGCCTCGCCGAACTCGTTATAGAAGCGGATGCCCTGTGCCGTGCACACCGCCATGTCCCCTTCTTCCAGCACGCTGTAGCTGCGGGTGTACTTGAGCAGCGCCGGGATATCCGATGCCACAAAGCTTTCGCCCTCGCCCCAGCCCACGATGAGCGGGCTTTCCCGCTTGACCGCAAAGATGGTGTCCGGGTAGTCCTTGAACAGCACCGCCAGCGCGTAGCTGCCCCGCACCTTGGCAAGCGCAGCCTGCAAAGCCTGCAGCGGCTCGCCCTGATAGCAGCTGTCGATGAGCTTTACCAGCACCTCGGTGTCGGTCTCGCTGGCAAAGGTGTAGCCTTTGGCGACAAGGCGCTCCTTCAAAGCGCCGTAGTTTTCAATAATGCCGTTGTGCACGATGCTGACCCGGGGCGTGGAGTGCGGGTGGCTGTTCACATCGCTGGGCTCGCCGTGGGTCGCCCAGCGGGTATGACCGATGCCGCAGCCGCTCTGGGGCAGCGCCAGCTCTTCCAGTTTGCTGCGCAGGGTGGAGAGCCGCCCCTTGCTTTTGACCACGCGGATGCCGTCCCGCTGGGTAAGCGCCACACCGGCAGAATCGTACCCGCGGTACTCCAGCTTTTCCAAACCGTCCAGCAGCACCTGCTGGGCGCTGCGCATCCCGACATAACCTACAATGCCACACATACAAAATACCTCCAGACCGACTGCGGCGCGCCGAAATGCGCTGCTGCACAGTCAGTTTCCTCTATCAAAGTCTATGTTCTTGTATGGCTTTCTTTGCAGGGTTCTGTTCCGGTATTGCTGCCGGTTTTTGCCCTGTTCTGCGGCTGGTATAGCCCTCAGCCGGAGAAACATCCGCCGAATCTTTCGATGATCCCTCTCCTCGTCACCCTCACGGCTGTCACCCGTGTGGCCCGGCGCTTTGCGTCAGCTTGCGGTACACATTCCTTCTTTCAAAGTTGTTTGGGGCTCAGTGCATCCCCAGCATTTTATGCAGTTTGGGCTGCCACTTCAGCTTGTACAGCAGCAGCAGATTGCACAGGGCGCGGTCGTAAAGGGCAAACGCCACGTTGCCCATACCCAGTGTGAGCAGAGTCATTGCCAGCGCGGTGGTGCGCAGCTCCTGCGAAATGCTGCCCGCCGGCACCAGCACCAGCAGCAGGCCGTACATCGCCAGCACCGCCCCGTTGCACAGCAGCAGCTTGCACACCAGCTGCAATGCCCGGGGGCGGATGCGGTCGAACCGGGGCTTTACCAGCGGGTAATAGCCCAGCAGCACGGTGAAGATCAGGGCGATCTCCTTATCCGGCACAAAGAGCAGCCCCAGCAGGCTGACGGCGGCGTACGCCGTCCACGCCATGGTGATGCCGCACTCCATGCACACCGTTGCAATGAGAAAGCTTGCCACCGCCGGTGCGATGAACATAGCAATGGGGATGATGGTGCCCAGCAGCATCAGTGCCACGCACAGTGCCGCTGCCATGCCGCAGTAGGCCATGGCCCAGCTTTTGCTTCTTCGCTTCTTCATGGGATCTCCCACTTTTCGGTATCTACATCCTGCTCCAGCGGGTAAACCGCGTGCTGCAGGCCCAGAATCATGATATTGTTCAGCAGGGTGTCGTTCAGCTTGAGATCCAGCATCTTGTACGCCCGCATCAGGTCGTTGACCGCTGCCAGCGCCTGCCGCCGGGCGTTCTCTATAGCGGCAGCCTGCCCGTTGAGCTCGTTGACCACAAACACGTTGTACTGACCGTTGCGGCGGTCTGCTTCAAAGCGCTCGGCCTTATCCAGCAGATAGAAGATGCGGCCGATGCAGCTGCCGATATACCGCATACTCTTGCGCTGGTTGGGGTCGTCCGTAGCCAGCGTGGAGTACAAAGCGCCGTAGACGTTGCTCATAGGTTCAGCCGCAAGGGCGTAGTTTTTGGCGCTCAGGTTCATCTGCACCACCGCCTGCTCCCGCTCCTGCGCAAACAGCCGCTCCAGTGCCGGGTTTTCCTGCCGCGCTTTCTCGTAGGCGCGGCGCAGCAGCAGCTTGTCCGCTGCGCGGCGCAAGCGCTTGACCGGGCGCAGCTCGCTGTACTTGCGGTCCTGCAAATTATGCCAGCCCATCAGGATCTCCGTCTGCGCCGCCTGCCGGATGCCCAGCGTCTGGCACATCATGCTGCGCCGGAACGGCGTGCCGGGCATCCGCTGCCGTTTGCAGGTGGGCATACGCCCCGCCAGACTGTCGGACAGGATGGCAAACAGCACCCCGTTGGTGCGCAGCAGATGGCAGGCGTAGAAGCCGTAGGACTTATACATCTGCCGCCGCACCCCGCGGAGATAACGCATATAGGTGTTGTAATCCCGGATCGTCAGTTCCGGCAGATAGGGCCGCATCCGTCCCTTCATATAAGCCAGCCATCCTTTCTGTACAGTTTTTGTATCCTGCGGTCAATAAGGTTAGTATAATCCTTTTTGTTCGGCAACGCAACTGCCGGATGCAAAAACTGCTGTAATTTGTCATTATGCCGAATTTTGTGAAATCTATTTTTCTATTAAAAACACCCGCAGACCGTCTCTTTTCAGCAAAAGATGATCTGCGGGTGTTTGTGCCGGATTTTCCCGGAAAAAGACACACTTTTCCGGTGCAATGTCTGCCGGGCGGGCAGTCAAATGACCTTACTTCTTTTCAAAATGGGTGCGCTTGCCGTCAAAGCCGGATTTGGGCATGGGCTTTGCCATCTTTTCGGTCTTGGGGGCGTTATAGTACATATACAGCTGGCAGGGGATCATGCCGTTGTACATCTTGCGGCGCTTGTTGGCGCGCTTGCCGTAGTGCAGCTCAAAGTCCATATCGGCGGTAATGGCGTACAGCCCGGCGCAGGGGCTGGCTTCCATCTGCTGTCCCAGCGTGCGTGCCAGCTTGGCAGCGCCCTCAATGGTGCCCAGACGCTCGCCGTAGGGAGGGTTCGTCAGCACGATGGCCTCCGGCTTTGCGGCAAAGGTGGCAACATCCGCCACCTCAAAGTGGCAACGGTTCTCCACGCCCGCCAGCTTGGCGTTGGCGTTGGCCTGTGCCACGGCGGCGGGGTCGATATCGTAGCCGTAAGCTTCAAAGCCCACGTCCAGCTTGGACTCTGCCAGTGCCTTCTGGCGCTGCTCTGCCCACAGGGCAGCGGGCACAAAGCTGTAGCGCTCGGCGGCAAAGCGGCGCTTCAGACCCGGGGCAATGTTCATGGCCTTCTGCGCGGCTTCGATCAGCAGGGTGCCGCTGCCGCAGAAGGGGTCCTCCACCAGGCTGTCACGGCGCACACGGCCAAGGTCGGCGATGGTCGCCGCCAGCGTCTCGCGCAGAGGGGCTTCCATGGCGTTGCGGCGGTAGCCGCGCTT